>Ga0209500_10002612_pt1 | contig 12619 bp, 7 predicted proteins | sample S_140212_EF_Meta_FD_187323 | JGI IMG/M metagenome (GOLD analysis project Ga0209500, IMG submission 187323) | Freshwater microbial communities from Lake Simoncouche, Canada to study carbon cycling - S_140212_EF_MetaG (SPAdes) (version 2) | ecosystem: Environmental > Aquatic > Freshwater > Lake ...
TTTAATGTTTGCTAATGTTTCTCTTGCCTGTGCGTTTGACACTGGTGTCTGTAATTCTAATCCTAATGTAAGTGTTTCTGTTCGTCCTACCCTACTAATATAACTTATTGAAACTGATAGATTTTGCATCTCAGTTGGATCAATAGTATATGTCAATGCATTACCTGCACGTACATATGCTCTAAATGTTCCTACTGGGATCTCGGAAAATACTCCATCACCAAAAACGTAACTAACTTGATCATTAAATCTAGAACCAACTGAAAAAATTCTGCGAACACTATTTTCTGTTTGTAAATAGGCATCAGCATAAACATTTTCTACTTGATTCCATAATGTTCTATTAACCGTTGAACTATTATCTGTGCTTAATTGATATAACCAAGTATCTGTATTGTTGATACCTTGAATATCAATATCTACAACTTGATTACTAATCTGTTGTGCTAAATTAAAATCAAAATTTTGTAATGTTCCTTGCTTAAAGTAAAAGAAGAAACCTGTATTTGGGCTACCGTAACCCAATTTGTCATTACGATAAGCCATATTCATTCTGCCACTTGGAGCAGGTGGTATTTCATAAACATAATCTTCATCTAAAGTAGTGGAACTAACTAATTCAAAATTCATAGTTTGATTATCTACTACAGCAGTGAATGGCACTATTGGTAAGGTAGCAGACGGGATGTTAATAGAATATTCATCAGTTTTAATACCTGAAATTTGTGCAGTATTTCCTGGACGTCCAACACGCTGTGCGTTAATCAATGTAGCATTGATAACTGTATTAAATTGTTCTAACCAATTAATATTTGCAGGGTCATTCCACAATACAGTTTGATTACTTAAATTAAAACCATTTAAATCAGTGATGTTTTCACTTGTTTGAATACTGACTACTTTGATATAACCTTGACTGGCAAGATTGCGTTTAGGAGTATAGCTAACTAGGTTTGCTAATTTAACAACACTATCTCTACGTTCAGCAGTATCAATAAAGTTTTCACGGGCATTTAAATCACTACGGAATGCAAGGCCCTGACCCATGAACGCCATAACGTCCATTAAGGCAATAAATTCACTTGATTCAATATAATCGTTAAAGGTCTCCGGGTAATAAACACGTAAATAGTCAATAAAACTTTTACGTAATGTTTCATAGTCATATGAACGAAAATCGGCTTCACGGAAGGTTTGATAGATTGCCTTCCAATCGTTAACGCCGAATAATGCTGATTGTCGTGAGCTGGTTGCCATAGTGGTATTCTCTTTTAAGTATTTATCTTAACTGAAAACATCACTTTTGGAAGATTATTGAATTACTGCTGTATTTGTACTATTATTAAAGAAAACACCAAGTATTTCAGCGTTATTAAAAGGGGCAACAGCTAGTTCTACTTCAATTAATATACCGTTTTCTTGAGGATATGCACTAACAGTATTAACTATCATTCTTGGATCTTGATTAGCAACTCGTCTGATTTCTGTCTCTAATTTGTTTTGTACATCAAATGTATTTGGCTCAAATACAAAGCTCCAAAGAGTAGTTCCATATCCCGGGTTGCCTACCTTTTGTCCCTGTTGAATATTCAATGCATTAAGAAAATCTTGTATAACCAACTGTTGGTCAACCAATCTGTACTTTTTACCAGGTATAACTGGTTGTACCATAGAACCCACACCACCTGCAATGCCCGCTGGTAAATTAGTAGATCGGGGTTTGTTAGCGTTAATTGTACTGAATCCAATGTATGATGGCATATTGTTATCCTATATTATATTTATGCACTTGATAGTTGATTAATAAGGTCAAAGTTCTCTGCACGTAGGGCATAAAATTTTGCTGTTGCCGCCTTACCGGTTTCTATTGCAGCGGCAATTGCAGGATCTCCTGCAGGTAAATTGTTGTTTGCTTCCTCGTAGGCTGCAACAGCCGCATCTACAGCTTTTTTAGCTTCATTAATTTCAACAAATTTAGCATCTATTTTGGTTTGAATTTCTTTTTGTTTTTGTTTCTTTTGTTCAATTTTAGATAGTCCAGCTTTATATGCATCTTCACTAGCACCGGCAAAGTTTGGTGCTGGTATCTTTGGATTACCCAATAAAGAAGTAACCTGAGATGTTAATTCACTACGATCATTTGTGTTAATAGCAACGGTAGGTAATTTAATTTGTACAGCACCACCCGAACTCATTGAACTCATTGCGGCATTTAATTGTGCGGCTGCACCAGCTGGCAATCCAGCACTTGCCAATGACGCTAATGATAATTTTCCACTCTTTAAGTCATCCAACCCTTTTGTTAACGATCCGGTTGCGCCTGTAATTGCATTTAATGCACCCGAAGATGCTAGTGGGTTAATTGATGTTAAGCTAGATATACCATTTGTGATTGTTGTTGCTTGTCCAATTAAACCTGTTACTGCGCTAACACCCGGTATACTATTAATTGCACCAACCGCATTATTAACTACTGCCGCTACAGCACCACCTCCCGGTAATGATCCCAACCCAGTAGATAAATTTGCTGTTATACCCGTTGCTGTTTTTAATAATCCAGAGGCTACTCCTGTTACTGCACCTACTGCTCCGGTTATTCCGCTAGTAACTGATCCTACTACTCCACTAATTGCACTAGTTATTCCACCTGTTACTGCACCTATTGCTCCGGTTATTCCACCTGTTACCGAGTTTAATGCACCGGTCAATGTATTAGCTGCTGGAGCTTGGGCAGCCGCTTGTGCTTTTTCTGTTATCTCTTTAATATTTTGCGGGACACCAACAGCTAGTGTTGGTAATGCACCACTAATTGCCGCAAATGCACTACCAGCAACACCTTTAGCACTATCTAATAAACCTGCTATACCAGCCACGGCCCCTTTTGCCATACCAGTTAGTGAGGTTGCAATACTACTTAAACCACCTGTTACAGTAGATGCCAAGTTACCTGCAAAATTACCTGCTGATAGTAAACTATTTGCTGATCCTAATACACTATTTAATGCTCCTGTTGCGGCCCCAACTACATTTGATATTGCACCGTTAACTGCACCTGTCACTGCACTGGCTGCATTACTAACTAAATTAATAGTATTTTGTACTCCGGCTGTTGCCGCTGACATTACTAAACCTGCTATAGCTGTACCTGATTCTTTACCTGTAATTAATCCAGCTTGTGTTAATGCTGTTTGTGCCTGAGTAAACGTAGTGACTTGTGTGGCAACTTGTGCTACTGGATTGTTAACATAACTAGTTAAGTTTCCAGCACCATCTTTACCCGTAAAGAGATTTGGTGTTAGTGCTTGTTGTATTGACTTTCCACCTTGTATTAAATTGTCAACCAATGCGGCTGCGCCAGGCTTAATTACGCCGCCCGCCTCAAGTTGTGCTGGACTTTGAGCCATAGCACCAACTGCCCCAAATGCCCCTTGTGCTGTTTCTACTACACCTGCACCTAATTTAACTGCGGCAGCTGCCGAACCTTCTGCGGCAATTTTAGATAGTTGACCAGCCATTACTGCTGTTGTATTTTTATCTAGTGCCGCACTAATTGCGGCTGAAGGAGGAACAGTAGATGCAACTGCAACGCTTACTGGAGTAGTAGGTGATCCTGCACTTGCATTTGCGGCTGCTACTGCCGGACTAGGTGCCGCTGGTAACGCCGCGCTAGCATTGTTATTGACTTTAACATCTACCCCTTGATTTGCACTAGACCATGGTGCGTGTGCAGGGGCTCTACTTACAATACTTAATAATTTGCCTGGTGCCGCCAACCAACCCTTAGTAGCATCATTTAATGTATCTGTATGCGCTATTACTGGTAATGGTTTAACTTCTTGAGGAACTAAACTTGATGCTCCTGTATTCAAATTAATTTTACTACCATTAAAATATGTTATAGCATCACTATAAAATGATGAATCGGCTGCACTAGCAAAACTCATCTTACCATCTACTTTGGTGGTATATGTACCAGAGGCATATAAACTAAAATCTGTTCCAACTTTGTGTGTGGTTTGTTTTTCACTATTAATTGCAATTGTATCAGCACTTATGTTTAGTGCTTTACCTGCATTGATATTAATATTGTTATCTGCATGTAGATTCAAATCACCCTGTGTTCTTACATTAACTGAATTAGTAGAGTACATATCAATCGTACCTTCTTTACCTAATTCAATATAACTTTGTCCATTAGCGTGAATGATGAATAATGTTTGACCATCATCACTCATTAATATTTGATGTCCTAAACTACTACGTATCCTTACTAATTGGTCACGACCTAAGATATCTCCGTCATCCATTACTAAAGTATGGCCACCTCTACGTGCAACAACTTTTAATCCTGTGGATTTTCCACTAGTGGCAGCCTTAGCAATTGTTTCATCAGTGAAACCACCTTCATATATAGGACGTCCCGGTGTGCTTACACCCCATCCAACACGACTTGGTGTTTCACGTTGTGCGCTGGATCCAATAACACCTCTAATAGGATCACGAATTAATCCCTGTTGTGCTAGTATACTAGCAACATAACTATGTATCGGTTTAGCTTGATTTAAGTAATTTTGACTATCAGCAATACCACTATTATTAGTGTTAATATTAACTACTGGTAATCTAGCTGCGCCGCCCAATCCCTTTGCTTCCCCCGCATTAGCTACAATATTGTCACTTCCACCAATTGCAGGAACCATATGTAATGATTCTACTGGTGGGATAGCTCCAATATAAAAACCATAATCTGATTTACCATCAACAAACAAACATATAACGGTTGTACCAATATCGGGTGGGCTATTCCATACACCATAACTGTTGGGGTTTTTTATATATTCTCCCCAACCAGTATCTGCACTTGAGGGAGTAGTTACTCCGTAGAAAGGTGATAGGTAATTAACCGGAACCCAATTTTTACTATTGTCTGGATCTCCCGTACCCAATTCAGGTAGGTATACAAATATCTTTCCACCTCGTTGAGGATCTATATTACTTTTAACAATACCAAGTGTAGGTAATGATCGGAGTGCCGCACCTCCTGCATCGGGTTTACTTGATTTTAATGGGCCTCTAGGTTTAAAATAATCGTCTGCCATATATATTCTCTAGTTATTAAACACCGCGGTTTCCCCTGGTGTCTTCTGGTATTTCTCTTCCGCCATCTTGACTGGTAGCTACTGACTGTTTTGAATTAATTGTGTTGATAGTGGCCTCATCATCTGCTACATTCCTAGATATTGGTACTCCGTTATTATTTTGATTACCTGCAGTATTTTCTGCCGCAGTTCCTGCACCAATTATTGGTGTATTAATAATAGAGCCTCCAGTTGGTGATGTTTGATTATTAGTAAGTATACTACCCCTAGCATTACTTAGCAAGGCTGCATTTGCTTGCTGTGCTATGGCTGCATCTACTCCAGTTACGTCATCTTGCATCAATCCAGTAGATCCAGTTGAAGTGCCATTTGGATTTTGTGAATCAATAGATCCCGCTTGTTGTGAAGAAATTCTAACATCTTTATTAGTTGTTGATGCCCCTGTAGTTTTTTCTCTACTATTTGCCTCAGCATTAGCTGTTGAATTAGGCAATGAATTAATTGTAGCAGTTAGTTCTTGTACAAATTTGCCTTTAGTAAAATTACTTTCTGCCGTGATTAAAAGATAACTTACTCCTTTAACCTGTGCGGCCACTGCATCAGGATAATTCCACAATAACACCTGCTCATTAATTGTTAGTAATCCATCTTTATTATTATAGTCCGTACCTTCTTTAAAAGATATTTCAAAAAATACTTGTCCACCATTAGGATTAATAGTAAATCCATCTGATCCATAAAATTGTCTATATACTTCATTTACTGAACCAGGAGAGTCCTGCATTAGATAATCTGGATCACCCATAATATTTACTTTTGCTTTAACATATGCGCCAGGATCAAATAAATTTGCTATCACTGAATTTTGTGTTTCTAAACCTTTACCAATAGTTCCTGAGGTAGATTGACCAGTAGGTTGATTTGCAACTTGCGATATATCTTCCCCGGCACCTTGTGCTGTTTCACTTTTTATAGGAGTGTTTTGAACAGTGTAATATGCATTATTAAGTATTTGTTCGTATGATATAATTTCAGTATTTTGTCCAGTATACCAATATTCATATCGTTTGTGAGGTCCATAATAATTATCGGTTAAATTAACATATGGACTCATTAACGCAGGAGTTGCATACGGTTGAATAATATATGTTATTTCATAATCCCAGTCAGCTAATACTTTATTCCATTCCAAACATTTTACAGTAGCACTTAAATTATACCATCTGAATCTTCTTGATTTTTTCTTCTTTTCTTGGTCAGCATTACTATCCCCATCACCGTCTAATTTAGTTTTTTGTAGGGTATTTACAGCCCTGTCCATATATTCACTTTGCTTAATTATTTCACTAATAACTTGCATGATGGGTTTGGTAGCATCTAACGCTATGGATTTTAGTTGTAAATTAGGTGCGCTTCTCACTGACACAGATTCATTTGACTCATTGGTATTTGATATAGGTGCACCGGGCGCTCTAGATTTATCGTCGCCAGTAGTTACTAGTAAAGCATTTTTAATATCATCGGCTTCACCTATAAATTCTAATTTAAATACAGTTTTACTTTTGATTGCTCGCTGTTGTTCGTTTAGTATACTAATTAAACTTCTTGTTCCGGGCCTAGTACCATTCAATGTGTCAAATACCGTTTCACCTACAACCGTTGTGTTGCTATTTATTAATGCACGTTTTACACTAAATGCAGTACTAGGTTGTAATGTTGCGGCAGTTATTTTATATGTTGACATTTTTCCATCTAATGTAAACTTCATACTGGTTATATATATGTCATAGAATCTTTCATAAATTCCAGTTGTTGTACTAGTAGCACTATCAGGTTTTAGTTGAGTACTACTATTAGATATTAGATTACCGTTAACATCATATCCTTGAAATCGTATGCCTAATACAAAAAATTGTTTTAATTCATTAGACAAATCTCTATAATTAGGTAACTTGCTATTTGCTTGTAATGCCTGTGATGCTTTACGCAACCGTGATATAAATGAAAACCCATATGGTTCATATATCGTAAATGACATTGATGTAATATTAGATTCAGTTTGTGTTGATTTACCGCTTACCGCATGTTTAATTTTTAAATCATCAATGTAATAATCTAACTCAAATCCAGGAGCACGTTTAGATGAAGTGGTGTTAATACCACCGTTTTGTGCTATTAAATATGCCCCGCCGGTAGATTCATTAGCAAGTACATTAATATTTTTTCTACCAGACAAAATAAATGCGTCATACGCATCTGGTGTTATCATATATAAACTAAGCTGATATGTATAACTAGAAAAATTACTTAAAGGATTAAAGGTTCGTATGCCAGGTTTCTGGGACACATCGGCAGTAGTTGCCTTTTTTGGTCTATCGTCCGTAATAACTATTTCTGGTATACTATCAGTTGTTTGATTATCTGATGAATTAGCATTGGCTTCTCCAGCTGCCTTTTTTTCATAGCTCTTATCATCGTCAGCACTGCCAGTTAATTTATTTGTATTTGGTGTTGCTTCGGCAGCGGCTGGTACTGGCTCGGTCTGTGAGGGGCCTGTTAATCCTGCTTTGATATCTCCTATATCTTGTGCAGTAAATCTAATCAGAATATTATATGCTTCGCGGTTAACTCCGGGGACCCTATTTAAGGACAGTAAATCGTTGTATGAAAAAGTTGCAACACTATTTGATACTTGCGTTCCAAATGACCCATTGCTTATTCCTGGGCCAGAAACTGATACCCCTCCGCCGGTGTCTTCTCTAAAGGTGTACCCGTTAATTGTTACCGGTGTTGCCATTTATAGTCCTAATAACTGTTTTAATAAGTCTGATTTGGGTAAATATATACCCACACCTGCAACAAAATCAAAGTAAGGATCCTTTAATCTATTTGGGTTTCTACTAGCAAACACCCACCATAATCTGCTATCCGCATATAAGTCAAATGCTAATAAGTCTGGACGATATTCATATACTAATGTAATCTCCCAATATATGTCTGACGGTTGTTTTAGTATAGGTCTATCTACCATTACATCTAAAAATTTACCATTCACTACGCCTGTAGCATAATACGGGCTTGTCGCTGGGTACAATGTGTTATTTGCCATTACCAAATTCCTCCGCCATTAGGTCGTATACTACCTTGCAATAATTCACCAGTTGCATATTTCTTTAAACTAAAATTATTACTTATATCACTACGTGTAACTATTGGATATGCTGTTATGTTTATTTGCATTTTAGTAGGCACATATGTAGGTTGTGTGTTTGTTGATTTTGACCAATTAGGTGCACTTTCGGTTCCTCCAAAATTTAACCCATTAACTTTTAATCGGCGACATGATACACCGTCATCTACTAACATATCATTACCACTATCATACCCAGTTGAACTAACTCCAGATAACAAAGTTGGACTACCTGCTCTTATATAGTCCACATCATTAGGTAGACTATAATTAAAAGATGATACTACCAATGGATGCCTATTAAATTGAAAATCACCCATACCAGATAGATAACATAACGGAGGAGGTGTGCCAGGGCTAGGATTTTGATCTTTTCCATAAAACATTTTAGTAACAGACCTAAAGAAATGTATAACAGCTAGCATATAATTTGCTTCTTCATTATCCTGTGCTGTAAAATCACATGTTATTACTACCTGATCTACCCCGCTATTTTTATATTGATATATTTTATAATTACTATGTGTTAATTCTTGTGGGTCATAATGAGCGGCATATGTTACTTGAATCTGAGGAACATATGGAAAAATTACACCATCTGTTTTTTGTAACGGGGCCAATATACCCGGGTCTTGTGCTTTATACAAATAACTTGCACCTGGTGCTAAACTTAGTCGTACACGCCAATCACCCTGTGTCTTTGCATTCTCTGCATCTTGAGTAATTTTCTGTGCTCGAGCTGAATCAACTGACCCTTGTAAACCTTGCATTCCACCGTATGCATCAATAATATCTTGTTCAGTACGTGGGGGAGTATTTTCATATTCTGCTTGAGCTTCTAGTCTAGCTTTTTCAATTGCATCGTCCGCATTGATAGTAGCCGGTGCTTGATTTTGAATTACAGGTATCGTAGTATTACCATTACTAACATATGGATCAGAACCACCATCTATTGGTACTTGCGGAGATGATGTTTGTATGTCAGCACCAATATTTGTATTAGGGTCAGTATTTGGATTTATCGGTTGTTGGGGTACCGGTGTTTGTGTCTCTGCTCCAATATTAGTATTAGGATCACTGTTTGGGCTTATAAGTGCAGGTGATGCACTTTGTAATTCTTGAGTAGTTGCAATAGGCGTAGCAGTGGCATTTTGACTTGCAGGAACATCTTGTGCTGGGCTATTTCTGCCTTCATATCCGGGCGGGGCAGCAAAGCTGCTAACCCCGGGAGGAACTGCACCAGCTTGAAGTAAGTTAGATTGTCCCACTACTAAGTCATTAACATATTGGTTAGTACTGTTAAATTTTTCTAGCGCATTTGCGGCTGCGACATTATTTTTATCTCGTTGATCGGCTAGGTCTGCCGCTTGTTGTGCCGCCTGCTCTCTTTCGGCTGCAGGCAATGAGGTATCATTTGATTTAGCTTTTAAGGCATTAATTTGTCCCCGAGCAGGACCGTTGTTTTGTGCCTCTTGGGCGGCCGCCAATATCGCCCCTTGTTGTTTAAGTCTAGCCTCTGCTGAAGTTAATTCGTTGGAGGTTGTAAACAGGGCATTACTTCTGTCCTTATCTGACAGTTGCGTTTTTACAAATGACGGGTTAGTTAGGTCTGAGGGGCTCCATGCTGGCATAATATGTTGTTATCCTTACTTATATTTATCGTTAAATACAAGTGCTGATTTTACCCTTTTCACTAAAAAATTGTTGCTTTTCTGCAACTAATGTGTTACACTACACAAAACAACAAGGAAACTATGTCTTTATTACCCGCACCACGCAAACCCGTAAACTATCTTAATAACAAAGATATTTTAAAAGAAATACATGAGAGTAAAAACGCATACTGCTGTTTCACTAAACCAGAATATCATCGCTATGACTTTATTGTAGATATGCCCCAAGCACCACTAGATGAGAGTCTAGCATATGCTTTTAAACCCGAAACAATTCAAGTGGCAAAAGAAACACGGGCACTACGTCTTAGTTTAGAACAAGGTAGTAAAGATAGTGTTTCCCCGGACTCTATCCAATTAACAGATTTAGTATTTCGTGTAATGACTTGGGATCATGTTCCAGTCGCCCCAAAGCAGCCACGCAAAACAGTTAAAAAGAAAACAGCAAAAGATATCTTTGAGTTTGAGGAACCAAATCCAGATGAGATTTTTGCTGACCTAGAAGATAATACAACTAAAGCTGAAGTAGATGACATGGTTCATGTGAAAGTTAATTTTCCACCATTCCAACATTACAAAATTGATGAAAATAATACATTCTATTGTGTAGGCAAAAGTCATTGGGAAGGTGATCTAGCTACTGGTTCTTTTAATAAAGAACATGGTAAAATCACAAACAAACTTGCCCGTATGTATATTATGATGTGCGAAAAATATGCAATGAAATATAATTGGCGTGGGTATACTTACAATGATGAAATGCGTAACTCAGCTATATTACAACTAACATATGTTGGCTTACGATTCAATGAAGCTAAATCAGCAAACCCATTCGCTTATTATACGGCTGCTATAACAAATAGTTTCTGCCGTGTACTGAATACAGAAAAACGTAATCAAAACATACGTGATGATATCCTAGAAATTAACGGTCTTAACCCAAGTTGGAGTCGTCAAGGATCCGGGTCAAGCAGTACAGTTTACGAAGAATAATTTGTCCAATGGCATTGCTTTGTAGTGCCACATCCTATATAATAAACACATGATTAACCTTTTCAAAAAAGCCGCTGTTTTTACCGACATTCATTTCGGCCTTAAGTCAAACAGCCTACAACATAATCAAGACTGTGCCAATTTTGTAGATTGGTTTATCACTAAAGCAAAGAGTGAGGGATGTGAAACTTGTTTCTTCTTAGGTGATTATAATCATCATAGAGCAAGTATTAACATTCATACATTACAATTTGGGCTACAGGCTCTGGAGAAACTAAATGCTAACTTTGATACTGTATATTTTATACCAGGCAATCACGATCTTTATTATCGTGACCGCAGGGACATTCATAGTGTTGAGTGGGCTAAACATTTACCAAACGTTAAAATCATCAACGACTTCTTCCAACAAGGAGATGTAGTCATTGCACCCTGGCTTGTACAAGATGATTACAAGAAATTAAAAAAATTAAATGGAAAATATATGTTTGGTCATTTTGAATTGCCTCATTTCTACATGAACGCTATGGTTGAGATGCCCGATCATGGTGAGATCAATAGTGAACATTTAAGTGGGTTTGATAAAGTATTCAGTGGTCATTTCCATAAACGTCAAAGCAAAAAGAATGTATGGTATATAGGTAATGCTTTCCCGCATAACTATGCTGACGCAGGTGATGACGCACGTGGTATGATGGTACTTGAATGGAATCAAGACCCACAATTCTTTAGTTGGCCAAGACAACCCTTATATCGTGTATATAAACTAAGTGATGTATTAGAAAACCCTGAGGGCTTGCTATTGATTGATAGCCATGTTAGAGTACATCTTGACATTGATATTAGTTATGAAGAAGCTAACTTCATTCGAGAAACATTAATCCCAGAACATAAATTAAGAGAAATGGCATTGATACCAATGAAAGCAGAACAAACAGAGATAGCTGGTTCAGATGGGTTACGCTTTGAAAGTGTTGACCAAATCGTCATTGACCAAATTAATTCTATTGAATCAAATACATTTGACAAAAAACTATTGTTGGACATTTATAATAACCTATGAGCATTACCCTTAAGAATATTACCCTTCGCAATTTCCTTTCAATCGGACAAGTAACACAAGCAGTTTGTTTTGACAGACAAGATTTAACACTTATTCTAGGTGAGAACTTAGACTTAGGTGGTGACGGTGCTCGTAATGGTACAGGTAAGACCACGTTGATTCAGGGTCTATCCTACGCCTTGTTTGGTGTGCCAATCAATAGCATTCGTAAAGATAACTTAGTCAATCGTACTAATGGTAAGAACATGATGGTCACACTAGAGTTTAGTGTAGACGGCATTGAGTATAAGATTGAACGAGGTCGTAAGCCCAATATCTTACGTTTCTATGTAAACAATGATTTACAAAAAAATACAGACGATGCTCAGGGTGAAAATAAAGAAACACAAGTAGCTATTGAAAGTGTTATTCACATGAGTGCCGATATGTTCAAACATATTGTTGTGTTGAATACTTACAGTGAACCATTCTTGGCATTGAAAACTAATGACCAACGTGATATCATTGAACAATTGCTTGGTATTACTTTGTTAAGTGAAAAAGCTGAGGTCATTAAGAATATGATCCGTGACAGCAAAGATAGCATACAACAAGAAGAATA
>Ga0209500_10002613_pt1 | contig 12615 bp, 10 predicted proteins | sample S_140212_EF_Meta_FD_187323 | JGI IMG/M metagenome (GOLD analysis project Ga0209500, IMG submission 187323) | Freshwater microbial communities from Lake Simoncouche, Canada to study carbon cycling - S_140212_EF_MetaG (SPAdes) (version 2) | ecosystem: Environmental > Aquatic > Freshwater > Lake ...
TCTGTCTGAGCTGCTGGACTGTCGAGTAGCTGGTCTTGCGGCGGAACTTGGGCGATGACATGTCCGGCATTTCGCTATCGCGGGCCGAGAAGAGAACGGGCGAGAGGCTGCGGTCTGGCTTATAGGACCGGACGGGAGAGGGTTCAGAAAGGGTATCGGCGTCGCTGCTGCGCGTACGGAAGAAGAGCTTTTCGGCCTCGGTGGGTGTGGCTAATTCGTCGATCAGCTTATTGAGCTGCGAGACTTCGCGGTTGTCGTGCAGGAGCGTACGGATGCGGTCGAGGTCCCAGCCGCGCTCGGCGAGGAGACGAGCCAGGAGTAGCTGTCTGACTTGAAGGGGGCCGAAGTTCGCCTTGCGGCGGTCGTCCGGGGCGCGCTCCGGCTTGGAGAGCAGGCCTTCGTAGGCGTAGAAGCGCACCAGGCGTTCGGTCGAGCGGTGGCGATCGCCGAACCCGAGGGAGGCGAGTTTATCCGAGACGAAGGCGGCCAGGTCCTCGGCGGTGCCAAGGAATTCCTCGTCGTTCAGTTGGGCGGATAGCTTGAGCATGGCTTGGAATAGAGACATTCTGCTGTCAGCATCTCAGAAAGGGCAATAATATAGTGAAAACGCTGCTGTCAGATTACCCCTAAAAAGAAGCAGGCCGTCCGGTGTCGGACGGCCTGCGAGCCTGCTCCCTCTGAGGGGGGCTTACGAGTTGTGGCTGTAACCTTCTTCGCCGTGGTCCGAGATATCCAGACCGCGGGCCTCTTCTTCTTCGGTCGGGCGGAGGCCGATGAGAGCCTTCACCACGTAGGCGAGGATGGCAGTGGCGACCAGGGAGATGATCAGCGTGACGCCAATCGCCTTGAACTGTTCGATGTAGAGGGTCTTGCCTGCGATGATGTCCTTCAGGTTGGTGGCGAGGTTACCGTTGGCGTCGGTCGTGGCGCAGATGCCGGTCACGATAGCACCGAGGGTGCCGCCGACTGCGTGGACGCCGAAGGTATCGAGCGCGTCATCGTAGCCGAGCTTGGCCTTCAGGTAGACGACCGCCAGGAAGGGTACCACACCGGCGAGGACGCCGATCAGGACCGCGGAGTTGGCGGAGACGAAGCCTGCGGCGGGCGTGATCACGACCAGGCCGGCGACGGCACCGGAGCAGAAGCCGAGGACGCTGGCGTGTTTGCGGATGATCCATTCGAGGGCAGCCCAGGTGAAGGCACCGACCGCAGCGGCGAGCGTCGTGGTAGTGAAGGCCTGAGCGGCAACGCCATCGGCGGCGAGAGCCGAGCCGGCGTTGAAGCCGTACCAGCCGACCCAGAGCATACCAGTACCGACCGCGCAGAGCACCATGCTGTGGGGCGTCATGGACTTCTTACCGAAGCCGATGCGGGGTCCGAGGATGATGCAGAGCAGGAGCGCGGACCAACCGGAGGTCATGTGAACCACGGTGCCGCCGGCGAAGTCGATCGCCTTGATAGCGGCCTTGGCGTTCCAGACGCCGTTCATGTCGCCGGTGATGCCCCAGATGGCGTGGGCCATCGGGAAGTAGACGAGGAACATCCAGCCGAGCATGAAGAGCATGACCGCGGAGAACTTCATCCGTTCAGCGATGGCGCCGACGATGAGGGCCGGGGTGATGATCGCGAACATCAGCTGATACATCGAGAAAACGTTCTGGGAGATCCAGTAAGCGTAGTCGGTGTTCGGGGCGGAGGTCACTCCGTTGAGGAAGAAGAACTCGCTGCCGCCGAAGACGTGTCCGAGGAGCGTGCCGTCGAAGCTCTTACCGAAGACCAAGGAGTAACCCACGGCCCACCAGAGGATCGCGACCATGCCCGCCAGGCCGAAGCACTGGGCGACGACGGAGAGGATATTCTTCGCGCGGACCAGGCCGCCATAGAAGAGGAAGAGGCCGGGGAGCGTCATGAAGAGCACCAGGGCGGCGCAGACCATCATGAAGCCATTATGGCCAGGAGCGGCGACGCCGACGGTCGGCGTGGTGAGGCCGGCCGGAATGGCACCCTTCGCATCCTTGAGCGAGGCGGTGGGATCGCCGTTGCCGATGGCAGCCTCAAGGCCGGCGATGCGCTGTTCAAGCGAGGGAGCCGGCGGAGGCGGAGGGGTTTTGGCCGCTTCAACAGCGGGTGCAGCCGCCGGAGCGGGCGCGTTCTGCGCAGACGACAGATAGGGCACTGCCGCCAGAGCGAGGAGGGTGAGAGTTCGTAGCAGGGAGTTCATGGCGAGAGGTCATTCGCAACCCCCGTGCCAACCGCCACCTTTCGAGCCGAAGACTTGAATGTGCTCAAAAAACAACTGAACCCGCCCGCAAGCCTGCTCGAAAAAAAGCAGCCCTGCGGGCGGCGGTCAGGAAAACGGCCTTAATTATGGTAATAGCCTTCTTCGCCGTGGTCCGAAATGTCGAGGCCCTGAGCCTCTCCTTCTTCCGTCGCACGCAGACCGATGGTCGCCGCGACAATTTTCGCGATGATCCAAGTCATGATCAGCGAAACCGCGATGCAAAGCAACATGGCGAGGAGCTGGCCTTTGAGCAGGCCCTTTGAAATGAGCGCACCCCCAGTCGGATTCGCCTGAGCATTCATGAGCAACGCAGTCGCGAGAGCGCCGATCGTGCCGCCTACACCATGTACCCCAAAGGTATCGAGCGCGTCATCGTAGCCGAACTTTGGCTTAAGCACCGAGCAGGCCCAGTAGGAGATTGTTCCGGCGAGCAGGCCGATGAGCACGGCGGAGGTAGCGGAGACGAAGCCGGCGGCGTTGGTCACGGTGGCGAGGCCGGCGATCGCGCCGGAGCAGAGACCGAGTACGGAGATTTTGCCGCGATGCACTTTCTCCACGGCCGCCCATGCGAGCGTGGCGGTGGCGGCACCGAGCGTCGTCGTGAGGAAGGCCTGGATGGCGATGCCGTCAGCCGCGAGCGCGGAGCCTGCGTTGAAGCCATACCAGCCAGCCCAGAGCAGACCCGTGCCGATGACGCAAAGCACCATGCTGTGCGGGGTCATTGGGCGTTTGCCGAACCCAGCACGGGGGCCGACGAGGATGCAGAGGAGGAGGGCGGACCAACCGGAACTCATGTGCACGACGATGCCGCCGGCGAAGTCTGCGGCCTTGAAGGCGGCGTCGGCGTTGGCGATGCCGGAGAAGTCACCGGTGGCACCCCAGACAGCGTGCGCGATGGGGTAGTAGACGAAGATCGTCCAAAGGAGGGAAAAGAACATGACCGCGGAGAACTTCATGCGCTCGGCGACGGCGCCGATGATGAGGGCTGGCGTAATCGCCGCGAACATCGCTTGGAAGAGCGCGAAGGTTGCCGACGAGATACCGGTTGCGTAGGCCGCGTCAGGCGTGAAGCCGAGGCCGGCGAAACCAAAATGCTCGCCGCCACCAAAAATATGACCGACCAGACTGCCGGCGTAGCTCTTTCCGAAGACGAGGCTGTAACCGAAGCCCCACCACATGAGGATACCCATGGCGGTGAGGGCCAGGCATTGGGCGGCGATCGAGAGCACGTTCTTGCTGCGGACCAGACCTCCGTAGAAAAGGAAGAGTCCTGGGATACACATCATCAGGACGAGCGCGGTACTCACCAGGACCCAGACGTTGTCACCGGTGGAGGGAGTAGGAACAGCAGAAATAAGCATAATGCTTTTTATTAAGCAAAATTCGTGCCATAAAATAATCAGGACTGGCAACTCGCTTGCCTTCGTGGGAATTCGGGGTAATTTTGTTTTTATCCATGAAACGCCTGCTTAAAGTTGAGCATGCTGCCTTATTTTGTGCATTATTTTCCGCACAACTATCCGCAGCCGAACCGGCCCAGCCCAAGAACTGGGTACTGGCTGCGGATTATCAATATCGCGGCACCGATGCCGTGAGCCATTCTGGTGGCGTGACCGGCGAGTTCGGCCGTTCCCGCACGGGTGCGGAGTTGATCTATCAGACGCCTGATCGCGCGGTTGACCTCGAATGGTACAAGTATGCTCACCGTTTCAGCGGCGCGATCGCCGGTACGGACCGTTCTTATGGTGATACGACCGACGTCATGGTCACGGGTTTCCGCCAGTGGGATTGGAATCAGAAGTACGGCGTCCAGCTGATCTACGCCTTGGAGTTCGCGGCCGAAGAGGGCGTGAGTCTCGGCAGCTCGCATCGCTGGGGTCTAGGCGCCGCCGCCCGCTGGCGCCCCGACGCCGAGACTGACATCGCGCTCGGCGTGCTGTTGGAGGATCGCTTCGAGTCCTCCCTCCTGCCCATCCCTTATATCAAGGCCACCTGGCGTCCGTGCAAATACGCCGAGGTCGAATTGCGCACCACCGGCCTGCAGAACGGCATCATCGTCCGGGGCTTCCTGACCGAGGACCATGCGACCACGATCGACCTCACGGTCGCCTATGAAACCTTGAGCTTCGCCCTGACCGACGGTAGCTACGGCTCGCGTGCAGTCGCCATCGGCGAAGTACCGATCCGCGTCGGCGTGACGCAGTTCCTGGAGAAGTCTGGCACTTGGTTCGTGCGCGGTTCCGCCGAATGGGTCGCCTACGCCCGCCATAGCTTCAAGCACGACGGAGAGACCCAGGGCTCATTCCAGCCCGGCGCCCAGTGGGGCCTGGCCGCGCGCGTCGGCGCCCGTTTCTGATTAGAGGCGGCGCACCGCGAGCGCGTGGAAGGCGATGATCGCCAAGAGCCAGATTAGGTTCATGGCGATTAGGCCGCAGCCGTCTGCAGCCATTCGTCGCGGCGGCTAATGGCCACCTCGAGGTCGTGCGTGCGGAGCGAGCGGCGGACGCGGCGCTTGGTGAAGTCCGCGAGGTGCTCGGTGTAGTGCAGCCACCAGGTCCCGTTGTTGTTCCAGAGATGGTGAAGGCGGTTGTCCTCGCTGACGCGGATGGACAGCTTGGGGGTCGGCGGGCGGGCGGTGGTGTCGTTGGTGTTGATCATGGTGGGCGGCGGTGAAAGAGGCGCGCATCACGATCAATCCACGAGGGACTGTGTTTTAGCCTTTCGGCTCTCATCTCGGCGCCTTTCGGCTCCGATAACCACCGCGGCCTTTGAGGGGCTCGGTTGGTGCAGGTTCGGCTTTCGCCCGTCCTGCTCGTAATGCGTCTGATAATGAACTGACGACACTGTGGGCGATGGGGCGGGAAAAAGCAAGTGTGCCGTAGATTGCAGAGTGTCATAAGAGGCTCGCAGTCTGCCTGGTCAGCCGGGGCTTGCGAGGGGAGGGCCCCGCCCTAGCGTATCCTCGATGGGTTTCTTCCGCTTTCGTAAAACGATCTCACTCGGGAAATTCTTCCGGATTAATGTCTCGAAGACTGGAGCCTCGTTGTCGGCCGGCCGTCCCGGCGCCACGGTCAACGTCCGGAAGGATCGCGTCGATGGCACGGTGGGAATTCCCGGCAGCGGACTCTCCTATAAGGAACGTCTCTCGAATCGCGGCTGTGCGTCTGTGCTCCTCTTCGCGCTGATGCTGGCGTCGACGCTTGCGGGCGTTGTCGTCTGGGCGCGCTGAACGCGGTTTCGTCGGAAGCGTTGACGCTTCCGACGATCTTCGCCGCAAGTGCCCGGGAAAGGACTCGAACCTTCATGCCTTTAGAGGGCGGCGGATTTTGAGTCCGCTGCGGCTGCCATTTCGCCACCCGGGCGGATTGCGGACATGCATTCATTCCGCGAGCGTCGGAGCGTGCAAGAAAAACCGTGCCCGTTAGTGCTGCACGTAGCAGGCGGAAATGCGGACAACAAAAAAGGCGCTCCTTGCGGAGCGCCTTTTGGCGGGAATCTCGCGAGAGATTACTTGGCGCCGAGGATCGCGTCCTTGGCGGCCTTAGCCACGCGGAACTTCACGACCTTCTTAGCCTTGATCTGGATGGTTTCGCCGGTGGCAGGGTTGCGACCGAGGCGAGCCTTGCGGTGGACGAGGACGAGCTTGCCGAGGCCGGGGAGCGTGAAGGAGTTCTTCGCGTTCTTGTAGGCGAGGGCAGCGACGATCTCGAGGATCGCGACGGCCTGCTTCTTGCTGATTTCAGCTTTTTCGGCGATGGCGCTGGCGATTTGGGACTTGGTGAGGGCTTTGGACATGTTGGTTATGGGTTGGTTGTGCAGTGATGCGGGTGTATTAAGTATCGAAGCGTACGCTGAAAACCAGCGAAAAATAAGGGCAGGGTGCAGGTTTCTTCAGACCCCCTGCCTTCCGCAAAAAATCTTTTGCATGCGTCTGCCTTCCGACTTAGGTATCCTGAACACCCCCACACCATGAGACTCCGTCCGACCGCCGCCCTCCTGTTCTCGCTCCTTGTCGGGATGTCTTCCGCTTCTGCGCAGGACGCCCTCGTCTCTCTGGAGCCCGCCTTCCCGGAGATGAGCTTCAGCCTCCCGGTCGCGATCGCCCCGATGCCCGGAAATAAGGATGTCGTCTTCGTCGTCGAGAAGGGCGACCCCGCTCCTTCCGCCGATGACGCCAAGTCTACCGACAAGAAGAAGAAGGCTAGCGCCTATTTCGGAGGTAAAGTTCAGATGGTATCCGGCCTGGGGGCCAGAAAGCAGACCAAGACGCAGGTCTTTCAAATTAACCCCAAGGACGGTAAGTTTGATGCCGCCGGGGAGTGCGGTTTGCTTGGTTTTGCCGTTCACCCGCGCGTGACGGAAACGAAGCAAGTCTTTGTCTATTATAGCCTTAAGATTGAAGGAAAGCTCTATCAGCGCGTCTCCCGCTTCACGGTGTCTAGCCTGGCGCCCTTCGCCGTGGATGCCGACTCGGAGCAGCCCCTGATCACCCAGCTCGACCCGGCGGGTAACCATAACGGTGGCGACCTCCATTTCGGGCCGGATGGCTACCTCTATATCAGCTGCGGCGATGGCGGCGCCGGGGGCGATGCCTTCGACAACGCTGGCTACATCAATAAGGGATTCCATGCCGCGGTCTTCCGCATCGACGTGGACAAGAAGGCCGGCAACCCCGCCCCTAACCCTCACCCCTCGGTCATCGCCGATGCCAAGGGCCAGGCCCTCTACTCAGTCCCGGCCGACAACCCCTTCGTGGCGGCCACCTCCCACCGCGGCCGCCCCCTCGAGGCCGGCTCCGTCCGGACCGAGACCTGGGCCACCGGCCTCCGCAACGCCTGGAGGTTCTCCTTCGACCCCAAGACGGGCGCCTGCTTCGCCGGCGACGTCGGCCAGAACCTCTATGAGGAGATCGACATCCTGGTTTCCGGTGGCGACTACGGCTGGCACGACGTCGAGGCCAATCACGTCTTCGTCCAGAAGGATGCCTCTGGCAAGAAGGCGCCTCCCGGGCTCGCCACTCCTTCCGACTTCAAGGCTCCGATCCATGAGTATGATCGCAAGCTCGGCAACTCGGTGACCGGCGGCGTCGTCTATCGCGGTAACCGTGTTCCGGCCATTGCTGACGCCTACGTCTTCGCCGACTTCGCCTCTGGCCGCATCTTCGCTCTGCGCGAACAAGGCGGCAAGTGGGAGTCTCAGCAGGTGGCCAAGGATTTCACCATCGCCGGATTTGGTTATGATCCGAGCAACGGCGACGTGCTCGTCGCTTCGCTCACCGGCCAGGTCAAGCGCATCGTCAAGAAGTAAGCCGATGCTTTCCCGCCGCTCGATGCTGGGTCTCTCCGGTTCGCTGATGGCGGGAGCGGTACTCCGACCGGTACTCGCGGCCGCGCCCTCGCCGAAAGCCCCTGAATTCAGCCTCTTCACGAAGCATCTCGTCGGCCTGCCTTACGATCAGCTCGCCGAGACTGTCGCCGCGCTCGGCTTTAAGGGCGTCGAAGCTCCAGTGCGCAAGGGCGGCCATGTCGAGCCGGCTCGCGTCGAAGACGACCTGCCGAAACTCGTCGAAGCTTTCAAGAAGTGCGGCGTGTCGATCACGCTACTGACTTCCGATATCAACGAGGTGAACGAAGCGGACCGCTCCGAGAAGGTGCTGCGCACCGCGCGTGCCCTCGGCATCCCGCGTTACCGGATGAAGTGGTATCCGTATTCCGGCAAGAAGTCTCCCTGGGACGAACTCGACGCGATTCGTCCTCGGCTCAAGGAACTGGTCTCGCTCAGCAAGCAGGTCGGCATTCTGCCGTGCTATCAGAATCACTCCGGCCCGAAGAATGTCGGCGCCGCGATTTGGGACATGGCTACGCTCATGCGGGACTACCGCCCGGACGAGCTGTCTTGGAACTTCGACTTCTTCCACGCCATGGTCGAGGGTGGCCTGTCCTGGCCGAATCATCTGGCCGTCGCCCGGGACCATATCTCGATGGTCTATTTCAAGAACTTCAACTGGCAGGGCAGGCTGGCCGAAGGCTGCCCGCTCGCCGAAGGCCGGGTCGGCAAGGACTCAGTGGTACTGCTGCGCAAGTCCGGTTACACGGGACCGGTCTGCCTCCACGTCGAATACCTGAAGGGCAAGGTCACGGATCAGGGCGCCCTCAAGGTCGCCTTAGACGCTACCCGCAAGGACTTCGCTACTCTCAAGGAGTGGTGGGCTTGAAGCGGAGGGGTGGGGGATTCCTGAAAAGTTAGTCTGGAACTTGCGGTCTTTCGGGGTGTAGAAATAGTCTCCCCGTTATGCCCCGCTCCGTCTTCTTCTTGTTTGCCGCTGCCACCTTGGTCGCCGCACCTCAGTTCGCCGTCGCCGCCGATAAGGCTCCGCCTGCTCCCTTCGTGCCGTCCGAAGGCGGCTCTATTCCAGCCGCCCTCTTCCAGCTCCCCGAAGGCCTCGAGGTAACCCTCTGGGCCCGTTCGCCAATGCTCGCCAACCCGACGAACATCGACTTCGACGCTCAAGGTCGTCTCTGGGTCAACGAAGGCGTCAACTACCGTACCTACAACATGGGCGGCAAGCGTCGCGCTCAAGGAGATCGCGTGATCGTGCTAAGCGACACTCAGGGCAAAGGCTTTGCCGACTCCGTCCAGACGTTCGTCCAGGATCCGGAGTGGACCTCGCCCCTCGGCATCGCCGTCATCGATAACGTCGTCTACGTCTCGCACGCCCCGACCATCACGAAGTTCACGGACGTGAACCGCGACGGCAAGTTTGACCCCGCCGTCGACAAGAAGGAGACCTTCCTCACCGGCTTCGGCGGCCAGGATCATGACCACTCCCTCCACGCGGTCGTCGCCGGTCCGGACGGTAAACTCTACATCAACTCCGGCAACTGTGGCGCCGAAGTCTCCGACAAGTCGGGCAAGACCTTCCGTATCTCCAGCAACTACGTCGACCAGCGCGGCGGCAAGTGGCCCTTCGATCCTAAGGCCGTCGCCGGAGCTAAGAGCGATGACGGCTTTGTCTGGTCTTCCGGTTTCTCCGGTCGCCTCAATGCCGACGGCACGGGTCTCGAGATCCTTGGCAACGGCTACCGTAACAGCTTCGAAAGCTTCCCATCCTCTCTCGGCGACCTCTTCCAGGGCGACAACGACGACTCCCAGAGCTGCCGCACGTCCTTCGTGCTTGAATACGGTTCGGCTGGTTACACGACGCCTTCCGGTGCCAGCTACAACTCCGTCAAGCGTCCGGGTCAGTCGATGCCGCGCGCTCACTGGCGTCAGGATGATCCTGATACCATGGACGTCGGCGACGTCTACGGCGGCGGCTCGCCTACGGGCATCGCGGTCTACGAGAACGGCGCCCTAGGTGCGGCCTGGGAAGGCACGCTCCTGAACTGCGAACCGTCCCGCAATACGGTCCTCGCTTACAAACTCGTCGCGCAGAAGGGCACCTACGCTCTCAACGCCGACACCCGCAAGGATCTCATCACTTCCAATCCGGCCCGCGAATTCGTCGGTACCGACTTCAAGAAGATGACCCCCGAGGAAGCTGCGAAGCCGAACGAGCGCATCCTATTCCGTCCTTCCGACGTCACTGTCGGTCCGGATGGCGCGATCTACGTCGCCGACTGGTACGACTCCCGCGTCGGCGGTCACCAGACCCTCGATGATACCTGCACCGGCGCAATCTACCGCATCGCTCCCAAGGGCTTCAAGTCCGTCATCCCGAAGATCGACGTCTCCACGCCCGAAGGCGCTGCCGCCGTGCTGCGCAATCCGGCCGTCAACGTTCGTCACCTCGGTTTCAATGCGCTGAAGGGTTTCGGCCAGAAGTCTCTCCCGGCCGTCTCGGAAATCCTCCGCGACGCCAATCCGTACGTCGCCGCTCGCGGCGTCTGGCTACTTCCTTACCTCGGCGAAGAGGGTGTGACCCGCACCAAGGCCTTGCTCAAGGATGCGAATCCTTCGCTGCGTCGCCTCGCCTTCCAGTCGCTGCGTCGCGCCGGCCATGACACGCTCGGCATCGCCGCCGAACTCGCCAAGGATGCCGATGTCGCCGTCCGTCGCGATGTCGCGACGTCGCTTCACGCCGCGCCGGCCGACAAGGCCGTGCCGATCCTGATTGAACTCGCCCGTCGCCTCGACGTCTCCGACAAGAATTCCGTCGCCGCCTTCGGCATCGGTTCCGCCAACAAGCAGGCCGCCGTCTGGTCTGTCGTGAAGTCCGAACTCGCCAAGGATGGCGCTGAAGCCTGGTCGCCCGAAGTCGAGCGCATCGCTTGGTTGCTCCACCCCGCCGACGCGGTGCAGGAATTCGTCGCGCGCGCCTCGTCCGCTAAGGTCTCGCAGGCCTCCCGCACGCTCGCTGTCGAGTCGCTCTCGTTCGTCGAAACCAAGGAAGCCGCGCTCGCGATGATCAAGCTCTGCGCCGCCGGCTCCCCGTGCTCCTCCGAGGCCAAGGGCTGGGCCCTCATGCGCATGACCGGCTCCTGGGCCCCTTTCGATATCCGCACCGAGCTTAAGAACGCCGGTGTCTATGACGCCAAGAAGGTCGTCGTGAACGCCATCCAGGTCCCCGAGGCCCCGGCTGGCACCTTCACCGAGCAGGACGTGCTCGCCAAGACCGGTGACGCCACCAAGGGCGCTGCCCTGGCCCAGCGCTGCATCATGTGCCACCAGCTTAACGGTAACGGACCGGCTTATGGTCCCGAGCTCAAGGGTTGGGCCTCCCGCCAGAGCCGCGAGGCGCTCGTCCGCTCCATCGTCAACCCCTCGGCCGACATCGCCCTCGGTTATGAAGGCACGACCCTCAAGCTTAAGGCCGGCGGTACGATCGACGGCCGTCTCCTGTCGAACAACGACCCGATCGTGATCACCTCCACCGGCGGTATCACCCAGCTGGTCCCCAAGGATCGCGTCCAGGGCGGCCAGGCCAAGATGACCCGCTCCCTGATGATGTCCGGCGAGCAGCTGGGTCTGAGCGCCCAGGATGTGGCCGACGTGGCCGCCTTCCTCGCCACTTATAAGTAAGCCCCAGCGCCCAAAAGTGCTTTTTCGAGGGGGTTTTCCGTCAGGAAGACCCCCTTTTAATTTACCGCTTGCTTCTGGGGCCGGGTTTATCAGGTTCGACCCTCCTTTCCCTAGGCAAGGCACGGCCGCACAACGCGGGTCCGCGACTTACTAGGCACCAAAAGACCTTATACTCATATGAAGCAGCTCACCCTTAAAGTCACCAGCCGCGCGCTCCATGGCCGCGGTCCCGCCCGTCGCCTCCGCGCCGATGGCTCCATTCCTGCCATCATCTACGGCAAGTCTGGCAACCAGAGCGTCTCCGTCGCCCAAGAAGCCTTCCGCGACCTCATGCGCGCCAAGGGCAACGCCGCCTCGCTCATCGACCTCGATGTCGACGGCAAGAAGTACCTTTCCCTGATCAAGGAGTTCCAGCGTCACGCGATCACCCAGAAGTTCCTCCACATTGACATCATGGAGATTGACCCGAATTCCCCGATGACCGCCGCCATCCCGGTGCGCGCCATCGGCGAAGCTCATGGCGTCAAGACCGACGGCGGCACGCTCGCCATCGTCTCCCAGACCATCACCGTTCGCTGTCTCCCGAAGGACCTCCCTGAGTTCATCGAAATCGACGTCACCGAGCTCAAGGTCAACGAGTCCATCCACGTCGGCGAAGTCAAGGCCCCCAAGGGCATCACTTTCCCGGGCGACCCCAAGCGTGTCGTCGTTGTCTGCTCCGAGATGGCCGAAGAAGAAGCCGCGCCCGAAGCGACCCCTGTCGCCGGTGCCGCCGCTCCTGGTGCCGAAGGTGCCGCCGCTCCTGCGGCTGGTGCTGCTCCTGCCGCTGGTGCCGCTCCGGCGGCCGCCGCCCCGGCTGCCAAGAAGTAATTTCCGCGCCGGGCGTCCCCGGTACCTGTTCTTTGAAGTCAAATGCCATTCTCGGTCATCGCCGCCCTCGGCAATCCGGGCCGAGAATATTCCGCCACGCGCCACAACGCGGGGTGGATCGTCATCGACGCGCTCGCCTCGCAGGCTGGCGCGGTCTGGAAGGAAGAGAGCCGTTTCTCGGCTTCGGTCGCAAAAATCACGTTCGGAGGTTCCTCCGTTCATCTGATCAAGCCGCTCACCTTCATGAACGACAGCGGGTCGCCCTTGGCGGCCTTTCTCCGGTTCCACCGGATCGAGCTCCCCGAGCTCGTCGTTCTCCATGATGACATCGCGTTCGAGCCCGGTCAGCTCCGCCTCTCCCTAGGAGGTTCCGCCGCCGGCCATAACGGCGTCGCCAGCTGCATCCGCCACCTCGGCGAACAATTCGTCCGCGCCCGACTGGG
>Ga0209500_10002615_pt1 | contig 12606 bp, 12 predicted proteins | sample S_140212_EF_Meta_FD_187323 | JGI IMG/M metagenome (GOLD analysis project Ga0209500, IMG submission 187323) | Freshwater microbial communities from Lake Simoncouche, Canada to study carbon cycling - S_140212_EF_MetaG (SPAdes) (version 2) | ecosystem: Environmental > Aquatic > Freshwater > Lake ...
GCCGCGTGCGCCACCGTCCAAGCCGCGTGCGCCACCGTAGCCACCAGCCCGCCCACTTCCGCCGCCATAACCTCCCGCGCGGCCAGCGCCGCCGCGGCCACCACCACCACCATGCGCATTCACAGTCCGCTCAAGTGCTATCGACTCAAGGGCGATCACGCCAAACATCAGGAGTGTGGCCGCGATCGCGCCCCTGAGGCCTGACAGCAGCACGCTCGAACCACAATAAGTCTTGCGCATTGTTTCTCCACACCTATGTGCCTGGGGTTCTATCTGAACTTCTGACTCAACCTATTCCTGAGCGATACCCGAGCCTCCACCTACCGCAGTTTCCTGAAATACAATGGTTTTCTGTCGGGCAACGATTGGCCGTCGAGCGAGCGATTAATGGACTGCAGCATGAGTTTGCCGTCCCCCATGGGCGTCAGCACCTGCACCCACTGCGCGACGCGGCCCGCCACGCCGTCGGCTGTCGTGCCGGCATAGCTCCGATTGAACGACGCGCCGTCAGTCTCAAAAAAACCCTCTGCCCTTGCCCCCGTCGAATCAAATACCCACGAACGCACGGTGCCCGAATCCGTGTCGGCGTGAATCATGTCGATCGCATCAATCACTGGCCCACTCTTCGGCTTGATCTTGGTGCGGCCCAGAATCGCGTGACCGCCCAGGATTTTCTCGAAGCTGGCCTCAATGCTCGTGCTGTTCTCCTCGTCGCTGGCCAGCCATGTGCCCATCAGCCAACCCAGTTCCTCGAGGACCGCCACTTGGCTCGGCGTCACCTGCGACTCTGCCAATCGCCACTGGCCGTCATCCAGCACACGCAGGCTCTCAAACCGTGAGTCCAGCGACTTCTCGCCTGGTTTTCGAGTAAATTCAATGACGCCCCGCACGCGGGCAAGCGTCGGCCCCAGTGGCTGGATATCGGTTAAGCGGATCTTCACTGTGGCCTGCGGGTGCTGCTGCAGCCACTCTCGAATGGAAGCCGCGATACTCTCGCGACCCTGCACGAGGCTGCCACCTTCCACGAGCTGGGCTCCGAGCGTCCACTGCTCTGCGAGGGCCTTGTAGTCGCGTTTGTTGACCGCTTCGGCATACGCGACCGACGCCTGCTGCAGCACTTCAGCGATGGCTGGAGTAGGCGTGTCTTTAGCCGGCGTCGGTTTCTGCGTGTCTTTAGCCGGCGTCGGTTTCTGCGTGTTTACAATCGGCTCAGCCGCCACTGCAACGCGAGCACCCCACTGGCCGCATCCGGTTGAGAGCACAGCGGCGGCCATGGCGACCAGTTTTATTCCGAATGTTCTGATCCACTTCAGCTTTCGCATAAAGTCCTCGCTGAACTTGACTCAATCATAGGCATAGGTCCGCATGCCGAAGTGGCATCGCCAAGATACGCAATTATACGAAACTCGCCCGCAGGATGCATCTGGGTTCATCGACCAATCGCCCTCAGGTGCCCCACACTGCGAAAAAAAAGCCTACCGTCAGCCACCGCAGGCGTGGACCTCGATTCCTCTCCCAAGGACGAGCGGCCCAGCACGTTCAATGCGTCGGCGTCGGCAATCACGACCACCTCTCCATCTGCCGAGACGTTGACCACCGTTCCACCCACGGCAATTGGCGAGGCCGAGAACATGCCCCCCACGCGTCCGCGCCACAGCAACTGGCCATCTGCCGCAGCCACACACGTGACAACTCCACGATCTCCCCAGAGATAGATCCGCCGGCCCGTACACAGCGGCGTCGGCACGTACGGGGCCACGCTGCGGTCCAGTTGATACACCACATCAGGCTCAATTAGTTTGCCGGCAGATGCAGCGAGCATTGCGGGCGTTGGAAGCCGTAGGGCGACCAGCGTGTTGTCACCCCCCCCTTCGCCACACGTGCCGAGCACCAAGGGGCCTGCCTTTACAGGCGACGACACGGTGCGTCGCGAAAAACATTTTCGCTCCCAGACCACCTTTCCTGTGGCCGGATCGATTCCTGTGAGTCCGTGCGCCATTCCCGCCAGCACGACCAGAGGCGCATCTCCATCCAGCACCAGCGGCGTCGAGTAAGCGGCCTGAGCTGTCTCTCGGGGCAGCCGCCAGCGTTCTTGCCCAGTGCGTGCATCCAAAGCCACAACGGCGCTGAGACCATCCTGATCGATGGGCACGATCACTCGATCATGCCAGAGGCTGGGCGATGCCCCACAGCCGTGCTCAGCCTGAAATGGCCCCAGATCGGCATGCCACATTCGATGCCCGTCGTGCGTGAATGCTTCGACTTGCAGCGACTCGCGCGTAGCCCACATCCAGTACACGCCACATTCATTCACTGCCGCAGAGCCGGATGCGGAGCTATTCTGCACATGGTGGTGGTCAATCGGGCCGGGCATCTTCTGTTGCCAGAGCAAACGACCATCCGTTGCGGCGTGGCAACTCACAAACCGAATACCGCCAGCTTCGCCATCAGGTCCAGTCGAGGCCGACGCGGTATAGACCCGACCCCGCCAGACAACCGGCGATGCGTGGCCGACGCCGGGCAACTCAACTGACCACACCCAGTCATCACTTGTCCAGGCATGAGGAAATGGCTCCTCACCCCCCTGCCCAGCAGTTTCGCTGCCTCGCCAGCTAGGCCAATCGCCGGCAGCAGCCGATGCCAGCGCGAGCCATGGCACTCCCAGCAAGAGCAGCAAAGCCTTCGCTCGCCTACAGAAATTCAAACCACGCATCGTGCCGTGCATTGTGTCGCTCCAAATTTATGGGAGCCGAACACCTTCTATGGACAGTGACGGCTACCCGGCATCGTACCGATCTTTTGACGCAACGGATTCTAGCTGTTTTATGGCGTTTCATGCATACACATTCCGCCGTTGCCACCGCTGTTGATTCTGCTATCCTCCCGCCCTGCGATGCGGAGTTGCCTCTTTGGCAAGGACCGCAGGGCATTCGAGGAATCTCTTACGAGGACGTCAGACTATGAAAACATTGATCCTACTGGGAATCGTTGTGGCGGGGCTTGTGGTGTCTGGAGCCATTCAGATCAATCAGAGCGGCAACTCGCTGCAAGTCACGATCGACGAGAAAAAGCTAGAGGCGACGGCTGCCGAGGCGATGAAGGATGGCCAAGCCATGCTGCACCGAAGCCACGCCCCAGCTCGCTAGCGAATGGCCCACGCTGTTTCCCTGCGGCTTACGCCTCGGGCGTCTGAAGCAGAGTACAGAGGTTCGCCGCTCAACGAGCCGTAGCGAAAAACAGCATCGTTTTGCTCACAGACCCGACTTGCTTGGCTTCTGAGATGGGCCAGACGGGAGATGCTCTACGAGTTCGACGAGGCTCAACGCGTGCACCCGGTATTCGCGCCCCGTTGGGCACTCGAAACACTGGTAGCGGCTCCGCACTTTGGGGCCTTTGCGAAATGTTTTGCCGCTGTCGATACGGAAGATCGCACCAGACGCGATCTGCTCCACTCGCGTGCGACTTGGATCCTGATGATCGTAGCGGGCAAGCGCCAGCAAGAGCGTGCGGTCGCTGCAGGTTGCTGCCGAGGGTTTGAGTATCGATTGCTTCAGAGCACAGGCGATATCTTCGGGCAGCAGGCCAACTCCCACAATCGGGCTGACAATCCGCTCAAATTCCTGCTGCCAGAGATGGCCGTGCGGCTTGATCCTTCGCGATCGAGCATGGTATTTTTCCCAGGTTGTGAGGTGGGCAATCTCGTGCAGGAGCGTTGTCAAAAATGCGTAGGGGTTGAGATCGTCGTTGACGCTTATCCTGTGGAATGGGTGCTGCCGCCTTGGGGAACGGTGGTCGCCCAGCTTGGTGCGACGAGGCCGACTCACCCGCACAACCACAGCGTGGTCGGCTAATAATTCCGCCACATAGAGACCCGCACCCGCGGGCAAAAACGGCCCTAATGTGCCTTGAAGCAGGCCTCTCTGATCGCGTCTTCGCTCCTGATCCAGTTTTGTTTTCATCCGACGTTACTGTTCAACACTCCTCACATAACCCTAGAATTCCACCCCACTGCGGGTGGATTCACCTCAGCAATGTTTCTCGCAACTACCACCACCATCGAGACGGAGCACTCTTCACGATGACGCATTCTGACCGGCGGACAAAGATTCACGCAAGCAACGCAGTGGTGGGGCGCCGTGGATTCTTGAGCGCCTCTGCTGCTGGAGCGGCTGCACTGGCCAGCGGAGCCGTTCCGTATTTCACATCGACGGGGGATGCCTTTGCCAACGCGTTGTCCGGCGACCGGCCACGGATCGGCTGTATCGGCACAGGCTCTATGGGCATGGGCGATGCGACGGCACACGCAGCCTTCGGCGATATCCTAGCCGTGTGCGACGTTGATAGCAGACGTGCTGAGGCCGCAAAAAACCACGATGCCATCGGCAAGGGCAAGGCCGATGCCTACGGCGACTACCGCAAGGTGCTGGAGCGACAAGACATCGATGTAGTGAGCATCGTCACGACCGATCCCTGGCACGTAAAAATTGCCCGTCGAGGCACTGCAGGCAGGCAAACACGTATTTTGCCAGAAGCCTCTCTCGCTCACGCTTGAGGAAAATCAACTTGCGCGCGCCGCTGCCCAGAAGTTTCCCACGCTCCAGTTTTTTATCGGTACCCAGCAGCGAGCCCAGAAAGACCAGTTCCTACGGGCGGTCAACATGGTTCACAAGGGCCTCCTCGGCGATATCCAAAAGGTGACCGTTGGCATCAACGGCAGTCCCACGGGCGGACCGTTTCCTGTTGTCGCACCGCCAGCCGAACTCAACTGGGACATGTGGCTTGGCCAAGCCCCCAAAGCCGAGTACCGTGACAAACGCTGCCACTACGAGTTTCGTTGGTGGTACGAATACTCAGGCGGCAAGTTTACCGACTGGGGCGCGCACCACGTCGACATCGCCCAGTGGGCTCTCCACGAAGATGCCAAGGGCAAGGGGCCGATCACGATCGACGGCACCGATGTGAAGCATCCCGTGCCATACAAGGATGGCTACGCCACCGTCGACGATTGCTACAACACGTCGCACGACTTCGCTGTGAACTGCACATTCCCAAGCGGCGTTGAAATGATCGTCACCAGTCGCGGGGATAATGGCATTTTGTTTGAAGGTACAAAGGGGCGAATCTTCGTGAATCGACAGAAGATCACTGGCACCCCCATCGATGAGGCTTGGGACAAAGACGCGTGGGCCGATGCCGATGTGATCAAACTCTATAAGGGAAAGCCTTTTGAGGGACACAAGCAGAATTTCTACCGCTGCATTCGCGAAGGGGGCCTGCCGGTATCGGATGTTTTCAGCCACGTGATTGCCATGAACACCTGCCATCTAGCAGCCATCGCAGGCCGATTGGGGCGCACGATCCGCTGGGATCCGGTCGCTGAAAAGATCGTGGGCGACGAGCAAGCTGCGTCGTTTGCCGCGAGAAAGCCTCGCGAGGGCTTCGAAATCAACCGGGTGTAATACGGCTCAGCCTTGAGCCTCGCGCGGTTCGCTGGTCGGGACTGCCCACGCTCCGTCGCCGGACGTTCGCTCCGGCCCTCCGGGCCTGCGCTCTCTCGATGCTGCCTGCGCTCCGCCATCCATGGCTGCGCTGGTCAGCAACGCCGGCTCCCGGGGCATGGGCAACCCCTCTGGTGATCTGATTCAGGAGGCTCGTTTTGTGCGCGAGGATCACGAAGGATCCGTATAAGCCACCAAGTACGAACAGGCTCAGCAATGCGATCGGGCATTGCCCGCAAGGTGTGTCGGTCAAAGGTTTCGGTCAAAGCCCCGATGCACCGGTCGTTTCCTTTTTTCGCTGTTCCTTCTTGGCAGGAAATTCCACCACGATGATCGCCTTGACGATGGGATCGTATGCGTATTCCTGATAGTAGGGCAGCATCGGCAACTGCAGACCGTCGGGCTTGCCCGACGCGATGATCTGAGACATGAAATCTTCGTAGGTGGCTGGGTCTGCGCCGTGTTCGGCGTTGTGCAACTGCATCTTTTGCGTGACGGCAATCATCGCCAGTTTTCCGACACTCGTGCGGTAGGCATCGGCGTACACATCAATCCCCTCTCCGGTGGCTGTCATTTCTGCCAGCACTCCGCCAGCCTTGAGTGCCTCGGACAGTTGAAGCACGTTCTGCGTGGTCTTGCCCACCGTTGTGCGAGTTTTAATTGCAGGGGCCTTCTGAACTGCCGGGCCGTCGCAACCTGCGGTTAAAAGCATCGCCCCGCCCACCAACCAGACCGCAGGCCCTGTTGCGGTCATGAGGCCAACCACACCAGTGCGAGGGAGTGCTTGAGCGGTGGGTGTGGCGCGTGACTGCATCGGTACACTCCCTATGATGAAGACAACTCTTTTTGAACTTCTTGGAACATGGAACCCTGTCTGGGCGTAAGCATAGCAGTGACACTACCCATGCGCAGCCGACGTGGCATCCAAGGGGGCCGAAGGCAGGCGATGGACTGGTGCTGATGAGTCAAATCCGCATTGGGCGATTCTATAAGACACACGTATTTCACTCTTTTTCTTGCAGCACTTCGCTTCTGCTGGGTAGAGTACTGACTCAGTGCAAGACGTTCAGACATACTGCCGCGCCAGCCGAAGAGTCGCCTTTATCGGCTGGTTCAATGGGGTCGTGTTCGTTCTGCTCGCAGCTTGGTTGCATGAAACCGCTCGTGCCGTGGGCGCGCTGCCAGTGGTAGACGGCGAGGAGTTCTTTGAGTCCAAGATCCGGCCGCTGCTGGTCGACCATTGCTACGAGTGCCACGCCGGTGACAAACACGACGGGGGGCTGCGACTGGATTCATTGCCTGGTTGGCAGGCCGGAGGCGACAGCGGCGGCATCATCGTTCCGGGTGACCCGGATGCGAGCCTGCTCGTTGGGGCCATTCGCTACACAGGCGAAAGCCTGCAGATGCCTCCGGATGGCAAGTTGAGTGACGACAAGATTGCCTTGATTACCGAATGGATCCGAATGGGGGCGCCGGATCCGCGGCGAGTGGCCCCGTTGCCCAGCGGAGCATTGCCCAGCGGAACAAAGCTCGCCCCTATGACTTTGGAACAGGCCCGCAACCACTGGTCGCTTCAGCCCATTCCCCTCCACGCGGTGCCGCCGACGGCACGCATCGAGGCTCATGAGAACGCCATCGACCAGTTCGTGAGAGCCCGGCTTTCCGCAGAGGGACTCCAGCCGAGTCCGCGAGCCGATCCACGGACGCTTGTGCGTCGGGCTTATCTTTTTCTAATCGGGCTGCCGCCGCCATACGAGGCAGTCGAACGCTTTGCTGCCGATCCGAGCGACGAGGCCTTCACCACGATCGTCGATCAGCTCCTCGCCCGGCCGGAATATGGGCAGCGGTGGGGCCGCCACTGGCTCGACGTCGCGCGCTACGCAGACACTACAGATAAATCGACTGACGGCGAGCGTCGGATCCCATTTGCCCACACGTATCGCGACTACGTCATTGAGTCACTCAACACCGACAAGCCGTTCGATCGCTTTGTCATCGAACAGATCGCCGCCGACCGTCTCCCCGCTGAGGCGGCGCCCGATCTGCGGGCCCTTGGATTCCTCACCGTCGGTCGGCGGTTCGAGGGCAATGCCGAGGCGGCGCAGCTGATCATCGACGATCGCATCGACGTGATTGGCCGCGGGATGCTCGGCCTCACCGTGTCGTGCGCCCGCTGCCACGACCACAAGTTCGATGCGATCCCAACGGCCGACTACTACTCGCTCTACGGTATTCTGGCGAGCCTGCGAGAGCCGATGGACCTGCCGGAAATGAATACAGCTTCCTCGGGCGATGCCGTGGTCAAGTATCGCGATGCACGGGCCGCCCTGTTCGACGAATACGAGAAGCACATCGACACATGTCTCGTGAAAACCAACCGGCTCCTGCGAGAACTTGCGCCGGAGTACCTCCAATACGTCGTGAAGGAATCGCCGCACCACCGCACGACTGATGGCTTCATTCCCCGCGACACTCCCAAGGGATTGCTGGTCGCCGGTGGCCCGCCGCGATGGATCGCGTTGATTGCAAAGAGCGTGCACAGCGGCGAGAAAGAGTTTCGCCTCTGGCCTGTTTTTATGGCACTGCCTCGCGACGGTTTTGCGGCTGCTGCCGCCAAGATCATCAGCGAGGCCGCGCGTCATCCGGATCAACACGACTCGCAGGTTCTGGCTTCGCTCCAAGGCAGTCCACCGTCTTCAATGCTGGATGTCGCAGACATTTTCGGGCGGCTGATCGTGGATGGGCTCGCATCATCGACACGTTCCGGACTGGCCGCGTTGGTGGCTGACGCAACCTCGCCGCTGCAGATCGGTCGCGAGATGATCGCCGCCGATTTCGAGCTACCCTTCAACGAAATTCAGATTATCTCAAACGACGAAAACCTTGCCGCAGGTGCGATCCGTGGGCGACTAGTGACACTTGAGGCCGAGGCTCCCGTCTGCCGGGCTCAGGCTGTCGTGGCATTGGCTCAGCCCGTCGATCCGCATGTGATGGTTCGGGGCGACCGCCACAAGGTCGGCCCTGGGGTCTCACGACGGATTCCCCGCGTGTTGGATGCCGTCGACGACCAGACCTATTCCGACGACGGCCGCTTGCAACTGGCACACGCCGTGGCCAGCCCGCGAAACCCGCTGACGGCGAGAGTGATCGTCAACCGCATCTGGCAGCAACACTTTGGCACGGGCCTCGTTGCAACGGCCGACAACTTCGGCGCAGTAGGCGAGCGTCCCTCGCATCCGGAACTGCTGGATCACCTAGCAGGCTATTTTGTCCAGCATGGCTGGTCACTCAAGTCGCTGCACCGGTACCTCCTCACATCGGCGACGTGGCAGCAAAGCAGTAGCCCGCAGTCAGCAGCCCTCACACTCGACCCGGGCAACAGGCTGCTCTGGCGGATGAGTCCGCGGCGGCTGGAGTTTGAGCCACTGCGAGACAGCCTGCTCTACGTGGCCGGACGGCTCGACACGCAGACCGGCGGCCGCAGCCAGTTGCTCGACGACAAAAACGTCCGGCGTGCTGTCTACGGCTACACAGACCGGTTTCGCATCCCCGCGACGCTCCGCAATTTTGACGTGGCCAATCCAGACCAGTCGATTCCACGTCGCACCGAAACGATCCACCCGCTCCAATCCCTCTACTTCCTCAATAGCGGGTTCCTGCGGGCGCAGGCAGAGGCAGTCGCCCAACAGCCGGAGATCGCCGCCGCGCTTGAAGCAACAGATCGCATCGCCGCGATGTATCGCCGTGTCCTCTCCCGTCAGCCTGCAGCAGAGGAAGTCTTGCTGGCCCGCCAATACCTTGGAGAGACACCGACTGCCGAGCAGTGGACTGATTTCGTGCACGTGCTTTTGATGTCAAATGAGTTCATTTATTGCGACTAGCCACTGGAGGCTCCCGCCCATGAATCCAATAAACGCCACGCATCCCGCGACGCTGCGCAGCCCGCCCATTTCCCGACGCGAACTCCTGCAAAAGTGCGGAGCTGGCTTTGGAGCTGTGGGCCTGGCGGCGTTGTTAGGCGATCTTTCCGCCCGTGCTGGCGAGACGATCGACCCGCTGGCCCTCCGGCCGCCCCATTTCCAACCTCGAGCCAAATACGTCATCCAAATCCTAGCCAACGGCGGTCCGTCTCAAATGGACACGTTTGATCCCAAGCCGATGCTGACCAAATACCACGGCTTCCGGCTGCCGTTCCATCTGGAGACCGAGCGGCCCACGGGCACGGCGTTGGCGTCCCCGTTTCGATTCGCGAGATACGGCCAATCGGGGCTCGAGGCCAGCGAGCTTTTCGGACCGCTCGCTGAGAAACACGCCGATGATCTCTGCGTCATCCGTTCGATGCATTCCGACACGCCCATTCACGAAAACTCGCTCCGACTCATGAACTGCGGCGCGAGCATCATGGCGCGACCAAGCATCGGAGCGTGGCTCACCTACGGCCTCGGCTCAGAAAACCAAAATCTCCCTGGATTCGTGGTCCTCGTACCCAAGGGCATGCCCGTTGCTGGCGCGGACAACTGGCAGTCGTCTTTTCTTCCAGGCAGCTATCAGGGCACGTACATCGAGACCGAGGGCCGAAAGGCTTCCGAGTTGATCGAGCATCTGTCCAACACCGAGCGCAACCCTCGAGCGCAGCGGGCACAGTTGGACTTCGCGGCGGCATTCAATCAGCGCCATCTAGCTGACCGCCACGACCCGATGCTCGAGGCACGCATCCACAGTTTTGAAACGGCCTTCCGCATGCAAACGGCTGCGACGGATGCCTTCGACTGCGATCGGGAGCCACTGCGGATTCGCGAGATGTACGGCAACACGCCACAGGCTCGGCAAATGCTCATCGCCCGGCGACTCGTTGAGCGGGGCGTACGCTTCGTGCAAGTCTGGCACGGAACGCTCCAGCCATGGGACAGCCACGAGAACATCGAAAAGGAGCATCGCAGGCTCGCCGCTGAAAGCTGTCAGGGAATCACGGCACTCCTGACCGACCTCAAGCAGCGAGGGCTCCTCGATGAGACCCTCGTCATCTGGGGAGGAGAGTTTGGCCGCACCCCCACGGTGGAGCTCTCTCGTGGTGAGAAGGTCAGCCCGACTGCTGGCCGCGACCACAACCATCACGGCTTCAGTATGTGGCTGGCAGGGGGAGGCGTAAAAGGCGGTGTCGTACACGGTGCCACCGACGACTTTGGGTTTAAGGCCGTTCAAGATAGGGTGCACATCCACGATCTCCACGCCACGGTATTGCACCTGATGGGCCTCGATCACGAGCGGCTCACCTATCGGTTTCAGGGCCGGGATTTTAGACTGACCGACGTCTACGGCAGAGTCGTCCGCGAGCTGATCGCCTGATCGCCTGCGACCGAACACCACGTTGGCAAATCAGTCGCTCCTTCCCATACATTTTGTTCACGACGGCAGCTGTTCATGCAACGAGCAACATCTTTTCAGGGCGGCGCCTACCGCTGGCAGGTCGTGGCCATGCTCTGGCTTGTCTGCTTTTTCAACTATGCCGACAGGCAAGCGATCTATGCCGTTTTCCCGCTGCTCAAGAGCGAGTTCGGCTTCGACTCGGTGCAACTCGGTCTGATCGGATCGGCATTCATGTGGGTCTACGCGGGCGGAGCTCCGTTTGCCGGATTCATCGCCGACCGCGCCAAGCGGGTGCATCTGATTTTGGGTGGCTGCATCTTCTGGAGCTTCGTCACCGTGGCGACGGCGTGGTGCTCGCAACTCTGGCACTTCGTCACCGTCAGGGCTCTGGAGGGCTTAGGCGAAACGTTTTACTTTCCATCATCGATGTCGCTGGTGAGCGACTACCACGGCCCCTCAACCCGCGGCCGCGCGTTTGCAATCCACCAGTCGAGCGTCTACTTCGGCACGATTCTCGGCAGCTGGCTCGGTGCGGTGCTGGCCGAGTGGTACGGGTGGCGGGTGGGCTTCTGGATATTTGGCAGCCTGGGCCTCGTGGTGGCAACGGTACTCTATTTTTTTCTGCGGGAGCCTCAACGCGGCGCCGCCGATGCTGCGGAAATGGTGGCCATCGGCCGCCATTTCCCTCACTCCTCAGGCAAACCACTCGGCATTGGCGACACGCTGCGACTTGTGCTCGGGAAGCCGGCGGTGGTCTTGCTCATGCTTGCGTTCCTCGGAGCGAATTTTGTGGCCACGATCTTCCTGACGTGGACGCCAACATTTCTGGTTGAGAAATTCAACTATTCGCTCGGCGCCGCCGGGCTTAACGCCACGCTCTTCATCCATCTCGCTAGCGCCGTGAGCGCGCCATTGGCGGGCATGGCCGCCGACAGGCTGGCGTCCAAGATGGCAGGCGGGCGAATGCTCGTGCAGGCTGGGGGGCTTCTGGTGGGGTCGATCTTCGTGACGATGGTCGGTCTGTGTACCACCACGCCAGTGCTGCTGGCCGCCATGACGGCCTTCGGTGCGTGCAAGGGTTGTTACGACGCCGGGATCTTTGCATCGCTCTACGATCAGATCCAGCCCGAGGCGAGGGCCACCGCCGCTGGCATTATGAACACGATCGGTTGGGGAGGCGGTGCGCTCGGGCCGCTCTTCGTTGGCTTGGCCACCACATACGGCGGAGCTGAAAGCGACATGGCCAACATGAGCAATGCGATCGCTCTGGGAGGCGCGGTGTATCTGCTGTGCGCGGCCCTGCTGGCCGGTGCAATCGCATGCAGCCAGCCAGCGAATTCCGGCCAGCAGCAGCCATCGCCGACGGACTGACTGTTTTTCATGCACCCAATTTTTCAATTCGCCATAGACTCCTGAAACATCGTGCATCGCGGCATTTCAAACTCAACCTGACACGACGGCTTGCCCGTGCTACAATTAAGGCTGATGTCTGCCTCAAGTGCTTGAGACTGGGCTCACGGAGAGTCGCGAGATGCGCCACCATTTCAAACAACGTTGCTGGACAATTTTGGGCTGCCTCGTGCGAGTTCCCTGCCCGTGCGTAGCGTTCCTGCAACTATTCGCCATTGCCTCGGTAGCAGCGGCAGACTCCCCCTCTCAAACCGAGGCCCACCGCAGCGTCTACCAGGAAAAGCTCAAGCCTCTCTTGGCATCGCGATGCTTTTCCTGCCACGGCGGGCTC
>Ga0209500_10002619_pt1 | contig 12595 bp, 12 predicted proteins | sample S_140212_EF_Meta_FD_187323 | JGI IMG/M metagenome (GOLD analysis project Ga0209500, IMG submission 187323) | Freshwater microbial communities from Lake Simoncouche, Canada to study carbon cycling - S_140212_EF_MetaG (SPAdes) (version 2) | ecosystem: Environmental > Aquatic > Freshwater > Lake ...
ACAGTGCTAATTTAACATTTGATGGGACTTACCTAACGGCAAACAGTATTAAGGATTCGGCATTAACTTCCGGTCGTGTTACCTATGCTGGCGCTAATGGATTACTACAAGACAGTGCTAATTTAATATTTAACGGAACTACATTAACCGCTAACACATTAGATGTAACAAACAATGCTACGGTAGGCGGAACACTGGGAGTAACTGGACTAAGCACATTAGCAACAGCTAAAGTTAGCAATTTAACAAGCGGTAGAGTTGTCCTTGCCGGCACAAGTGGTACTATTCAAGACAGTGCTAGTTTAACTTTTGATGGAACTTATCTAACGGCAAACAGCATCAAAGACACCGCACTGACATCTGGTCGTGTTACCTATGCTGGTGCCAATGGTTTATTACAAGATAGTACTAGTTTAACTTTTGATGGAACTTATCTAACAGCAAACAGTATTAAGGATTCGGCATTAACTTCCGGTCGTGTTACCTATGCCGGTACTAATGGATTACTACAAGATAGTACTAATTTAACATTTAACGGAACTACATTAACAGCAGATACTATTACAATAAGTAACGCTACACCTACTATTAACTTTGGTTCAGGCGGCCCAAGTATTTCAAGCCCGTCGGCCAATACCTTAAATATTGGTAGTGGTGGTACTTCATTATCAATAGATAGTAATGCAAACGCTACATTTTATAATGGAGTTTATATAACCGGAACGGTCAATGTAGGCACACCAAATAATGGAACTACTGGTGGGATTTCGGTTCGAGCAAATGCTACATCTGGATTTTCTCGAATACAGATTGTAGATCCTACTGCTCAAACTGAATGGACAAATGTAAGTATTAATAATACCGGTGTATGGCAGTTTAATACTGCTATTTCTTCTGTAGGAAATGTCACAGCATACTATTCTGATGATAGGTTAAAAACTCGATTAGGTGTAATTGAAAATGCTGTAGATAAAGTAAAATCTCTAGTTGGATTTTATTACGAAGCTAACGAGGCAGCACAATCCTTGGGTTATAAAGTTAAAAGAGAAGTGGGTGTTAGTGCTCAAGATGTTAATAAAATTATGCCTGAAATTGTTAGTCCAGCACCTGTTGACAATCAATACTGGACTATTGATTACGCAAAATTAACTCCATTGTTAATTGAAGCGGTTAAAGAACAACAAAAAACTATTGATCAGTTGACCGCTGATGTTGCTTTACTCAAGACTAAACTAGGGCTATAATACCAATATAAATATTGCTATGGAAATGAATAAAATGAACAAACCAAACGAAATCGGCGGAGTAAATATCAGAGGTCATATTAAAATATTTGATCCCGAGACAAAAGAAGTGTTTATCGATAAACCTAACGCAATACATCACGAAAATTTTAGTCGAGCATTAGCTGATGCTATTAGTAATCAAGGTCGTGGCATTATATCAGAGATGGTTTTTGGTAATGGTGGAACTCGAGTTGATCAAACAGGGATTATTACGTATCTTACACCAAATGTAATAGGAACAGGTGCTAGTTTATATAATGAAACTTATTATAAAACTGTAGATGCGGCCAATCCAGCAGATTTGGATCCTGCTCGTAATTTTATGCAGGTTCGACATATAGTTGGAGCTCCGTATAGTGATGTGTTAATTAGTTGTTTATTAGATTTTGGTGAACCGAGTACTCAACAACCGTTTGATAATGCTACAATCACAGACAGTGCGTTTGTATTTGATGAACTAGGTCTTAAAGCATATAGCCCCGACGGTGCTGATATGGGAGATTTATTAACTCACGTTATATTTCATCCTGTGCAAAAATCATTAAACCGTATGATTCAAATTGATTATACAGTAAGGATTCAAAGTCTTACTGCTGGAATGTAACAATGCCATATACAATTAAATTCTCCGATCCATCTACAAGTACTTTTATCACAGTACCAGACATGCCTCCCGGTATTAATACCACAGATACTGATTTAAATTTAGTGGGACGCGGTTATCCTAACTATGGACAAAAAATATCTGAGAATTTTGTACATTTATTAGAAAATTTTTCTAATAGTACTGCACCTATTAATGCTATACAAGGACAGTTATGGTACGACAATGTTAATAATAAGTTAAAAATTAATACAACAACTGTCGGCCAACGTTGGGCTCCGGTAAATGGATTATGGCAACAGGCCACTGATCCAAGTTTATCAACAAACACAAATGTATCTCCCGGCGATCTTTGGGTCAATATGTCGGACAACAATTATATTATAAATGTTCGTACTAATAATAACTCGTGGGTACAGGCATCTAATACCAGCACAGGAGCTACTGGATCATTCTCTACTGAATTATTTGATAGTATTGGAGACCCACATTGGGTTGTAGAACATAAGAGTCTTGGTGTAGTTATAGCAATAGACACAGCTGATTCTTTTTTTCCAAATCCTGTAATACCTAATTTTAATCCACAGTTAAACACTGGGACAAATATGACCACAGTGGGTAAATTCTGGGGAACAGCATTTTCAGCAGATGCGTTAAACTTATATCCAGGTGCTTTAACATTAAGAGTTCCTACAAACAGATTTTTAATTAAAGATGATATTCAAGGTGGAGACATTCCTGGCCAAGGACAATTGATTACAGGGCGTGTTTTCTTTCAAAACACTGACGGAGTTGTTCTAACATCAAATGATGATAGTTTTGGAACTAGCAAAGGCAAAATACAAATATACAAATCAGGAAACGATCTTGTATTGTTAAATGATCGTAATCCAGATTTTGGTCACGGAAATATACTATTAAACACTAGATTAGGTCGAGGTAGTATAAAAATTAATTCATTGGCAAAATCTTTTTCAACAGTAACTGGCGCATTAACTGTAATAGGTGGAGCTGGTATCGGTGGTGATGTTTGGATTGGTGGAGATATAAACGTCAAAGGAGCTGTTCATGCTGGACTTTTTGTAGCAGGTTCAACAGATAATATATTTGGTGGAGAACCTGGACAGTTAGTTTATCAAGCGTCTACAGGAACTACAAGTTTTGTTAGCATAGCAACAACTGGATCATCACTATTGGCCAGCGGAGGAGCAGAGTCTCCTTATTTTCAAACAACAAGTTCATTACGTGTAGGATATAGTGATAATACTAATAATCTATTAGGTGGATCAGCTGGAAAGTTTGTTATCCAAACAGCGGCAGATCAAACAGGATTTATCGATGGTAGTAGTTTATCAGTCAACACATCAACAGATGCAAGCAATCTTCTTGGACCAGCAGGTACAATTCCTGTCCAAACTGCAAATGATCAAACCTCATATATTACAACTAGTAACGTGCAAGTTGGCTATGCTGTTAACATTCTGGGTGGGTCTGCAGGAAAATTCTTAATCCAAATGGGACCAAATCAAACTGGATTTTCTGATGCAAGTGATCTAGCAGTGGAAAATGTATTAGGGGGTGCTCTAGGAAGTTTAGTCTATCAAACAGCCGCTGATGTAACAGCAACATTGCCTATTGGGTCAGCGGGACAATATTTAAAAGTATCCAGTGGTCCTACTACTATTCCAGCGTGGGTGAATCCAACTGGACTTACAGCAAATCAAGTTGCCTACGGAAACGGAACTGGATTTGAATTGACCGGTGATGACGGAATGACCTATAATCCATTTACACAAGTTTTAACTGTGCTTGGTGATGTAGTAGCTGGATCAGATCGTGAGATTAAAGATAATATTAAGACTATCGATAATGCTTTAGAAAAAACCCTAGCACTTCGAGGAGTAAGTTTCAACTATAAAAAAGGTGGAAGAGCAAATCTTGGCCTTATAGCACAAGAAGTACGAGAAGTTGTACCGGAAGTAGTTAGTGTTGGCGAAGATACAGGAATTTTAGGTATAGGCTACGGTGCTCTAGTGGGATTATTAGTCGAAGCCATTAAAGAACAACAGTCACAAATAGACGAATTAAAAAAACGTATAGGGTAATTTAATGGGATTTAACTCACCAGCTGGGCCACTTCCAAGTTCAGGACCTATCCGATTAAATGGAAGTAATAGTCCTGCAGTTGGTATAGGTGAAGGATTTAGCCAAACAGGACAACAATTTCCAGTCGGCCCGGTAAGTTTAAAATCACTTTGGGTAGGTGGACCTATTGCAACTATTTACGGTACATACCCTCATAATCCTCCTCCCCCAAGAGATCCAAACACTCCCATTAGTATGAAAGAATTTTATGGAGCTGTTTCTTATTTTCCGTCAGAACAAACAGAAATGTTTACTTCCAGTATAATCTGGTCTGCACCTATAACTTTAGTAGGCGGAATTTTAGATATATTAATTATTGGCGGCGGTGGCGGTGGCGGTGTTGGTAGTACTAACAATGATAATCAAGGTGGTGGCGGTGGCGGCGGTGCTGGTGGAGTAATACAACTTACCGGAGTACCTGTATCCGCTGGAACAAGTTATTCAATAGTTATTGGTGCCGGCGGTGGCGCGGCTGCGACAGATTCGGGTTCTCGAGGAGGATCAGGAACAGCTACATCTGCCTTTGGACAAACTGCCTGTGCTGGTGGAGGTGGCGGTGGCATATACCAAGGACCTATACCTTCAAACGCCAGCGGCGGCGGCGGGGCCGCAAGCGGTGATACAGGAACACAAGGCGGAGCATCGGGTGGCGGACAGGGGAATCCTGGAGGAAGCGGATCTACAAATGGCCGATCTTTTGATTCTGGCGGTGGAGGTGGCGGTGCCGGAAATGCTGGTGGAAATGCTAATAGTCCCCCATCTTCGTCTGGACGTTCTGGAAGAGGTGGCGGAGGAATTCTTGCTGATTTATTACAAAATACAGTAGCTGGCGGGGGAGCAGGCGGTCGTCATGGCGGAATTAGCGGTAACGGAGGAGGAGCTGGTGGTGGTGGAAGTAACTCAAGAAACGCTACATTTTACGGATCCGGCGGAGGGGGTGGTGGAACTAATCAGGATGGTGGAGATGCACCTGCAGGGAACGGATTTAGTGGATTTGTAATGGTAAGGGGAACTTGGTAGCATTGATAAATACCATAGATAAACAAAAAATATGTCATACACCCTTTATAACTCCGACGGAACAATATTAACAATTATAGCAGATGGAACTATCGATAGATTCACGACTAATCTTACTTTGGTAGGAAAAAATGTTCCTAGTTATGGTCAATATATAAACGAAAACTTTGTTACTTTATTAAGTAACAGTGCCAGTATACCTCAAAATATACCTCTTAATCCTTTGCCTGGACAACTTTGGTACGACACCATAAACAGTCAGTTAAAGATTTTTGACAATGATTTAGATTGGCGAAATGTAATTGGGGCTGAAATTGACCCTAATTTACCAACCAGTTTAGGCATAGGTGATTTTTGGTTTGATCAAATTAACAAACAATTACATATTAAGCCTAATTCTAGTACTGCAACTTGGATTATAGGACCAGCTTTTAGTTCTATAATAGGAGGAAACGGTTGGGTGTTACCGACAGTCCCAGTAACTGATATTAATGGGCTAACACAAAATATTACTTTATTAGAAAATTATGGAACAGTAATTGGACTAATAAACAGTAACCCTTTTATAATGAGTTCTGCTGATTCCTTAACATATTTTGGAACAAGCACCCAACAAAGTATAGTAGCAGGGTTAACAATATTTGAAGACATTTTTTATGGTGGAAATATTATTAATAAGGGATTATCTTTGACGGTTAATCTACCGTCAATGTTCCCTCAACATTTTAATTCTCCTGATACACCGGTATACCCCTATGATTATAATCAATTAATAACAGATCAAAATCCAGCAATACAACGGTTATTAACAATGTCTTTCCCCCCAGTAAATGCACAGCAGGTACCTTTTATTGATATAAGAGATCAAAAAGGATTTCCTGTAGGATCTGAAGCTAGTATAATAGTGTATACTCAATTTACAAACACTTATGGATTTGATCCTTGGGTAGATACTGCAGAATATAATGTAGGAACGATTGTTCAAGATAATAATCGTCTGTTTATTGCTATAAACAGTGTAGGCCCTACATCTTTTTCAGATACACCACCCGTCCCTGCCTCAGATCCTGCGCATTGGTTAAGATTATACGATGATCATCATGTTCGTAGATTTAGGATTGTTTACGATCATGGTATAGGACAGAACCGATGGGATGCTGTTATGGTATATCCTGTTCCTCAAACTAGAGACGAGAATGACAACGTTACAGGTTACTATCAGTCACTGAGTAATGTGGTCCCGGAGTATAATCCTAATGAAAGTACACAAAACTGGATTAACGTTCCTGAATAATTATTATGCCATATCTATTATATAAAACCAACGGAAAAGTATTAACTACAGTAGATGATTCTAATGTAGACATCAGCACCAGTTTAAATCTTGTAGGTAAAAATTATGCGGGATATGGACTATCTATAAATGAAAATTTTGTTTATATATTAGAAAATTTTGCCAACACCACTTCACCGGCTAAACCTATTATTGGGCAAACCTGGTTTGATACTAGTCCAACACAAAGTAAACTAAAAATATATGACGGAGCTAGTTTTAAAGGAATAGCTACCATTCGTATACAAAATTCTGTTCCAGTTAATAGTGTAGTTGGTGACTTATGGTGGGATACACAAAATCAATTATTAAAAACTTTTGACGGTTCAGTATATCAAATTATTGGACCAAGTTTAAGCATTAGAGCCAATTGGTTACCAGGCGATGAATACTCAAACGTAAGCAGTCCTTCTATTACTATTCTTAAGGGAAGTATTGGTAATAAAGTAATTGCTGTAATGAGCGAAAACGATCCTAGTTTTATTCCTTATCAAAGTTCAGATCTTGATCCCGATCGTTTTCCAGTTGTAATGCGCGGTATAACTTTATCTGGTGCAAATAGCATAGATTCTGGTACTGGATTACTGGTCAACCCAGACTTACCTTTAGGCAGTACTAGAGGAAGTAGATATTATTTTTGGGGAACTGCTGCCGAAGCATTAACTTCTCTAACAGCAACAACAGTTGTTGTTCAATCAGAAACAGTTACTTCTCCTTATTATGTTCCATTAGCCAGTACATCTACTGGAAATAGTAGTCTGGTTACTGACAGTGGTATTACCTATGCTAGTGGAGTATTAAACACGGTAGCATCAAGTGCTAGATTTGCTGACTTAGCAGAACGTTATGCGGCAGATGATGTGTACGAAGAAGGTACTGTTTTAGTCATAGGCGGCGAGGCTGAAGTTACTACTACATATATTCCAGGTGATGTAAAAGTTGTTGGAATTGTGAGCAAAAATCCAGCATATCGCATGAATTCCGAGGCAGGATCCGACGAAACTCACCCCTATATTGCCTTAAAAGGTCGAGTACCTTGTAAGGTGGTGGGTCGTGTACAACGAGGCGACTTATTAGTCGCTAGTTCAACACCCGGATATGCTCAACCAATGATTGACGGATATAGCCCAAATGCTGTAATAGGAAAAGCCCTGGGCAGTCAAGATCAGGGCTACGGGGTAGTTGAAGTATTAGTAGTCTAAACTGCCATTGGCGCTTTGATAGCGTCGTGACATTGGTAATTTTGCAACTCAATATCTTCCATTGTAAAATCCAAAATATTATCTATATCAGAATTTAATATTAATTTTGGCAAGGTAAATGATTTTCTACTGATCTGTTCTTTTACCTGCTCAATGTGATTAGTATATATGTGAGCATCTCCTAAACAAATAGTTAATGTCCCTACATCTAACTCGCAATTTTGAGCAATCATATGAGTAAGTAACGCGTAACTGGCAATATTAAAGGGAACGCCGAGGAACATATCTGCACTACGTTGATACATCTGACAGCTGAGTTTATTATCAGAGCTTACATAAAACTGTGCCATCATATGACAAGGTGGTAATGCCATCAGTTCTAATTCACCTGGATTCCACGCACTGAGAATATGTCGTCTACTGTATGGATCTTTTTTAATATTATTGATTAGTTCAACTAATTGATCAACATGTTTTACACCCATACGATTTGCTCCGAATACCGGAGCTCTCCAAGTACGCCATTGTACGCCGTACACTCGACCTAAATCTCCTCCAAACTTTTTCCTCCGTTGCCAGTAGGTTGCGCTTTCGTTATCGGACCAAATAGTTTTTTTATCACTGTTCATATCTCCGTAGAGTATTTCTTTTAGTTTACGTTCATCTCCACTGCCACTGATAAACCAAAGTAATTCACTTACTACTGATTTCCATGCTAATTTTTTAGTAGTGATTGCCGGAAATCCTCTAGTTAAATCAAATTTTAGATTCATTCCAAAAAGTCCTATAGTGCCTACTCCAGTACGATCCAGACGTTTCTCTCCAGTTTCGAGTATTTCAACTAGTGCATTTATGTATGTTTGATCTGCGTTTGACATATTATTCCTTAAAATAATATAGGGGCTATGGCCCCTATATTGATATTACAAATTAAACCTATTAGGCCGTGACTGAAACTTTTTTAGCTTTGGTCTTAGGCTTCGGCTGATCTAATGAATCGGCTAATTCACGTAATGCTTTAGCTTCTGCTAATAACTCGTCTGCCTTAGAACGCAATGTTTCTGGAGTTGTTATAGTTGCTGGAATAATAACAGCCTCAGTAACTTCAATCTTGGGTTCTTTTTTTATAGATTTTTTTGATGGTGATCCACTGTCTGTAATAGCTAAATCATCAATACTAAGACCTTTTTGCTCTGCGATTATTTTATTTAATTCGTCTAGCTGAATCGTAGTTTGATTATTTGGAGTCATCAATACTAAATTTGTAGGAACTTTTTTAATATGACCACGTGTATGCAAATATTCAAGCATATTAGTTCCATCTGGAAATTTACGAACTGCTAGAATATCTGCTAATTCGTCGGCCTGCTGACCAGATTCGTCTTGTACTAATTGCATAAGGCTATCGTGATAAGCATCTGGTAATCCCTGTGTACCAACTACTAGAGCATTTAACGGCTCGTTTGGTACAGTTCTATATGCAACAACAATTCTAGCGGAATTGTTTTTCATTTTTGCAATATGTTTCATATTGTTCTCCTATTAGGCTGCCGGTGTTTCTGTAGTTGTGTCAGCAGATGGTGTAGCAGGTTGTTGTGGTGCAACAGCATTTAAGAAAGCGTTTAAGCGATCAAAAACTTGACCAACTGCTGTTAATTCTGAGCCACTAAATGTTCCGCGTTTAGCAGATAAGTCAACAATAGCACGTAGATTTTGTAGATCAGAAATGCTAAATTCTGGCTGTGCCGGAGTTTGAGTTTGTTCTTGGTTTTCCATTTTAATTCTTTTCCTTGTCGTTTACATGTATGTGTGGACATCCTAAAGTAAACATAAGCATTTCTTTCGGGTCCTCTATACCTACTTCTATAATGTCAATTAATCGGTTATCCGAATCTAGACTAGTAGTATTCTTAATAGCATACCTACTATTTAAGTTATACACTATCCAGTGGTCTAAAAGATTGGCATCTACATATATATCAACACCAATTTTAGTAAAGTGTTTGGGTATAAACTTTAGTTTACGTAACCCCAAAACACCCAACGGATTAACTTCTTGACGACTAAGCGACATTATATACCTACTTATTTATAATGAGCGGTCTGGCCAAATGGTGCATTTATGGTTTCGTCTCCGTGTATAATAAACAGCGTATCGCAGTAATCTTCATCTCCCCAACTACCGCACGGATACCCGTCTGTAAACATAATAAACTTTTTAGGAACAATATCTTCCGATTTCATAAATTCCCAATTTGCATCAAAATCAGTACCACCACCACCCTTAACTTCGTAATCCATAATTTCATCAGCGGTATCACCTGTAAATTGAGCATAGTTATATACTTGGGTATCAAAACACCAAATATCTAATTTGAAATCTACATATTCGTCCATAATGCCTTTAACTTCGCTTAAGAAGTCTTTAGACTGTACATCGCTAATACTACCGCTCATATCGATTCCAACACTAACGTCAATCGTTTGTTCATTCATCATTCCTGGTAATATAGCACCACTGTGTTGTGATTTACGATTTGGACGATTAAAACTAAAATTACTCTTAAGAATACTCTGGATGCTCATACGTAACAGTTGACGCCAGTCCATTTTTGGTTCTGTAAAGTCGCTGATTATACGTGCTACACCTGCCGGTATACGACCAGCGCCTGCGGCCTGTGCCGCGGCTACCATAGCTTCTTTTATTTCATCTCGAATTTTTTTCTTTTCTTCGGCGCTTAACTTTGGACGACCATTTCCTCCTTGTCCGTCTTTGTCATCATCGTCGCCGCCTTCGCCTTCGCCATCTAGGTGTTCGTCTAACAGTTCGCCTAATTCACTAAGGTTAATCTTTTCTGCCTTGTCGTAAAGCTCGTTATAAATCTGCTCATACGACCAACCACGATATTTGTTGTCCTGGAAAATTTTGATAAACTCTGGAACTTCACCAATGCGTTCATCTTTGAGAATTTGATTGGCCGCATAGTCAGCGGCAATATTGGATAGTGTTGGATCACGTCCATCTCTCCGCCCCATATGATCAAATACATTGTGTAGAACTTCGTGGGCAAACCCAAATTCTGCTTGTTTTGGAGTTAATTTATTTACAAATTCATTTGAGTAATAGAACTTACGACCATCTGTTGCTAATGTACTACACCAATCACTAGCATCAATTAATTCTAAACGAGTAGCCAAATTGCCAAAAAATGGATGACGCAATAATAAACCTACACGAGCAGTGACTAATTTTTCTACAATCTTGTTTTTTTCAACAGTGGTGAACTCACGTGTCTTTTTGGGTTTAGCTGTTTTTTCTGCTTTCATTACTGATGACATCTTTGGCTCCTGTTTACTGTATATATACTATTATACACTCAAATATAGAAAAATGCAAGTTAAAAGCCCTTTCGGGCTTTGTTTAACTTTCCATTGCTTGGATAATGTACTTTCCATACTGTTGATGGAAGCGATCGAAGTTTTTTAACTTACTAGCATCAAACGGTAATTGATAATTTGTAAGAGCCACTTTAGCACCCATTACAACTAATTCAGTTGGAAAATTATCCATCATAAATTGGAAAAAATTATCAGCCATTCCGTCCCAATTTTTAACTTTCTTTTGATTGGCAGTTTGAAGTTCATAGCACATACTAACAGTTAAAGAGTACATAGCAGAGATTTCTTTAATATCGCATTTTGCAACCTTACCAGATAAGATATCTTCTGGCTTAGGCATTTGTTTAGCTACCTTACGGTGTGCCATAAACTTAACAGCTAATCCTTCACCAACTGAGCCCGCTACTAAGTCTGTTAATGTTCCTTCATCTAAGTCGTCATCTTTTAACAACTGGCTAACAAAACTCCATGAACGTGGAGTAGCAAACGCACGTGAGCTAGATTTTGGATCAAAATCATATAAGTCATTTTTAGCAAATCCAATATACCCTACTACCTGTTCGTGTTCTTTGTTAAGAACAGCCCACTCTAACCAATCTTCGTAATCGGACTTTAATTCAACGTGTACAAAACGATTGGCCAATGGACTTGGCATACGATAGGTAACACCCTTATCAGCTTCTCGATTACCTGCGGCAACAATACTTACACCCTTTGGTAATACATAAGTACCAACACGGCGATTAAGAACTAACTGGAAAGCCGCGGCCTGTGTAGCAGGTGCCGCTGAATTTAACTCATCTAGAAATAGGATAGCAGTTGATTCTGGATTTGTTGGCAATTCTGATGGAGGAGCCCATGTCATGGTATTTGCATTACTATTATAGTACGGAATACCTTTAATATCGGTAGGCTCCCAAAGGCTTAATCGAACATCGATAACTTCTCGATTTTGCTCATTACCTATTTGTTTAACAATATCGGATTTTCCAATACCTGGAGGACCCCACATGAATACTGGACGTTGTATTTTAATACATTTACGAATACTACGTTTGGCTTCGTTTGGAGTAACTGTTCGCGTGGTTGAAATTTTTTCTGCCATTTTAATCTTTCTAAGTGAGTTAATGAAAAATCTTTTTATTTACTGCTGTATATGTATATATTATACAGTCAACCCTTAACATTGTCAAGTTAGGATTTTAATAGATTTGCCTTAGCACGTACAAATCGCTCTATGTTGCCAGAAAACAACACCAATTGGATAGCCATATTTTCACTGAATACATGTGCTTCTTTTTGAGTAACATAAAATGGACAATTTATATATCTGTTTAATAATATAATTAATTGGTTAGTTGGAGGAATATCATCATCAAATTTAATACGATATGATTTAATATCAGCTTCGAGTAGTGCGTTAAAACCTTCTGTAGTTAACCAAAGTCCACCGTAGGGTTTATCTCGTGGATCTCTCCACCATAAAACAAGGTGCGTGGTTAATTCTTTTTCTGTGAAATTTACAGGTAATAACTTTTTGGTAAGTTCAATCTTTTGACTCATCGGTTATTTTTTCACCTGTGGTAAGTTTATACACAGAGAAATC
>Ga0209500_10002620_pt1 | contig 12594 bp, 12 predicted proteins | sample S_140212_EF_Meta_FD_187323 | JGI IMG/M metagenome (GOLD analysis project Ga0209500, IMG submission 187323) | Freshwater microbial communities from Lake Simoncouche, Canada to study carbon cycling - S_140212_EF_MetaG (SPAdes) (version 2) | ecosystem: Environmental > Aquatic > Freshwater > Lake ...
TACTTCGTTGTATTCTATATAAGGATTGGCGCTTTCCATGAATGGTAGGCCTTCACGCTCCATGTGTGCCCGAAAATCAGCCAATTTGGCTTCACGCTGAGGATCTGTGCTCAATGCTTGTAGTATACTTTCTACACTGGCCAAGTCTTGGCGTGTGGCGGTTTTGTTCAAGAGCATTTTGGCCACCCGGTCTGGATCGTCAGTGATTACCTTGTTTGTGGCACGATCAGCTATACCAGCTATTTGATTCAGTTTATAGCCCATGCTTTTGGCCAGGCTGTTCATGAGCACATTACGCTCGCGGCCTTTGAACTTCGAATCTGCTGGCATAGCGCCTAGCACAAACTTGGACCAAGGCACATTGTTCATCAGCATAAAATCAGTCTGCACATACCCACGGTCGGGTCTTCCTGTGATGGGTGTTTTAAAATGCACTGCTGTGCCTGACTTCCTGACCCATTCCTGTGGCTTGAAGCCGTGACTGATGGCCCATTTTTCCAGTTGTTGTTGCAGTTGTTCTTTGGTAACTTTATTGGCATCCACAGCAATATCCAGATCGCCCGATGTGTCTTTGATACCAGTGCTGCCTAGTGTGTTGTTTAGTAAATCCAAGCCAGGAACTAATTCTTCTAACCAGGCTAGAGTGGGTTTAACATCAGCTTGATTGATACGCTGTGTGAGCGCACGACCATCAGCATCTTTGAATACGTTGCCACCTTCAAAAATGTTCATCGTTTTGCCGCCGCTATGGCTTGTTGTATGAAGCTGTTCCAAAAGTTACTACCAGTGGATTTGGGTGCTGGGTCACCAGATCTGGCAGCCAGGGCACCCAAGGTCTGTAGTTGGGTCGAAGTAAGGCCTGTGTCTACTGGTTGTGCCGGTTGATTACTAGAATCCGGATCAGCTAACGTCTGTCCGCGACCTACCCGGCGCTCCCATTCAATCACGTGATTGGCAGCTGTGACTAACGCCAAGATCTGTTTTAGAGTTTCTTGCTGGGCCGGAACATTTCCAGCCTGTGTGCTCATGGTGTCGAGCAATAGATCCAGGCGTCTTTCTATACCTTTCAATTGTGGATATTTGTCTTTGCCAAGTATGATTGTGTCAAGTTTAATAGTTTTCAGTTGTGTATCAATCCAAGACTTGACTGCTTTCTTGTAGGTGTCACCGGATGACAGTGGAGGTGCAGAAGGTGTAACAGGTGGTGGCTGGAACCCCGGAGCACCTGCCTTGGCCAGTTGGGCGCGAGCACTGGCACTCATTTTATTTGGGTCCAGATCTTGAGGGGTTAATGCCTCTTTGATCGTTGATCCAGATTGGTCCAGTTTTTTGGCTTCCTGGGGCCAATTGGCCACTATGCCAGCGATCCACTCTTTGGCGACCGGATTGGCTCGTAGTTTCTCCATGCCCGAGGCCAATGTGGGTTTTCTATCCAGTCTCATGTCTTTGCTTTTGCCTTGGGCTATGGCTTTTGCGGCACGTCTGTTTAGTTCGTTTTGATCTGCTGCAGCCTGTGACTTGGCACCAGGAAGAAGAGTTCGTGGGTTCCTAATGACCGAGCCTATTTCAGACGCTAACCCACCCGGTCCAAACATTTCTATTTCATCTAGTTTGAGTTTTTGAGGCTGTGTCAGTTCATGTATTTGCATCAGTACGTCTCACTGTTCTTGTAAACTTGGCAGGATCTCTTAGTTTGATAGCATTGATCAATTTACGCTGTAGATTTTCAGCCTGTTCAGCGGTGTAACTTGAATCTATCTGCTCAAGCAGGCGTATGGCGCTGGCAATGATGTTTGCGGCACGATTTTCGATAACATGACGCTGATCACGCTCGGCGTACAGGGTTTCTAGTTCTTCTAGAATGCTGCGGGTTTTCTTTTGCATATGGACCAGGACCTTTGTATTATTTATTTGATTGTAGCACATACTGTTCTTAAATACAATATGGATACATTTTGTGTTTTACCATGGTATAGTTCTGAATTACCAGACAATTCACCTTGTTGTTTGTTGCCTACCAGGACTAACGTTAATCAACTAAAATCAGACTTAATAAAGGGGGTTAAATCTACCGCTTGTACCAAATGCTGGACAGTCGAAGCACAGGGACAAAAAAGTAGAAGACAACTTGAAAATGAATTTCTAGATTATAAATTAGATCGTGATTTAATTAATCTTAAACAAGACTGCATCGATTCTAAACATGAAACTTTACTTTATCAATTAACTACCAGCAATCTTTGTAATCAAGCCTGTGTATCATGTAATAGCAATTTTTCATCGAAGTGGGCAGAAATTGAAAAGAAGATGGGACGCATACCAGTTCCAAAAAAAGAAATCAATTTAGAAAATAGTAACATCAACTATAGTACCGTTAAAAGAGTTTCATTTCTTGGTGGCGAACCTTTTTTTGATCCGAAAACATTTGAAATTTTGCAAAAATTACTAGATCATAACAATCAAGACTGTTTTATAACCTTAGTCACCAATGGTAGTATACTGCTTGACCAACAAAAAATTAATTTTTTGTCAAACTTCACCGATTTCAATGTATGTATTAGTATAGACGGAATTGGATCAGTGTTTGAATACATGCGATGGCCAGGACAATGGTCAACATTGGCCAATAACATTGAACAATATAGGGCAATAACAAGTAATCTCAGTGTAAGCTATACTATTAGTTCTCTCAACGCATTGTATTATGACGAAACTGTTCAATGGTTTGAATCAAACAATTTACGATACAATCATAATATTGTTACTCATCCAAGCTGGTTGTCACTAACAAACACACCAGTGGAAATTAAAAAAAATCTATTAGCAAAGAAAAATTTTATTTCAGATTTATTAAGTATTAACAACTCTGAAATTTCATTGAATGAATACATAAAAAAAATAAAATCTCAGGACCTGGCAAAAAAAATCAATTATGAGGACTATTTGTCTGAAATTTTTAACATTGTTAATAATCAATAAATTTTGCCACATCGGGCAAATAATCTGGCAAAAACATATTTCGTCTCAGATCGTTTTGTTTCAATGTTTCTTTAACCCTCGATGTATTACCAGCAATTCCCATTGTAGATAGTTCTTGCAACCACGGTTGGCAATAATTTTCAATTTGTTGGAAATGCTTGACCATATTTTCCGGCATGTATTCAAGACCATATTCGCCAAATGCCTGGTGTACATAAATTTCAATATCATCTCCATAACAAGACGTATCAAAGTTTTGTTTTTTCCATTGATATACCGAATCAAGATACAATATATTTAAAATACTAGCCACTATTGTCATTGACAACATGCTGTTGTGAGGAAGATTATTTTTCCACCATAATAAATTTTTCTCAACTTCGTGCCATTTGGCAGGGTATCTGATATATTCAAATGCTGGACCAATGGCATCAATACTAAAACTAATACGAGCAAATTTAAATTGTTCAATTAATTTTTTTGTGTCTTCATCGATGATCCTGGTTCCGTTGGTATTATACATTAATCGAATTTGACCCACATCAACTCTGTCAGCAACATGCTCTAGGAGTTGTTTGTGTGTATTTGTTAAAAATGGCTCTCCGCCCCAAATTCGAATTTCTCGAAGGTTCTTCAACTCTAACTTATCAATTTTGTCTAACAAAAAATTACTGATATTTGGTCGAATAACACTACCTTTAATCTTGAGTTCATTCCTCCAGGTGGTACTTGACCCGGGCCCACACGTGACACATGCTAAATTACATGCCATATCTATGCTGATATCTAAATACTGTAAGCCAGATTCTGGATTTATATCACCGTGTGTTTCTAAATAACCTTTCCTCATGCTTTTTTTATTGGTTTTTTCTTGACTTACACACGTTTCGCACACTCTCATCGGCAGATTACCATTGAGATTATCTGTTCTTAGATCAATAAATTTTTGATTATCAAAAATCAATTCTTTGGAACTAATAGATTCCTTGGACCAGCAACACACAGAATATTTTAAATCTTGTTTGGATATCGATTTGATAAAGAGTCCGTGATGTATCCTAGGACAAAAGTTTTGAGTGTTCATAATGTTTTAATCTGTCCTAGTAATTGTTTTAGTTTGGCATTTTGCACATCAGCTGTGATCTTGCTAATCTCACCGGTAGTCTGATCCACTGTTTCTGTTGGAGTGACTCGGCTCTGTGCCTTGATGCTTTCGTAGATGTTGGGCTTTTTAAATCCGTTGCCAGCAGATTCATCTTCACCTGGGTCAGTGATACGCATGGTTTCAATGTTGTAGTCCAGATCAATCTTCATGCCCACACCAGTACTGCTTCTTGACTTCATGCATTGTATTTGATATTTGCCACGCTCTTTCATGGCCCTGCTTGTAAAGATACCAAACACATTGTCCGCAGTATTGATTTTAGATATACCACCACTAATATGGCTATGATCAAACTCAACTTCTTCTACCGCACTACGATTCAATTGCGATGCAGTCACGAACAACACATTGAGTTCCTTGGCCAAGTTTCGCAGTTCTTCACTCACATACTTGTCCTTGACAAACAGATCATTTGGACTGACCTTGGCACTAACTGGCATCAACAAGTCTAGATAATCACACATGACAAAGTCCACACGGATTCCAGTCTGCACCTGTACTTCTTTGATGTAACTGCGGATGTCGTTAATGTTGCTCTGTGCTGGTATGGCCTTGATTCTATACTGTCCAGCTTTCTTGCTAACCAGTTTGACCTTGAGTTCGGTTTGGTCGATGTCCTTGCGTATTTCTTTTGTACTCATTCCAGCCAACATGGCATCAGTCCGTAACGCACACAGTTCTTCGCTTAATTCTAGACTGATATACACACCACTCAATCCTGCTTGTAACCACGATAATGCTATGTTCATCATGACCAGACTCTTGCCCGATCCTGATCCACCGGCAAAGATGTTCAGTTCTCCGCGGCTGAATCCACCATACAAGATACGATCCATCTGTGGCCATCCTGTTGAAACTTGTCCACCTGAGTTAAAGTATTTGTCTATACGGGCTCTTGGATCAGCCCAGTAGTCTGTGCCCATGTCTTTGGTCAAGCTGATCTGTACTGCATCCTTGATCAGTTTTTCTACTGGATCATACTCACCTTTTTCTAATAGGTCTGCACTCTTTAGGATGGCACGTTCCAGTTCTTGGCGTCGAGTAAATGCTTCAAACTCTTCCATGAACCAGTCAAAATGTCCTTCATTGAGATCAGGAATATGTTGTAGCTTAACCCCTGTTGTGGCAGATATCTGTTCTGCAGATGGTAAAGTTTTATGGTCATTGCTGTGTGTGGCAATGAACTCGGCCGCTGGTCTTAGACTGCGATCAAAGTTTTCTGGGTTATAAATGTTCTGCACACGCACATAACTCTCTGCGTCTTGCAACATCATTTCTAAGAATAAGCGTTGGACATCAAGCCCGTAATCTTTTAACATGGTTTACCTATAGAATTTTTAATAAAATCTATGCATTCGTTAGCAAACAAATGTTGTACGTCTTCATTATCTACATGAAAATGCGGCCTAGATTTATTGTTGTTATGATACCAAAGATTAGTTTTAATTTCTCGATCTGTGTAATCTTTAATAAAATTATACAAATAGTTAGCATTAATTATTGTTGTATAATCTTGCTGAAATTCAAATCCACCTAAACTAAATGCAAATGGAATATTTTTTTGTTTAAGAGTCTGTAAACAAAAAGAAATATAAAAATAATTTTTAATTTTTTCAAAATTGTCAGAACATTTACTAGACATCCATTGATTAATTACTTTGTCGTTTCTGTCATACATATTGGTAGTATAACGCCTTTTTTGATAAGCAACAAGTTCTTCTGGAGTTAACCTAGTAGGTAGTGCATTAATATCTCGGTCTAATTCATATCGGTGTTGGTTGGTAAATGATAATATTACAAAATCAGGATTTAAATTTAATCCTTGTAAAAGCTGAAGTGTTATCATAGCATTACTACATCCACCAAAAGATAAATTAATTAGTTCAAAGTCTGGGGAGAAATCTAAAATTTTTTCAGTCCAATGCAACCCAGGAAAATCCAAATCGGTATTAACAAAACTATCTCCACAAGTTAAAATTTTTATATTTTTAGTCATAACTTTCTTTTAACAAGTTGTAGTTTCCCTTTGAATTTCTGGTGACAATGCTTTACGCCAATCAATCTTTCTTAGCTCACCAAGACGATCTAAGTAGTCAACCCAGCTATTGTCTGGTTGACTATTTTGTTTTATATAGTTAATTATGGTATGCACTCCAGGACAATCGTTTAATGAGTATAACATATCTAGTGCAGACAATGCTTGATTTTTGGTAAGATGTTTTAGGTCTAGAACCGTTCCACCGTAAGAACTAGGTTCAATGCATCGCACAAATATTTGGCTTGGATCGCCTTGGCTACCAGATCGACAATGATCTTTCCACCATTGAAAGAATTCTGGCAAGTTAAAAATGTTGTGTACGCCAACGATAGCATTTACTTCTATTAGGATACAACTTTCTTTTAATGACCTAAAATATTGTATGTTGTCTTGCACTTCATTCCACGCCGCAGGAAATCTTGTAAATTCAAAAGTAGAGCCAATGCCATCTAGGCTAAAAAATAAACGCACAAAGCGGCACCGTTTCCAAAGTTCTAATGTTTCATCATCCGGTATGATGGTTCCGTTGGTATTGTAAGACACCATAAGATCTGGCAACACTCCTATACTATCTAAATGTTGTAATATTTTTTTATTATCTCGATTCAGCAATGGTTCTCCTCCAGTAAAATGCAACTTTTTAAGATGTCTAAGATCTAAATGTTGCCATACCGATTCAGGATTTTTTTTCAAAGTTATCTGCGGAGCACCTGGCTCAAACAACTGATATTCTCCATTCCACGAACTACTGTATTTAGAACTACAACTGATACATTTTAAATTGCACAACAATGATTGTTCGAGATGAAGACTTCGTATTACTTTTGATTCTGTATCAGTTGATAATAACATGTTCCATTCTACAAACGACCGTTCTCGTTCATTGGCTATGTGCCCGGGTACGCTACAGTGCGGGGAGCAAGATTTAGGTATCGTTGTCTTGCTTTCTTCACGGATATTTTCCAGGTACCTGTGGTCAAACGTAATTGTTTTCGTTACTAATTTTTTTTGCCAACAACACATAGAAATATTAGTTTCTTTAGAAGGCAGTGCTCCTATATACAAACCTTGATTATAGTGAGGACAACAAATGTCAGAATTTTTTAACAAGTTGTCGTTTCCTTAGTTCAATTTTAATTCGACTGGTTTCTTTGTATTGCATTATAGTTAGCAAAGTGGCCAACCTTCCCATACAAATTACTGCATCATTTACATCCTTGATTCCTGCTGGCCACTCAGGTATGCTGACTGACCATCCTAGTTCAACAGCACGCTCTACCAGTCGCATACCAGGTAAGTCTTGATCTGGCACAACAACCACTTCTCGCTCAAGACTTTTTATCAATCTGGCCTGTGCATCATTTATGTCTGCATGTAGCACAGCCACACCGTTGATGCTGAGTGCATCAAATACTCCTTCTACAACAATCACCGACTGCCAATTATTACGTTGTAAGTCTGTACCAAACACATAACCAGGTTGTATGTCTTGTATATACTTGGGTGTCCTATCGTCTAGGAATCTTGTGGTGTGCCCAACTATCTGCCCGTCGTAAGTAAATGGCACAACTACTCCGGGCCGTGTGCCCCTCTTTGACAAGTATGGATAGTCTAGTGTGATGTTGCGATTGATCAAATAATCTCTATCTGTGTCTGTTAGCTCTTCGGTGTCGGCTGGTAAATCGCATTCTTCAAATTCTATGGCTGTTGGTTGGACAGCCTGTTGTCGTTCGTTCAATATGCCTTCGATGTTTCTATGTCTAAGACTTTCAAGATTGATACGTTCAATTTCTTCTTGTGGCACGTTCAACCATGACAATAACTTGCGAGCTTTGAATGTGAGTGTGCGTCCAAGTACGAAACTGGCAGTATATCCACAATTGAAACAATGCCAACTCCAGCCCTGATCTGTATTTTTTATACCACCTCGTTGTCGCCTGTCAGCTGATTCTCCACGATGCACACAACAAGGTGCATTCACTGAAATCCAACCACCAGAGGTCTGTTTACGTTTTGCAGGTAAGAAAGAGATCACATCAATCATGCTTTATTATAGCATGTTTTTTGATTTTTACCTATAGTAAAGGTAACGAATATAGCCGGTACTGATCACAACCGCAGCACCTTGATTTTCGGGCGGTACCGGATAATAAGGTGTGTTGACTCCAGGATTGGGCACTAGCCAATAGCCCGAACCTTGGTTGGTCACTGTGATTGACGCTATTTCCCCTGAACCACCGATCGTGGCCACGGCTGTGGCACCCGACCCTTCTCCGACGATGCTGATTTTTGGTGGGGCCAGGTAGCCTGACCCAGCATTTTGTATCTGTATCGATGTGACCCTACCATTTTCGCAGATGGCATAGGCCTGTGCGGGTATACCATTTCCACCTGGTACAGCAAAGATACTGTTGTTGAAACATACTCGCAATAACGGATGCCACCCAATGACATTGAGAGAAATAGTACCTGTTTTATTAAGATAAGTCGTGCTCGTAGTCACGTTGAATGGCACACTTTCATAATTCTGTGCTGCTTGCGCCTTGATTGTACCTGTATATTGGTCCAAGAACATCTGTACTGTGGTTATGCCCTGCGTGGGCTTGATGAAACTGCTGTAGTATTCGGTCAAGGCAAAACTGCTCCAGTAGTTAGCACCATTGGGGTTACCGTTCCAGTAATAGTCTCCGCCAGCATTGCCAAAACTGGTGCCATCTGCTGAACCTTGGGCCGTGAGCTTGACGGTGGGTATGGTAAGCGGAGCACTGGGCACATATTGTGGTAACACACTGTCTACTATGTTGAGAGGTGCGCGACTGCCTGATTGAGCATCAACAAATACCGGTTCTATCAAGTTTCCGCTAGCTCTAGTTATACTATAAAAGGCTGGTTGAGCAAGTACTGTCAACAGCTGACTGGCCAACAAAGTGACCTTGGCACGGCCCGTGACGGCATTGAGGGCGACCAATGGTTCTTCTAGCAATACTGTAGTTCCTTCGGTGTTGATCACACGGAATACAAAACTGCTGCCAGTGATATTGACGGGTTTTTCATTTTGATTGATAAACTCGAAAAGCAACACATTGTCGATGCCTTTGTTTATGGTTAGGACTTTTGCGTACACGGGATTATACCTGTAGGTGAATGTGGAACCAGCGCCGGTGTCTATGCTCAGGACCTGGGTTATTTGTTGATACAGATATAGGGTAGTTGAGTACATACATACTATTTAGCGGCGGTGTCATCCGGTGACTCATTCATTTGGGTTAGATTCATTTTTGGTAAATATCTCGTGATCAATTTATTATATAATATTTATGGGTAACGATATCTTTACAAAACTTGCCGACAAGTACCCGTTTATTTCCCTCTGTGTTTATGCCACCACAGAATACGTAGGAATCATACAAAATCAAGACGAAATCGTGACCACGATTTATGACTTTGGCAACATACTGGATCTTGAAGACAAGCGTCGTTTTTTAGAACTAGCCAATGTTTGGTGGTGGGAAAGCAACCGGAGCATACCCATCAACATATTCCTTAAAACAGAATGGGATCAGTTCAGACCTTGTCTGCGCACTTTTATCAACAAAGATTTGACTGTGTTACATGGACCTGTTTGTAGCCTACTTGAAATGGCCCGTAAAAAATCAAAAAGAAAGAGTATTACACTGGTACGACGTCTTGACTGAGCAAGTTCATGTGTAATGCTACCAAGGCTGCATAGCCAACAGCATGGGCCTTTTTAAACACAAATCCACGACTACTATCACCATCCCAAACACTTTCAAACACCTCTGCCCATGGACGATTTTGTAAATGTGCTTTACCCGGTCTGATTATACTGATAAAGGCCGCCATCCTCGGTATTGAATCAGGACGCATAGTGTTTAATAGTTCCGCATAATTTCCCACATGCACCAGTTGTTGTGCCCACACAGTGTCTGTCCATAAGCGTGTCCAATCAGGCTGTTGGTCTAACATGGCTCGATAATGTTCTGGATCTCGAATCAACTGATACACTGTCATGTTCAATAGATCTATCTTGAAGTAGCCACGTGTTTCTGCTGTTTCATAATCTATAGCCGCACATTGATTTACTGGATCATACGGTATGTCAGTGACATATACACCAGAATTGTGTCGGCGTATCTGTCCTTGATGCACCTGATGTGCCGACGTAGCTTTTATGAGTCGTAGCACCGTGTCTCTGTCAGCAAAGTCCAAATCAATATCTGCGCTCATGTTATTAACTTTCTTGCTTGTTCTAATTCTGGAATGTAGTCCACAAGTTTTATATCTCTCGATCGATCAAGTTTGTCGTTAAACTCAAAAAATAATTTTAATCGGCGTAAATCTATCTCAGGAGTTGATTGGTAATGTGTTATTATACCATCAATAAAACTTTTTAGCAACCGGTCATTTTTATAACATCTTAGTTGTTGTATGGGCAATAATTTTCTTAACGCTAATTCTGGATATGGAAATTCGAATCCAGACAATATGTCGTTTTGCGATACACAGGAAGAACAATGTACCAGCATGCCAGGAAAATTATCATCAAAAAATTTCAATAAATCATACAATCCAAGAACGTTGTAAATTGAAACTGTGGTGTTAGTTGTAATAAAATGTCTATTTTTTCTAAGATAATTCATATTTTCAACTATTGTATTCCAGTCAGATGGCCAGCGGATGTAGTGGTTAAGTGGACCTACTCCTTCAATACTAACAATAAATTGTATGTTTGAAAACTCTTTCAATTGTTTTTTAAAACGGTTACTAAGTTTAGTGGCATTTGTATTAATTAGAAATTCAAAATCAGTTTTGTTTTGTTGTATGCAAAGATCAAGAAATTCATAAAACTCGGTCATTGCAGTAGGTTCTCCACCTGCCACATATAGTTTTTTTAAATTGGTAAAATTTACTATGCTAAAATCACTTCTTTCTTTTGGCGGGATCTCTGCTACTAAATTTATTTTTTTGTATTCACGACCAATCAAATGACTATTAGTAGGGCCACACATCCTGCATTGTAAATTACAAATATTGCTAGGACGAATTTCGTAATAGGACGGATGTGTAATTTGATTAAGATCTTGCAACGACTTCAAATTCAATCGATTGGCCCATTCAACTGTTTCCTGTTGTCTTGCGCTTCTAATATTTTTAGATTCAAGTTTATAACAAGACGAACAATGATCAGGAATTGGTACTCCATTTAACATGTTGTTTCTTATTGCTTGATAGCTTTTATTTGTCTGCCAGTCAATTATTTCAGAAACATGTGCCACCGGTGTCGTTGACCGACAACATACTGTGGTGAATCCATCGCTACGTTGGTTTGTTAAAAGTTCTATAAATGGAAAAATACAAAAACTTTTATTTGTTTCAACCAGGGTTTCAAAAAAGTTAATACTGTTTGTATAACCAGGGTCTATGAACTTGCCATTGGGCAGATTCTTAATCAACGTAACAGTTTTATAAAATGCATCTGGATGACTGTATTGTTCTTTTGGCTGATCTAACATGATAGTCAAATCACACTCGGTTGCTAATGCAACCAATCGACCATATTCTATATCATATACGCTCGAATGATACCATCCATTTTGTACCATTGGTGCTATAGGACCGTCTAACTCTGACAATAGCCCATGGCACTCAGATAGTGCAGCCTTGGCCAAATTACGAGTTTTAGTATCAGTATCTTGTGTGTTATTGCCTAGGCACAATACTTTCATCACCAACCGGCCTTTTGTAATATATCTCTAGCATACTCTTGATCTGCTGGATAGTCCTTAAATTTTTTCTGCCATATGTCTGCATCAATGTAGGGCCATATCATGGCCACCTGGGTAGCATCTAGTTCTCCTAGGAATTTTTGTCCCGAATCACTGTTGTAAATCACCCAAGGACTGATTCGCCCAGTACTAACAGCATAGGCCATACTGTTGGTGTTGCCATAACGGAGACAATGTTCAGGTGGATTGCCAGTCTTGTCATTCCAGTCTAGGCCAAACTCCATGGCACGAGCCAGGGCATCATTGACATTTTCTACTTGTAAATACGTGATTAGATATTCAGTGTATACAGTGTCGCGGCACCAGTGATCGATTTTCTTGTTTTGTTTGAGCACCCATTCAACAAACCTGGCCGGATTGACAGCACGGATATCTACACAATAACGTCCAAACCGCACAAATGCTTTGTAATAAGGACTGTCAGCAAAGTCATCAAATGTTTTAAGCCGTGCTGACCCTTGTGTGAGTTCATAGAACTTGATATAGGCCTGGAATCCCAATCTGACTCCGGCTTCGTTTTGTTCTTGCCTACGGCGACGTGGCTCGCACGAATGTACAGCCAGGCTTGCTTCTTTCACAAAGTCTTTTTTACAGTACTGACAAGT
>Ga0209500_10002623_pt1 | contig 12584 bp, 9 predicted proteins | sample S_140212_EF_Meta_FD_187323 | JGI IMG/M metagenome (GOLD analysis project Ga0209500, IMG submission 187323) | Freshwater microbial communities from Lake Simoncouche, Canada to study carbon cycling - S_140212_EF_MetaG (SPAdes) (version 2) | ecosystem: Environmental > Aquatic > Freshwater > Lake ...
TAGCAAATGATACACGCAGTGTATCTGCGTTATCAGAGTTAGCAATTGAACCTGAATTAACTAATTGATATGACATAACTGTTCAACTAAATTAAGCTCTATTCCAACTATATCTAAATACAACCTTTAAGGAATAATCTTTATCCTTAGTTTGATTGTTTGCCAACACATAAACATATCCGTTATACTTAGCCGCATCTGTCATTGTTTCTGGATTAATATTTGCACTTGTTGGTCCAATGCCAATTGTTCTCCACGATGGAGCAGAACTTCCCGACCAATAAACAGGTGGAATATCAATGTTATTTGCATTTGCATTGCTAAATATAGCATATTTGTCTCTAAAATAACTGCCTGTATTGTACGGTACAATTGACAATGGTAATTCAAATGAAAATACTTTTGAACCAGTGTTACTTGATCTATCTACGGATGCACTAAATAATGTTGCAGATCCTGTATGTGTAGACAAGAATACACTTGATCCACGAACATATAAATTTGATACTTGATTTATTGGTGACGGAAACGAACCTGTTGGTGTATATGGATTCCAATCATCCCAATATGGAAAAGATGAAGGAATTTTAAGATTTTTTGTGTTATTTGACAAATCTGACTTCATTTTACCAAAGAAAACGCCAACAGTTGGTTCATAAACAGATCCTGTTCCATTTCCACCAGGAACCGCTAAAGAAGATGGATATAATGGATATGATAAACTACCATTAGTTTGCATTGACGGATCATAAAATTTATCAGTAAATAAATTTGTATTGTTTTTAAATCCACTATACGCTGGTGTCGCTCCGGTAGATGATTCTGATGCAATTTTACTATATGGTGTCCACAAATTATCTAATCTGGGGAATGTCTGCGTCGTTTTGTCCCAAAAAAATGCTGTTGAACTACTAAGAATTCCAGTTTCGGTACTAACGTCAACTGATCCAGAATCAAATCTACCATTTGATTTCGGTTGATCATATGTAAAAGTACTATATATAGCAGTTCCACCCATTACTCTAGAACCACCATAAATTAAATCGGCGGTAAAATAATTTCTTGGTAAATAAGTTGATATACCAGGAACTTGAAAACTGCCACTATATGCACCACCGTTATTTGTTAAGCTTTGAGAAATACCAGCATCAAGAATTTGAAAAATGTTAGAGTAACCTACATCAAATTCTTGAAGAGGACCAATTGCTTTAAATGGATTTGGTTCATATGTTGATGATGCTGATTGATAATAATTTACACTTGATCCATTATAATATCTATTTACGAATCCAAATGCAGGACCGAAACTTAATTGACCTGGAGCAAATGGTTCGTTACAAAAACCACCTTCGTCAATTGGTGTAGCTAATCCGGTTTTAGTATCAATACCACATAATCCTACTTTTTGAATTGCTTCTTTATCCAATGAACCAGTAGTCCATCCTGTAAATGATGGAAATGGACTTGGTGAAACGCCACCTGTACTACCAGTAGCAGGATTCAAATTTACACGAAGTTCATATGAAACACGCATAAATTGACCCGCATGTAAACTCATCGTTGGATCAAAACGAATTTTACTAAACAATGTAGTTGCTGCAGGTGTTTCTTTAAATCCTACTTCTGTATAAGTTGTGTTGTCTGTTTCCTTATAAAAATCAAATGTTCTGAACAATCTTACTGTGCTTCCAGATATCACATGTCCACAATTTCCTTGACCTGGCAAATAAAATGCATGAATTTTCTTTGGAGCCTTCAACATGGTTTCGCTGTAAGAAGCCGTAGCAGGATCTGATCCACTATATGGATAATTGCCTATTAAACAAAATTGGAATGTTTGTGCCCATGGCATATAAGCAATTTTGTCTAATCCACTGTTTAGAATGGTGTTAGGTTTCCAACCAGTTGAAAATGCTTCATTAATAGTGCCACTTGCATCTGGTTCCATGATAGATGCTTTATAGAATCCTTTAACGGTTCTGTGTACATTAATAACCTGTGTTTTTTCTTCAGTTGTTTTTTGACCTGGTCTTACAATAAATTGATCCATGTTCATAAGAAAATATATTTGCTAGATATAAATATAAAAGTTCTATAGATTATATCCTAAAATGTTTAATTATATATATACAATAAAAAACCCACATAAAATTAATTATGTGGGTTATTTGAATTTTGTTTGGTGTATTACTTTTTTGTTGGAATAAAGGTACCGTCTTTCAACGATAGTGATCCTTCGCCATACTTTGTAGTGATACTATTTAACCATGTTTCTTCTTCTTTTTGAATTTCCAAGAAGTTATTTTTCAAACTTGCTTCTGATTCTGTTAATTGTTTGAACTTTTCATCCAACGAGAGTTTGTCTAGATATAACTGTCCGAATCGGAAAGTATTTTCTTGATATTTGGATTGTATTTTACCCAAATTATCTAGTTCTTCTTGTGTGAATTTAATTGGTTCAGACATAACTTAGGCATCAGGAGCGCCTGAGAAATCAGCAGAAGTTACGGTTGGTTGACCGCCGTCTTGAGATACAGGAGGTTGAAGTCTGGTTCGTAGTTCTTGATTTAGAATACGAATATTGGCTTGAGCTTGTTCAGCCTTTGCCAATTCATCATAAACTAAGGCTTTGATTTCTGTAACACTGAATTTTGATAGTTGATTTTCCATATTATAATATCCTTTCTAGGTTGTAACAATGATATATATGTGTAATTGTACAATTTTAATTATTATATTTCATGAAAATTTTGTTTTGTTTACCCGGCAGAGAATACAGTGGAAACTTCTTGCAATCTTGGACCAATCTATTAGGATATTGTTATAACAAAGGACATAGTATTATTTATTCGCAGAAGTATAGTTGTAATATTTATTATGTTCGTAATATGTGTTTGGGTGGTAATATATTAGCAGGTGAAAATCAAAAACCATTTGGTGGTAAATTGGATTATGATTATATGTTATGGGTTGATAATGATGTATTATTTACACCGCAACAATTTCAACAACTATTGGATCATAAGGAAGATATTGTAAGTGGGGTATATAAAATGGATGGTGGAACACATTATGCAACTGTTCCATATTGGGATGAAGATTACTTTCAAAAAAATGGTAGTTTCCAATTTATGGATGACACTGTATTGAATGATTTTAGAAGCAAATGGAAAAAATTCCCCGTAGTTTATACAGGATTTGGATTTATGTTGGTTAAACGAGGAGTATTTGAAAGTATGAAATATCCTTGGTTTCGTCCTGAATTTGTTAATATTAGAGGTTCAACAGATTTTACAATGGAAGATGTTGCTTGGTGTAGAGAAGTAACAAGATTGGGTTATAAAGTATTTATTGATCCTACTGTTGTTGTGGGACATGAAAAATTAAAAGTCTATTGATAGTGTTTTTAATAGTGTTTGTATAAACAATTCATTGGATAATTTGCAAGCATCTTTGCTTGCAATTATACCTTTTTCTTTTACTTTATTTCTATTATTGTAACAATATCTCATTGTTTCAATCATATGTTCTTCATCATATCTTGACCACTTTGCACCAGGAAATTCCCAGAATCCTGTTGCATCTACTTCTATATGTCTTAGACAAAAACTATTTTCAAGTGTAACAAATTCTTTTAATCCACCATAATTTGCAACAATTACAGGTCTACCGCATGCCATACTTTCGTGTTGCATTAATCCCCATCCTTCTGCACTTACAGCAGAAACGAACACATCAGTTGAACAATACCAATTTTTTAATTCTTGTTTTGTTAGATTTTGTGTATTGATTACAATTCTATTATCAGAAAATCTTTGCGACAATTGATTTGATATTTTGATTGATAGACGAACATCCTTTTCATTTGGAAATGCTTTAATAAAGCATTTTATTACTTCTGGTAAGCGTTTTCTTGGATCATCGTTGCCTGTTGCAAATGTAAAAATATCATTGTTATTTGGTTCGGTGTAATTAAAAATATTTGTATCTATACCAAGATTGACCACCGATATTTTACTTGTACAACCTTGATTTTCAAATGTTTCTTTATTCCATTTATTAGGAACGATAATTTGATCCAATTGATTTATTTTATCAATAAAGAAATCGCCAATTCTATTTGCTTCCCACATGGTAAAATAGTTTTTATTTTTGCCATTTATAATGTGTGTGATTGGGTGTGAAAGATCCAGATAATTAAAAGATGGATACAATAACAATTCTTTTTCGGTACCATTTCTCTTTAAATCATTGTTTAAATAAACACTATACTTTTCAAGTGGTTTGCTATAATATTTTGGCATAACCACAATATTTTGGTTTATGCATTGTTCCAAAATAGTTGTTAAAACTGTATTATAACCGGATAAATAGTTATATTCGCTTGATATCAATAACCTATTTGTCATTTTAAATTAACTTGGAATGAACACGCTTCCTACTACACTTTCTCGTTTTTTTGATAAATATTCAATTATTTTTTGATTTTCTGTTGTTAATCGTGAAAATGCTAAATTACAAACTTCACTTTGAGTTTTACCGTTTGAATCTTCCAATGGTATTAACTTTTCCATTGTACCACTATTTCCAGTAGCAATATCTTTTACCAAAAATCCAACAGCTATTGCTGTGTGAAAATCTGGTGGGTAAAGTTCATATCTGCATATTGTATATTCTATGTCATCCATATATTATATATTGTTAAATTTTATTGCCATAATCTAATGTAAACTGTTACAGTTGCACTTACTTTAAGTGGTAAATAACCATAAAATGTTGCTTTGTTATTAGATGCAACGCCAGTAAGATAGCCAGCATTATCAATACGAATACCTGCTGTACCTGCGGCCGGAGAACCTCCATCAACATGTAATCTGTTTGATGCAGCAACACCAATACCAAGATTTGCTACTTGATAAGTGTTTCCAGTAGTTAAAGCGTTTGCAGTAGCTGCTGTAATACTCCATGTACCACTTGCAACTCCACGAATTGTATCTGCAGCCAATGTAGTTGTAGCAGATCTGTGATAACCATCGCCATTTTTAACGACAAATCTTGTAATACCACCTGTATCGTCATCTGAACTATTAAAATAAGCAGCTTGAATATATGCACCGGCCGCATATAGTATTACGCTAGGAGTTGAATATAATGTATTACCACTGTGCCATACTACAGGATACCAAGCAGCAGATGTATTACCAGAACCTACTCCTACATTTGTAGCAGTAGTAGCAGTAGTAGCAGTAGCAGCATTTCCAGTACAAGTTGCTGCGGTTGTAGCACTAGCAGCATTACCGGAACAACTTGTTGAACTACCATTAATGTTCATGGTTTGACCACTTAACATTGTAGCTACAGTTGCAACCGATAAAGCAGCAGGAGTAGCCGCAGCACTTATACTACTATTACCTAAAATTGTATATGCAGTAATGTTTTCAATTTTTGCTAATGTAACACTGCCATTTGCAATGGTAACACTTGTTAAATAACCGCTGTTATTTGTAAACTGCGATATGTTCATTGATGTCAATGCAGTAGCAGTAGCAGCATTACCGGATATATTGCCCGTAACCAATGAACCAGGAACAGAACCTCTATTCATTACTCCTGCCACTGTAAAAGAAGCACCCCATCCAAACGCAGCTGTTAAAAATCCTATACTTGTTCCATCTGCATATACGGCGCCAAGAGATGTAGCATCACTTCTTCTAAGTTGTAACCCACAATCAGTGGCGGCAGCAGATCTGAAACTCATCCCCCAAAGAGCTTGAGGATGTATGTGAAATCCAGCATATGTTCCAGATTGCCAGTAAATACCCGAATCGGACATGAATCGTATCCATTCATATGGATATATTGAATTTGCACTAAAATTCTGATTACTTGCGCCATTTATTGACGCTGCATCAGTTATTCCAAAACCAGATAATGTAGTTGGTTTACTAGTTATACCAGTCCACGCAACATTTGTTGCAGTAGATGCATTTCCAGTTAAAGGACCACTAAATGTCGTTGCGGTTATGGTGCCACCTGACGAAATATTACCATTAGCTCTGATGAGTCCAGATGTCCAAATACCCTGCCCAATAACTGTGTAAACACTACCAGCATTTGCAATTACTAAAGAATGCTGAAGATTATAGCCTGTATTAAGTTGGCGTCCTGAATAATCGTATGACCAAGACATTCCATAAAGATTACCTAAAGTTCCACCAGCTCCAAGCGTGTAAGCCGCACCCATTGCAAATAATCCTTGATGTACATCTGGGTTATATTGACCTACTAATCCATATCCTGCACCGCCTGTATTAAGTGTAAAATGCACCGCTGACTGCTGGCCTGTAGCAGTAGCAGCATTGCCGCCAATATTTAAACTCGCCGCAGTACCCGTAAGTCCTGTCCCTGCTCCAGTAAAGGTTGTTCCACTAATACCACCGTCAGCAATAAAATCCGCACTTGTTCTTAATGCTCTTAAATCACCGCTAATATTAGAAAATGATTCCGTAGCAGTTTGTTGGGTGGTAAATGATCCACCCATGTCCATTGTACCAGTATAAAAACCACCATTATGAATTTTTCTTAAAATAATAGTTCCGTAGTCCCATGAAGAAGCAGCACCACCAAACACTACGCAAAACTTTGAATCTTTTACACCGAGACGAACTGATTTTCCACATCTACCAATTACATTTGCGCCAGTATTATACCAGGCACCGCCATAATTGTGTCCACCAACAATTACAGTAGAAACAGTATTAGAATTATATTCATAGATATCAAATACACAATGAACCATTCCATAATTTCCAGTATTTCCTGGGAATGAAAATATTACCATACCTGTACTTGTGCCAGATACACTCCAACTTGATAACGGCATAGCTAAATCTGCACCTTGTCTAATATTTGAATTTGCTCTTATTACACCATTAAATGTTGATATTCCGTTATCTCCATAAGCAATATTAAGACCTCCATAAGTAGATAAACCTTGGGTAGGAGTTGATGTTTCTCCTTGTCCCCAACCACCAGGATGTCCCACTCCTACTTTACTATATAAATGTAAATATTCATTTGTAAATCTACCACGAATACCATAGGCATTTATTGATTCGCCGTTTGAAAAATATGTAATACCAGCTATAGTTTGACCACCTGTTGTATATAATCCGTTTGTTACCGTTCCAGCATTACCACTTACAGCTCCAGTAATTGTATTAGCAACAGTTAAGCTAAGTAGATTAGTTGTTGAAGCTGGGTTTAGATAATAAGTATTATTATTGTTTAAATATAAATTACCAGAAACAGTTTTTCTGATATCCCAACCAGCCCAAGCTCCATCTAAAAATCCGTAATCGCCACCACCACTACCATATAATTGAAACGCAAATTGACCGGAAGAACCTCTTCCTAATAAACCAGAATCTGCTCCTCCTGATCCTTGTATTAATAAATTTCTAGGGTTATTTTTTGAAATTGAGATTTCGGAAGTAATTAAAACAGAATTGAATGTAGGGTTATCAGTTGTTCTTACATACTGATTCATGTTCCATGCATATGTAGCATTTCCAGAATGTAATATTCTATATCTAACATTTCCAACACTCCAACCACCATATACTAAATCATTTTCAGCACCACCAAGCCCAAAATATGCAGCATAATCACCACCAATATGAAAAGTCATATAAGCATCTGTTCCGGCAGTTGCTTGAAACATTGTCAACCCTAAATTACCCGATAAAGTATTTATTACTGTATTGCTTGTATTATTAATCGTGTTTATTCCGGTCAATGTATTATTGGTTCCAAGTCCTGGTGTATAACTAGTATAATTACTTGACTCTAATATTGTAGCTTGTGTTCCACCACCTGAACCTCCTTTCTGCACATATCCTGTTCCACCAGACCACCACATTTGCCATCCAACTCCATTTCTATAAAAGCCAGATTCACTGCTGTTTGCCATTAGGATGGTTCCAGACTCAAATTCAATACCATACCAACCACCTCTGGTTCCACCTATTTTCCACGAACCATAAGCTCCATTATTAGGATACAATGTAGCACTATTCGCACTACCATTTAATGTTCCAAGCATTGTAAGATTGCCGGACCAGTCAATTCTAAATAATTCGGTGTTCAATTCACCCGAACCCTGTGCAAAATAAGTTGTTCCTTCCCAAGTGTGTCTTCTAAATGAAAATGCTCCACTTCCGTCATTACCTGTATAGAAAATCATGTCACCAAACGAATAACCATTTGAAGCATATCTTTGAAAAATACCAGATGATTCTCCGCCTGTTCCCCAACCAATACCGTATGGAACTGGCCAATCGCCTGTGGATCTATAAGTATAGTAAGGAGCAATTGCGTAACTGTCTGTAAATTGAATAGATGATGCTGGTGCTCTTATACCTCTACTTGGTGTAGCAGATTGTGTTCTAGGACTGTCATATACTGTTGTATTTTGATATGCACCCGTCAAATTTGTGATTGTTGCGCCTGTTGTAGATACACTTGTAAGACTAAGACCAACAAATGTAGGACTATTAGCTGTTCCTACACTTTGATTAATTGTATAAGCAGTAATATTAGCTGCGTTACCGTCAATACTAATACCTGTTAATGTTTGACCTGCAGATGCTCTATTCAAAGCAATTGCTGTTGTGCCAACATAAAGAGTGCTGTTTCCAAGAACACCTGATGGAATAGTTCCACTAAGATTACCTGCGGTTAAAGTAGATGTTGATGTAAGAACCGCATTACCAGCCACCGTCATCCCACCGACAACACGGAAAGTGCCTCCGTTATCTACTCCAAGTTCTGGCTCAAAACTTCCGTTTAGACCAAAGTAAAACCGTCGAGTACCAGCTTGAGAAAAATTAATGTAACCCCACCCAGTACCACTTGATTTATTAAGTGTTAGTATGCCATCATTTGTTGATTCAACAACCCAAGTGCCATACAATGATCCTCCTGAATTTGCGCTTCCAAAATTATAACGAACCGCCCAATTTCCTGTATTATTTAATATACCACCGCCACCACTGTCCCAATAACCAATATATCCCTTAGTTGTAACACTTCCGTCTTGAACTCTAATGCCACCCGATGAAGTAGAATCTGACCTAAAAATCAATATACTGGTGTCCTGTCCAACAAATCTTGTTCCTGCATTAAAATGAATTTGTGCATTATAGTTAATTGAATAATTCTGCATATTGAAATTTCTATTCCAATTAACATAAGATAAATCATTCGTAACATAATTAAATAATTGAGTATCGGTTCCGTTGTTTCTTGTATACCAAGTAAATGTATAACCGCTATCCCAATACCATCTAGCACCATAATCACTACCAGCAACACTACCTTCACCGAAAAATAATGATGCGTCACCAGAATCTGTTGCGCCAATTCTTATTATATCATTTACAAATACAGTATCACCACCAGCATTTCCTAAATATGTATTACCATTAACCGTTAAATCATTAGTGACGGTAGCAGCATTATTAACAGTTAAATTATTATAAACAGTAACATTTCCACCTTGAGCAATAGTTAAACCATCAACCCATGCATTTCCAGAAGCATTTCCAACTTCTAATCTTTGGGTAGCTGTTTGTGATGCTGGATAAATTAAATTATTGTTTGTTTGTAAATAATTATCTGCTATTACAAAAGTGGCAGAACTAAATCCCCCAGTAGCTCTAATATGACCTGTATTTATTCTATGTAATCTAGCCCCTGTATCATCGCCGAATTGGATACCTTCGGTTGCTGCTGTTGGTGACAATTGACCTATTTGTAATCTTGTAGCAGGTGCGTTGGTAGCAATACCCACTTTATTATTAATATAAGCGTCACCGTAAATATTTGTTGTCTTTAAGTCTGCCATATGGTTATAAATATATATTAATATCCGTATTTGTCTTTATATAAATTACTTATTTGTTTTATTTCTGACGCTGTTAATACTCTTTCATACATCAATACTACCGCAATATCACCAATCCACGGATACGCATTAGGATTAGCTGCTCCGTTTGGTTCATTTCCTATAGTTAATGGTAATGTTGGATTTGATAGTGTTCCGTTATTAGTATTTGTTGCTGCATAACAATGAAAACCCGCATTAGACATAACAAATGTACCATTGCTTACTTGAACACCATCTACATACAATGTTTCACCACCACCATCTTGCCACCAAAACCCTCCAGGACTTTGATATAAATCAATATAATTATCACCATCCCAATTTCCTATCAACTTTCTCCAAGCACTAGCAATAACAGTGCTTCTAGCAACAACTACAACTGTATATCCTTGACCAAGTTGACTTGTCTTTAAATTTTGTGGGAAACTACTTCTAAAAATCTTATTACCATTCGCAACACTGTTACCATCAAAATTACTAAATCCAGTATCTATATTCCAAGTAATATTGCCTTGTATTGTAAAATCATTGCCTCTACCACTCAAATCTCTCCAAACATTACCGTTAGCTCTTGTATTAAATTGACTATTCGGACCATAAACAAATCGGGATTGATAATTTAAAGCTTGTATTTGTGGATTTCTGTATAAGATGAATCCATCCGCAGCAAGTCTTGATGAACTACATCCGCCAGGATATAAATAAGGATTGACATAATAATCAACTAAGTTTATGGTAGTGGATAAAGTTGCTGATTGCCATAATCCAATTGTTTTACCGGAATTTCCAAGCCCAACACCACCGGTATAGGTGCCTGCGGAATTATATTTTTCTATATTTGCTATATAATCACCCACCAATACAGTTCCCGCACTAATAAAATAATCAAAAGTAAATAATATATTTACGCCTGTTCCTATGCTTGCGGTTGGAACCGAATTGCCATGATAATGACAACCCAATCCGCCCAAATCATATCTATAAACTACATCGGTTGGTTTTATTATATAACCACCATAACTTCCACTTCTTAGTCTTTGAAATGTTCCCGCACCATTATTATCAAATGTTCCTTCTGTTGGTTTAAAATAATTTGTTGTAGGACCACCGTCATAACTAGATTCATCACTTGAATCCAAATACAACATCAATCCTTCTTTAACAGGAACTTCACTTAATGTTGAAACAGTTGAATACTGTCCTCTTTTGCTTAATGAACTTATAACACTCATATATGTTTCTGTATTCCTAGTTTATATAATGTTGATACTTCGTCTGGTGTTAATGCATGATCATATATTCTTACTTCTCCTATATATCCTTTTAAATTATGAACTGCATTTGCACCATTAACCGTACTTGATGCAGTCCCAATTACAATTCCACCACCTTGACTTGTTGCTGGTTTTGACCATGCACTTGCAAGTGATGATGACACTCTACTACCAATTTGTGTTGCGTCATAATATTTGACAATACTATTTTTATACATACCGTCATTATTATATACTCCAGTATACATATGCCAACCACTTGTATTAACCGCATCACCTCTACTACTCAATGATGCACCACCATTTTTTTCTACAGTAAATCCAAAATCGGTACTTGTATTGCCTGTTCCATATAATAATAAATTTATACCATAACTACTAGTGTCTCTGTAACCAAATAAAAACTGTGATGTATTTGTTGCATTTGCTATTTTATTAGCCCAAACTACTATGGTAAAACTTTTGCCAGTACTTAATAAATTAGTAGCAATATTTGCATCCAATACTCGTATACAATTATTTGCACTAGCACCGTCAAAATAAAATGTGTTATTATGATATACAGTTGATGTTACATAACTTCCATAAGTCAAATCACCATTGTTATTATTTCCAGTCAAATCAACTAATCCACCACCAGTTGCAACTGTTACACCTCTAGTTCCACCAGCACCAGCATAATTTGTCAAATGATTTTTTGCTTCTAGTTGATGATTTACCGCAATCTGTGTATTATCTGTATTGTACTCATATGTAAATGAATAAAAATTTCCATATGTTACTGTAGCTTGTGATGTAAATGTTCCAAATATTCTATACCAACCACCAGGATATGGAACTCTATTTACAGATGACCAAACACCAGCTTCTGTTAAATAAGTTCCTCCGTTATATTCATATCTATATAAGAAATTTGGATGACCATAATCATTGTTTACAACTTTATAAAATGAACTATAACAATATGTTGTTGACGGTGATAAATTTACAGTTCCATATGTATAAAATGACGGACAACAATCAACATTGCCTGGATTATTATATCTTTGTATTGACGCAGTTTGAACTCCATTTGGTGTCCATATTCCTCTGTAAGATGATGTAAACGGAAAAGAAAATCCCGCATTATTATATGGATATGCAGCAGGAAACAAATTGGTAGTAGGTTCACCTCTAAAACAGTTTATATCATATGGATCGTAATATAATTTTAAACTCATGATATTCCTAATTCGTTAAAGTTTTGTGCAAATGTTGTTCCCAATTTGGCTCTACTCATTTGTTTATTATAAGCATATGTTTGACTTCTATTTGTCATATTAGCAAATACTACATTGTCATAAAATAATGATGTTGTTGCT
>Ga0209500_10002629_pt1 | contig 12572 bp, 14 predicted proteins | sample S_140212_EF_Meta_FD_187323 | JGI IMG/M metagenome (GOLD analysis project Ga0209500, IMG submission 187323) | Freshwater microbial communities from Lake Simoncouche, Canada to study carbon cycling - S_140212_EF_MetaG (SPAdes) (version 2) | ecosystem: Environmental > Aquatic > Freshwater > Lake ...
AATACCTGTAGTGCCAAGAGTACTAATAGAAGAAGCAGTTATATTCTGATCTATGTAAATAGTAAACCCAACTGGGAATACATCATCTGTAGAAGTAGGAGGGTTGGGAGACCAGACTGTTGCGTCCGACCAAACACCGTTTTTGGTAGCTCTAATATTAGCCATTTTATAAATTAAATGACGCTACCTGCTGTCCTAGAGCTTGAGTTGTTATAGCATTCTTTAATCTTCCCCCTATTGAATTTACATCTGCAGCAGACAATCTACTATAGTCCCAAATTGTGTTAGGTGTTAATGCAGCAATGCCTGAAATATTATCTACTAAAGTTCCAAGTAGTACTGAACTGAGTGAAGGCACAGTCATGGTACCTGTTTTATTACCTGTATCATACACAACACCAGACCTTACTGAACTTGTTGGTGGTACTAGATTATTTACTGATAAAGAATTATAAAAACTAACACTACTACCTGCAGCAGTTACGACCCCAACCAGAGTATTGTTAGATTTGGGCACAATGTACACAGGACCAACAATTGGAGTTGCACCTCTTGTACCGAAATAAAATTCTTCTACGTACAGTGAGCCTGTTTGAGAATTTGCTGCGCCGGCTACTAAAGCAATACCAGTACTGTTTCCGAGACCGTAAGCATTACCGGAAACTGCTCTTACGTATGCGTATCCGGTCGCCGCATTATTAAGACCGTAAGCAGTAGTACCTATACCACCTATTGCTGTACCAGATATGTTTACTACACCATTACTGTTGTTTAAAACACCGTAAGTATTTGTGCCTGTGCCCCCTGCAGCATTACCTACAACGTTGAGAATGCCAAAAGAAGTGTTGCTGGCTCCATAACCGTTTGTTGCAGAACTTCCAGAAACGTTACCAACTATTGTTAATATACCGGTTGAAGTATTTGTAACACCTGCAATGGCATGTCTACTATATACATTTCCCGTGATATTTAAAGTGCCAACGCCAGCATTAGTGGCACCAGCGCTGGGTGCAGCACCAGTGAATACATCACCCACAATATTAACTGTGCCACCAAAATTATTTACACCAGTGACTGAGGCGCCTACTCCTCCTATGCCTCCAAACACATTGCCGGAAACATTCACTGTGCCAAGTGAGCTATTATAAAGACCATCACCTCCAACACCACCCGATAAATTACCAACAAGATTAATCGTACCTGTTGTTTGATTCCATATACCTCTGTTATCACCTATAGCATTAATACCCGCTATATAATTTCCAAATAAATTCAAAGCGCCTGTTGATTGATTCTGAATGTAACCATCACTGGGGTTACCGGTACCCTTTATTCTACCTAAACCATTACCGTAAATATTTGCAGTACCAGTTCCGTTGTGTATGAATGCTCTTGGTCCAGAAAATGTGGTACTAATAGCGCTTAGATTTCCAACTAAAGTTGCTGTTGCAGGAGCTGCTGATAAAAACTGAACAGCTGCAACTTGATTAGCACCCCCTCCTTCAACATTAGCTGATAGAGAAACTGCATCATTTAAAACAAAATACCCACCCCCTGTAATACCAACTGCAGATGTGTTTCTTACAGAGGTGACTAAATAACTGTTATCAACATAGACAATAAAATTATTACTATAAACATCATCTATAGTGGCAGGCAATGCACTCGTACTCCACGTAGCAGTCGTTGACCAGACACCCGTTCTTGTAGCATAGACACTTGCCATAATTAACTTTTATAACCTCCTTTCAGTATCACAGTAAAATTTATCTTAAACATATGCAGCAGTCAAGCGACCTGTCCAGGAATTAATTGCTGATGCCGAGTTTGATATTGATCCGTTATTAGCGTAAGTTAGTCTAATAAGTTTCCAGATTGGCGTATTATCAGCTGTACCATAAGGAGCTGTTCCTGAATAAGAATAATCAACATTAAGAACAGTTGTGTAATCAAATTTTCTTACTGGCTCAAACCAAGATGCTGAATTACTTTGAACACTTGTATAAGCAGTATTCCAGTTATTAGAACTACCACCAGATGCATAAATTACTTCAGTTGCAGATACTGAACCTCTAACCGTTAATTCTTTATTTGGAAAACTCTCATTAACACCTACTTTAGCTAAAGTACCAGGGCTCGGTGCGTTACCTACATGCAATACCTCAATCCCATCTTGATCATAGAATGAAGCTACGTCAAAGTTACCTGGTGACTGAGAGACAAATAAAGCAGGTCCCGGACCAACATTGACTACAGACAGAGCGCTAGACACTGTAAAAACAGTGTTGTTGAAAGTTGCAGTACCGAGTGCAGTAATATTTCCAGTGACTGTTAAATTGTTATTAATAATTGTAGGACCAGAAACGGTACCCCCTGATAATGGAAGATAAGCACCACCACCGATATCAGTTAAAAGAGCTACCGTGCCGTCTTTATCTGGTAAAGTTATAATACGATCGACAACAGCAGCACCTCCTACAAGTGTTGTTCTAGTACCGAGTTCACCAAACTCAATAGCACCAACACCACGAGTGTCAATGGAGCCTCCTCCACCACTTGTATTGATATAACCGCCTGGCCCGCCACCTGAACCACTGTCGTAAGCTCTTGTATCGATATAACCACCCTCTCCAAACTCATCAGATCCACATGTAGCGATGTAACCGCCCGGGCTTAATCCGCCTGCACTTGTATTAATGTACCCACCAGCTGTTAAAGATCCTCTTGTATCAATATAACCACCCGGAGCATCAACTATTGACACTAACTCTTTTTGTCCTGTTTTTATCTGCTGAGGGTAAATATTACTATCGTCAAAATTTGTACTAATAGATCCGCCACCATTTGAAGTGTTAATTGATCCGCCTGCACCTTGAGCACCACCGGATGTATTTATAGAACCCCCATCATAATCAGGTGCTGAGTACCCTTGAGTAAAAATACTACCACCGTTACTATCTAAACCCCCTGACATATTTAAAGTACCGCCACTAGCCAAATTTCCTGAACCCGCATCAGAAATTAAAGAACCCGCATTACAGCCTTCTCCACCCCCGTTTAGACTTATAGAACCTGCATTACCTACGGTTATAAATGGACTACCCTCTCCCCCTACCAAACTAATGGAACCACCTTGTCCTCCAGGGGCATTTAGATATGATACACCATCAGTTCCATAAAATATAGGTGCTTTAAAGTTGGTGGCTGTTAAGCCTCCTGTCATTGCATCACCAGAAAGGTGCACAAAATTAGAAGTTACAAAATTTTTGGTAACAAAAGAAGAGCTTACTGAACTATAAGCTGTAGCTGTATTATAAGCAGTATTCCATTTATTAGAATTGCCACCGCTTGCATAAACAACACCAGTTGTATTTACATTTCCTGAAACTGCTAAAGTGCCAGTAGGTCCTACTAGATAGCCTTCTGAATTAAATGTCCATTCATAAAGATCTTTAGATGTTATGATTATGTCATCAGTAATACTATCAAACGTTACACTATTACTATTACCGTCATAAGCAAAAAAACCGTAAGGGGATAAAATAATTTTTGTAAAAGCAGATAAAGCAGAACTCTCAGACTGTAATGTCAAGAGCTCGCTATCTAAAGAATGAAGTTTACCGTCAGGATCTAAAATAAATTGCTCTGGGCCTGAAATTAAACGATCACCAGGAGCTGCTGGTCCACCGCCCCCTGCAAAGATAGTTGATAGATCTTGACCACCAGAAAGATATTTCCCAGTAACGTTAAGGTCACCGTTCATAGTGCCACCATCAGCATATTGAACAGCAACAGTGCCTCCACCACCTCCACTGAATCCTAAATTTGTATGTTTTTGTAAATATTCGTTAACTTGTTCAGCTATTATTTTTTTAATGTCTGTTAAGCCAGAAATTTTCTTTTCTACTTTCGATAGTTTTGATTTGTCAGCTGTTTTAAGTTCTTGAACATATGCATTTTCAGGTTTAGGTGGCTCTTGCTCTGTAGGTTCTTCAACTGTTTCAGCTGATTGCTCTATAACAGGCTTTTCTATCTTTTGAATTTTCTTAGTAAACTTTGGCGGCAAATAATTTTTCTTTTTTTCTTGTTTTACTTCTTTTGGCTCTTCAACTACTTCAGCTTGTTCCCGATCAAAAAAATCATCACTGTTTTTAAGATTGTTTATAAAATTAATAGTAGCGTTTTTAATATTCTCTTCTCTATTAATATTTTTATCCTCTTTAACAATACCAGCAAAAGATTCTAAGAATCTAGCAAACGGGTCTTCCGGGTTTGTGGTTGGCTGGGTTACACGTTCATTAAACTGCTGCTGTTCTTGTTCAGTAATTTTCTTCTCGTTCTTTAATTTGTCTGCTAGTTCAAAAAGAAATCTATCAAAAGGTTCACTCGGTACAGTAGGAATTGGAGCAGGTGTTTCTTTTTGCTCTACAATAGGTTCCACTGTTTCTTCAGGCTCTGTAGCCTTTTTATAAAAATCTATAATTTCGTCTGCCACAATCTCAATGAATATTTAAGTGCTATTCATATAAGATAAACAAAAAACCCCTGAGAACTTACGCTCTCAAGGGCTTTTTATTGTGTGTTGCTGTGCTTTAGTTCAGCGTCAACAGGTTCTTCTCGACGAACCCAGTCTTGGCAAACCGCACCCCGATGCGAAGGGCAGCGTCTTTGACCATCTTACCGGTACCGAATCCCATGTACTGGATTCGTCCCTCTTCACCAGACCTTGGAGTCTTGTGGTGATCGATGTACTCGGTGATGGCATTGTAGGTTCCCCACAGCGTTCCCTTAACTCCCTTGATGTCACTTCCGCGGCCATTCTCAACCAAGGTCATGACATTGTTGACCTCAGTGATGAGCCTTGCAGACTGACCCTCTTCTTCCTGCTGTTTAGCAAAGGCCAGAGCCTCAGCTTCAGTCCTGACACCACCGTAAGGACGAAGTGCCTCGGCGATGTACGTCCGCATTTGCAGATCGCGCATGTTGATCTTGGCAAACTTGCGATAAACTTCTGAAAGCTCATCGTAGAAGGCTCCAACTTTAGCGAGCAACTCTCCAGCGAACTCCAAACGGTTAGCAACATTGCCGCGATGGACAATACGAACCTCATCCTTGACCCGACGGTTCATGGCAGCCGTTAGCGTGTTATTGCAAACAACGCGGACAGGTGTAACTCGTCCAGCGACTGATCCCAAACCATCATGACGGTTGGTCAAGAGGAAGTACTTGTTGATAGGATCGTTCTTGACAATATCGATCTGTCCTTCCATCTTGGCAAGGAGCCAAATCTGACGGCCACCCTTAAGTGCGCCTGCAGTCTCGTAGCGAGCCTCTTTGCCCTTAACCAAAGCATCAAAGAAGCGAAAAGCATCCTTGTTCTGCAAAGGTTCATAATTGTTACCAACAACCCCGAGTACATCGTTAGTATCGGTACGAACGACAGCTTTATGCGATTCGCAGGTAACGGTAGGGGTTGAGAGTTCTTGCAGCTCGACATCGTAGTCGAGCCCAGCAGCCTCGAGCGCCTCTTCCGAAGTGAATCCCTTTTTGAATCGGGTTCCGAAAGAATGCCAAGGTGTATCACCAGTGTAAGCAATTGCTGCTTTTCCTTTTGTGAAGTCTAGTTCGTGTGACATATATTTTTTTATTTGTTGTTGTGTTTGTATCTAATTGACAAACATCATTGTAGAGTATCTCCGAGGAACTGCAAGAAAAAAAATCCTAGAGAAACTTTTTATCTTGAAAATCAAGAGTTTACTAGGATTAAAAATGGTACGCGCGGAGAGGATCGAACTCCCGACATTCTGCGTGTAAAGCAGACGCTACTACCGCTGAGCTACGCGCGCATTAGTCTCTATATTTAAACCAAGCATGTACTAAAATACAGCACATTATCAAACCGCTACAATAATTTAAGAACCACCAAATACCAAATTCAGTCATGAACATATATACAAGTCCAGAAACATAACCGCAAATGGACATTAATACAAGCGAAAGAGAAAGCCCTTTTGAGAATCTGTTCCTATATATTTTAATAATCTGTGGTATGTAACAAAGCATAAAACACGCTGTCATTATTATACCTGCTGCTTGCCTTATAAACTCATTCACTATTCTATTATGTAGGTTCTAAAAAAAAAATCAAGTAAATGGATCCTCCAGGATTCGAACCTGAAATGCAACGTCCGTAGCGTTGAGTGATAATCCGTTTCACTAAGGATCCCGAAATGGCGGTTCGTAGGGGTTATGCTCCCCTGCTTCTAGAGTGACAATCTAGTGTACTGCTATTATACTAACGAACCAAAAAAAGACGTACTAAGCTTTCACCTAGTACGTCGTGTGTGTAAGAGTGTAGAAAATTATTTGTTTTCTACGAATTTATAGAACTCTTCAGCTTTAGCAAGAATGTTTTTCAATTCAGGATACTTTGGAGCTGAATCTGTTGTTTTACCTTCTTGAAAAAGGCTATACCAGACGTTCCATTCTCTATCGTACTCATTCATGACGAACTCTTTTGCTTCGCGCATGATATCGAGACGTATTTCGTATGCGTTTTTATTCATGTGTATGTGTGTCCTTTCTAAGCAGCTTTTATACTGCATTATTATTTACAACACAAAACAATTAATATCAACTAAAATGGTGTCCCAGCACGGTACTGCCCCGAGTTCTTTAGTTTGGAAGACTAACACATTACTTTTATGTTACTGAGACGAAATGGCACGTACACAAGGACTTGAACCCTGACAAATTCTTTTGGAGAGAATTGTGCTACCATTACACTATGTACGTGTGAACTTTCAATAAATTAATTCTAAACGTGTTGACACACATTTTGAGTTAGTTTACTCGCTTAAGCTTGCATTAATAATCTGTATACTGCGCTGGACATCTGCTCTTGTATGCTAAGCAGAATAACAGCTTGTGCACACAGTATAACAAATAAAGCTACATTTGTAAGGTTTAAATTTCTTTTTTCCATTATTTTTACCTCCTTTCCGATATTATTTATTAAAATAGCAGAGGCGGGATTCGAACCCACGAATGCTGCGTTATGAGCGCAGTGACTTAGACCTCTTGTCGACTCTGCAATTAAAATGGCGGGTAGAGTAGGATTTGAACCCACGGAACATTTCTGTTCTTCAGTTTTCAAGACTGATGCAATAAGCCGCTCTGCCATCTACCCATAAAATTTGTTAAAACGGAAGTGGTAGGATTCGAACCCACGGAACATTTCTGTTCAGTCGATTAGTAATCGACCGCCTTAAACCCCTCGGCCACACTTCCAAAAAAATGCCTTGGGTGGGACTCGAACCCACAAAATTCTGCTCCTAAGGCAGATGGATATGCCAATTCTCCTACCAAGGCTTAAAATTTGGAGGTGAGGAGAATCGAACTCCTAACCCAGCTGTGCAAAAGCCATGTGTTACCATTAGCACTACACCCCCGAAAAAATGTGAGACGTTTACCCGCGACGTCTCAGGACTAATCTCAACTCTCCCTAGAGGGGTCCCTAGAAAAAGAATGTCGGCACCATTTACAAGATTAACCCAAAAAGTTGCTCGAAGGGATTCGCACCCTCTCCTTAAATTTCACAAATTTAGATGCTAACTATTACACCACGAGCAAAGTCAAAAGAGTTTGAATAAATATATGCATATGTACGAAGGACGATCAATGTATCGTCAGATCTGCAGAGGAATAGTACTAGGGTTAACTTCTATTGTGTTGATAGAGATAACTTTGATATTATCACTTTGTTTTAGATTTGGCCCTATAATAATAGAGAAACTGTAAAAATATCGGGATGACAGGATTTGAACCTGCAACCCTCTGCTCCCAAAGCAGATGCTCTACCAAATTGAGCCACATCCCGTAAAAATGGTCCCTCCTCAAGGTACTGCCCCTTGTTCTATCGGTTATCAACCGATTGTAATGCTACTATACTAAGGAGGGAAAGGGCGTGTTTTTGTACCGAAAACCTCAGGCGTCCCTAATTATGTCGCGGTTTTGTTATCACGCTAAATATACGCCTAGTTTGAGCATTGTTAAGAGGCTTAGCGTATCTACTAAAATGGAGCATCGAGACAGAGTCGAACTGTCTAATAATGGTTTTGCAGACCATTGCCTAGCCGTTTAGCTTTCGATGCATTAAAAAGAGCCCAGTGACAGAATCGAACTGACGTCAGATGATTACAAATCAACCGTTTTACCATTAAACTAACCAGGCGAAATTAATAAGCGGATAGAGGGAATCGAACCCTCGCGAGAACCTTGGCAAGGTTCCAGGCTACCATTACATCACATCCGCTTTTTATGAACCTACACCTCTACATTTCTGTACCCACGGATTCACGGTGGCTGTTTTGGTGATTCAGGTTCACCTCCCACGAAACCTTTTAAATGTTAAACCCGCTGCCCATTTTATTGGGATCAGCGGGTTTTGCAAGAACTATTTACAATACCCGCTCAAAAAGCGTTGGGTGTCCAAATACCGGTTGTACGGCTTGGGCATCCTGCTGACGAGCATGTATCGAAATGGTTCATTTTTGAATGTAATATTATTTAAGCGGAACTCAGATTAAAAGGCAAACTTAATTCCGGTACGACCCATTACTGCGCTGTCTTCTTCAGTGTAGAGATAACGGGCGTCACCAAAGATGCCAATATTGTCAGTAATGCGATACTCAAGACCTCCACCGACTGATCCTCCACCGATTGTCTTCTTTCCGTAAACTACCCCGCCTCCAACGATAGCGTATGGAGCGAGGTTCCAAGAGCAGATTGGATAGCGTAAAAAAACGTTACCAAATGTTCCCCACTGCGTGTAGTTAGCTGAACCGTTGTCATTGCGACCGAACAAATCCTGCTCAACACCAACACCGAAGTACTTAGCGAAGAAGTAATTTACTCCCAAGCCACCGCCCCATCCAGGACGACCCTCTTGATAGAAGGCACCAAGACCGAAAGCATCAACTTGAAGCTCGCTGTCGCGGAATTTGCATTCATTAGTAATGACGTTCTTTGTTGTTTTATTATCTGTTCCAGCCACGGCAGTTCCTGCCAAAGCCAAAACACTAAGGATTAATAGAATGTGTTTTTTCATAACATATAATATTATAGTAAAATGCTAAGGTATGCAAGCTCAATTCTTAAGAAAGATATCCCACTCCTTAATGTTGTGTTTATTGAGAATATAGAAAGTAACAGGAAGTTCTTTAGGGGGTGTTGGTTTTTTAAGTAGTTTAAGACCAACCTCTTCCGGAGTTTTGTCTCCTTTTTGTGCATTAACTTTTTTACAAGACAATACACAATTGTCCCAATTAGTGTCCCCTCCACGTGATTTTGGTACAACGTGATCAATATTTCCTTCTCCAGGCCTCAATTTTTTGCCAGTATATTGACAGGTAAACCCGTCCCGGATCCAAATATTTTTTTGAGAAAATCTTGGACGTTTTTTAGGCACTCGATCAAATTTTGACAAAATAATAACTTTTGGTATTTTTATTTTTCTATTAACTGTCTGTATAAAGAGATCGTCATCTTCTATGGGTAAGGTCAACCAATCTTCCCATCTGAGAGGTACCATATAATCAAGACCTCTTATATCAAGTCCGGTTGCTGCATCTGTCATGAGCATAGAAAAAGTATCAGCAGGTGATTTAATACCTACAGCTTGCCAGTTCCTATTAAGAACCAAGACTGTATTTTGGTACAGCTTGTCAGTCATATAACTATTTATTAGATATTAATCTGAGCAATCTCTTCATCAAGCTCTAAAACCATTTGATCAACGAGTGATGTTAGTTCGTTACCTTCCTCATTGGTGATGCCTTCTTTACCAAACAACTCGTACATACGCTCTTCTTGAATATTTGTCATAGATAGAAATATTAGAGGAATTTTTAAAACTAGTCAACATAAAAAGAAAATCGGTCTAAGTTTCCTTAGACCGATCTCTTGTATTCTTCGCTAAGATTACTTAGCAGCCTTTGCGAGCTCAGTGCGAGCAGCGCGCTGACGGGTACCGCCGTTGACCTTGAGGAGAAACTCCTTGCGGGTAGCATCCATTGCAGTATCGTTAGCAAGCTGCTTGAGACCGGTCTTGGAGACGTAGTTAGCAAGGATCTGCTCAACAGTCACTCCAATACGATTAGCCTTAGCATTGAGGTAATTCTGATTGGTAGCACGGGTCGTGCCTGTGATGACGCAGGTCAGTTTTAAGGACGGGTTACCGGAGCCAGCCGGACGACCACGACGCTTGGAACCTTCCGCGCGAACAACAGTACCATTAGCCTTACGTTCGAGCTTGATTGTGTTTGTTTCGTTCATTTCTTATTTCACCTCCTTTCGTTTTGATAAATCTAATATTACAGGAACCTTTTAAAGAAGCAAGATTTTTTATTCAGAAACTTTCCGAATAGTTATATCCCCTTCGCGCATAAGAGTAAAGATATATTTTTTCTGCGAGGGATCAAAAAGCTGATTATTATAAGCCGAGCGAAGACTTTTAAGAACGTACTCTAGAGTAGCACGGCACTCGTGATACTTTTCTGTTTCATTCAGGTGTTTCATATAACACCTATAATATACCGGAACGTTCCGGAACTGTCAAGAATTATTTTTAAATATTACCAAGCATCTGTAGATGCATCAGACATATTCATTGTCTGCTTTTCCCGGTTACCATTTTCTTCACAATCTTTACAGCCATTACATTTGCAGCCTTTAGCAGCATACTCACAATGTTCGTGTGCTTCTTCAGCTACCTCTGCGCCTTCTGCGCCTTCTGCAGGAGCAACTGCTTCTTCTTTTTCTTTCTTTGTTAGGAAAGCATCAAGGTCAGCAATTGTTTTACCATGATCTTTAACAAGAGTCATAATGTCTTCTTTTTGAGATTTAAACTTTGTATAATCTTTTGAACCATGCTCACACTTTCTCATGGCCTTAACTGCCTTGTAATAATCCCGAGCAAGTTTTTTATTAATAACTTTATCGGTTGCAGAAGCTTCTAAAATAGATTGATAAGCGTTTGCAAGTTCTTCTTCTACCTTAGATCTTGTTTTTTTCTTTCCGTCTTTTAAAGCCTTTTTCATTGACTCTTTTTTATCCCCGTCTTTGTCAACGTCTAGGTAATCAGGTTTAGCTTTTTTAGCTTCAATTACTCTTTGATAAGCTTCAGCTAGGAAATCGACATCTTTTTTCATATATTATATTTATGATAAAACACTCAATAAACACCGCACCATTCCCGTGCGGCATCAAAATAACCCTCTTCTTCTAAATACATTTTAAGAGCTTGAAAGTCTTCTCCTGTAATCTTTTGAGTACAAGCTAGTTCTATATCAAAGCCTTCACCGTGAGGTATAAGACGAATTTTGTATTTTTTATTCTTAAAAGTTAAGCTTGTAAAATAGTCTTTGTTCATTTTACAAAAGTATTAACAAACCAGATCGCTACAATTAGTAGACCCCAGGCAAAAAACAAGGACGCGTAGTCCGGTCTATAAGGTTTCATTTAAAGGGGTTAACTTTCACTTGCATTACAACCTTCATTATAAGCTGCTTTAGTTATTTCTCCAATAATGTCAAATATTTCTTTTTGATCAGCAGCAATAATGCCATGACTAGATAAGATACTAGAAATTTTACCCTCTGGTGTTTCTACAGCCTCGTAGATATCCTTCTTATGTTTAGCTCTACGATTGTACTTTGATTTGTCTCTAAAAGCAGCACCGGTTGGAGGAGTGGGTTTACGAATTGAGTTATAATGGTCAAAATTTGTTTTATGTTTAGGTTTTTTTTCTTCTAGAACATTATTATAGAGATTTTCAAAGTTCATATAGAATTATTTAAGCTCTAGAGCATTAAGAGAAGCTTATACCAGGCCAATATGGCCACAGAACAAAGTATGATACCGGTTACAAGTTTCATGATTCGTTATATTTTTTTTCTACAAGAGTCTGAAGCTTTGAAAGCACTTTAAGCATTTCAATATTAACTTTTTTGTCATCTTTAAATCTATCTAGACATTCATCACTGAGAGATTTAATGCGTGTGATAACATCTGAGGACCATTCCGAATAAGGAACATATCCACCAGCTGCCTTCTTTTGTGGTTTGGATGCAGCAGTCATAATAGTATTTATTCTGTAACAATTGTAATAACTGTTTGCAAGGACAGCAACTACAAAACTTATTTTTTAACGCAGTTGTTGACTCGGGTGTTGCCTTTCACTTTGGTGCCTGCTTTGCGATACCCTTTCCAGCATTTAGAATCTAGTCGTTGTTTGGCTTCATTAAAAACTTTATCAAACTTAGACTCTTTAACAACTAACTCTTTAAGAACAGTATTATTATATTGATGTTTAGGCCAATAAGGACAGTTGGTACAACCTTGCCCACAACAATAACCTCTTCGCTTCAATTCTTCTGCCGAAATTGGATCCATATAGATATTTATATTAAAAAAGAATAAATACTATTAGAGTGAGAGCGCAAGACATCTCCATATACAAGGAGTTTCTAGCAATGAAAGAAGAGATTCTCAAGCACAAGTGGCTTGAGTCC
>Ga0209500_10002634_pt1 | contig 12558 bp, 22 predicted proteins | sample S_140212_EF_Meta_FD_187323 | JGI IMG/M metagenome (GOLD analysis project Ga0209500, IMG submission 187323) | Freshwater microbial communities from Lake Simoncouche, Canada to study carbon cycling - S_140212_EF_MetaG (SPAdes) (version 2) | ecosystem: Environmental > Aquatic > Freshwater > Lake ...
GATTGGCATTTAATGAGCGCCGAGCGTGCCCGCTCCTATGGTCGTTTTTTGATGGCAAGCTGCGAGACAAAAAACTGGCAGGAAGCACAAGCATTAGGTCTCCGCACGTTTACGACGTGCACAAGCGAACAAGACGTGGTAGGCGCTGGCATGCAGTGCCTGTCGGATACGCATGGCACACAGTGCAAAGACTGTGGGCTGTGTGATGGCACGGCACGATCAAGCGCACGTTCCAAGCCATTGCCCAGCGTGTGGATCAAGGTACACGGTTACCAAGTCAAAAAGGCCACTGCTGCAACGCTAGCTTAATCCTTCACCCCATCCACATCATGAGCCTACTCATCAAAAAGAACATTCCAAACGCTCGAGCCGTGCGCCGTCGCTGCCTGATAATTGACGCGCTTTTATCGTGGGGCGCTGTAGCGGGGGCGCTATGGCTACTTTTCACGCGCTAGGAACCGTTTTCCAGTCTGCCAATGGTCTCCCCTGTGACCATTGGCAGGATAGAGCACGGCACACTGCCACTCTGCACACCCAAAACAAAGCTAAAAACGATCCCCATCACCATCATGACCACCACCACCATCATCTATCCAATCTGGCGCGGACAACACGGACCCGCCATGCCTCTTTCAGAGGTAGATCAGACGCCCGTGATCATCCTACAGGCCGACGCATCTGCTTTGCAGATCGCGGAGGCTCAAGAAGCCCTACGCGCCATCATGGCGCTAGGCTGAGAACGTCTTCCGGTCTGCCAATGGTCTCCCCTGTGACCATTGGCAGGATGGAGCACGGCACACTGCCCCTCTGCACACCCAAAACAAAGCTAAAAACGACACACCCACATCATGACACATCAACGCAACACCGTTTCCCGCACCTCCGCCACCATCGCGCAGGTCGAGAGCCTGCGCGAAGCTGGAGAACTCAAAATCAGCCATCAGGCCGCTTGCCAAGGCTACATCAGCCGGAAAAGCGCGGGCAGGGTCCTCGAGTATCGCGGGCGCTACGGTGTCGGATACGTCATCGACACGCCCAGACGTGATACGACTCGGTATATCCATCGCACTTACTACGTGCAACCGAAGCAGGCTTAACGGCACCACGCCAGAACCCAGAACCAAAACAAAGCTAAAAACGACACCCCACACCATGACATTTCCCCTCATCCACAATAACGGCACAGGCGTGAAAACGCTCGTCGCAGAGTATAACGACGCCCACGATGCCTTCGAGGCATTCAAAATGGCATTCTGTGCCACCACGCACCACGCCAGAGACTATTACCCACTCGGACAAGATGCATTCGCGAAGGCATCAAAAGAGCGTCAGGACATCTTCAGGCACATGGAGAGCATCCAGACCTATCTGGAAGCCATGCGCCTGCACCTCTACGAAAGCTGAGAACGTCTTCCGGTCTGCCAACGGCCACCCTGTGGGCGTTGGCAGGACGGAGGACGGCACCACGCCAGACTCTAAAAACAAATAAAAGCTAAAAACGACACATGAACATCACACGCAACTCAGGACTCACCGGACAAGCTCACACCCGTGAAATCGACGTCACCGACGACCAGCTAAAAAGCTGGGCCGAAGGTGCCCTCATTCAAGACGCCATGCCTCACCTGTCGGCGGACGACCGTGAGTTTCTCATGACCGGAATCACCCCAGAAGAGTGGCTAGCCTTCAATCCACCCCCAGCAGAAGACTTCATCTGGTAACCCATTCACACCACCCCAAAGCTAAAAACGACACATGAAAACACCCACCCTCGTTAGAATCGCCCAAGAGATCGAAGCCGAGCGCGGCATCAGCGTGAAATGCACAGTCCGCGAGATGCAGACATTGCTAGAAACCTGCGCGAGCAAATGCCGCACCAAGGCATCCGCGAAAGAAGCGATTGCGGACTATGTCTACAACCTCACCCCAACCCAAAGCTAAAAACGACACACCCACACACCCACATGAAAACATCCACCCATCACACACGCCTGCATCCCGCCCCTATGGTTAAAATCACCGACACTCACACGTGGGAGTGCCGCATTATCAGTCATTACGATGACTGCGCGAATGCCACAGAACTCTCAGCCTACCTGAGCGCCATCGACTCAGACGACGGTGTCGTACAAATGGGTTCCCTCTGCGCCCAAGTCCTCTAGTAACCCATACCCACCATCATGACAGGCTCCGAAATACTCAAAGCGATGGACCAAGGGGCTACACTCCACAGCAGCATGTTTGGATTCTGGCTCATAAGCCCCATCGACGCCCGCTGCACCAATGTCCACAACGGCGCAGCCAAAGCTCTTGCACGTAAAAAAAGGATTCAGAAAATCGAAGACACCCAATGGGTCAAAACAACGCCCCATCACCCCAACCCAAAGCTAAAAACGACACACCCACACCCACATGAAAACGACACCAAGAACTCGCCCCGCACTCTCACCCATGAAACGTCTTGCCAAGCTGGCAGACGAGAACCTGATGGCGATGATGGTCATTCTCACCGCATGCGACAAGTATGTGGATACCTGCCTAGCCAACCCCGAGGCCACCCTCAAGGTGATGGAGAAAAGCTTCGCTAATGGCGAGGCATGGCTAGCCGCATGCGAGCAAGTCAAAAAGGCGCGAGACTGAGAACGTCTTCCGGTCTGCCAACGTCTACTCTGTGGGCGTTGGCAGGACGGAGAACGGCACAACGTCGCTCGCCAACACCAACCCAAAGCTAAAAACGACCCAACAACATGAAAAAGTTCACCTGTTTCCTCAAGAACGGCATTAACCCTCAAGCCATTTTTGCCCATAACCGCCGCAGTGCGAAGACCATCTACCGTGATTTATATGCTCATCTTGAGAAGTTCAAAGATGTCTACTGTCACGCCAACTAACACCCCGAAGCTAAAAACGAAAAGAAAAAGCACAAAGAACTTGCTTCTGTTTCCAGAAGCTCCAAAGTAACCCTGTCAGTCGAAACAAACACACCCACACAGAAAATAATATGATCGCACTACCACAATCCGCCCTCTCCACACGCTCCCACGAACGTCTCTCCGCCCGTTACGGGTTTATCCCGACAACGGAGATCGTCGACGCATTCAGCCGCGAAGGCTGGTCTTTGACCTCGGCCAATGAGGCTAAGGTCCGTCATCAGTCCCGCCAAGGGCTTCAGCGCCACCTCCTGCGCTTCGCCCATGAAAGCCAACTTCAGCTTGGCATCAAGGAGCGCATCGAAACCATCCTCATCAACTCCCACGATGGCACAAGCAGCCTTCAAATCGGGGCTGGCATCTTCCGCATGGCTTGTGCCAACGGCATCGTCATCGCTGACAACACGGTTGCCAGCATCCGTCTCGGGCATCACAAGCTCAACATGGACACGGTGCTCAACTCCGCGCACACCATCCTCGGCCAAGCTGAGAAGGTGTCCGAGGTCATCGAGGGCTGGAAAAGCACCCAGATCAGCGAAGAGGACGCCTTCCACCTCGCAGAGCAGGGCATCAAGCTCCGTTGGCCCGAAGCTGAGTCTCGCCCAATCACGGCCCGTGTGGCTTTGGCAGTCAACCGCAGCGCAGACGCGCACAACGACCTCTGGACCACCTTCAACCGTGTGCAGGAGAACATCATCCGAGGCGGGCAGAGCGATCTCACTCGCATCTCCCCACGCGGCAAACATTTCCGCGCCACACGCAGCGTCAAGTCGCTAGCTGAAAACGTCCGCCTGAACAAGGGCTTGTGGGAGATCGCCAGCCAGTTCGCTCAGTAAACCAACTCTCGGGGGCCGCGCATCCATAACCAACGCGGACTACACACAATACCATGAACACCATCACCGAAAGAATCATCGTCTACTCTGAAGACGGGGACAGGAACTATCCAGACAGCCTTGAGATTACTATGGACGACACCCAGCAAGCCTGCCCAGTTACCTTCTGGCAGGGTGACAAAGCGGTGTTCTCTATGGCAAATGAGGAGATTCCCGCATTCATCAAAGCCCTTTCCTCCCTCGACTCTTCAAACACCTAATCGCATGAAACGCATCCTCACCACCCCCGTCACCCCAGAACAAGTCATCTTCGCCAAAGACCTCCCGCCAAGCCCCATCATTGGAACCTGCACCCGTCAAGGGTTGCAGACGAAGGGCTTCATCCAACGAGTTGACCCTTTCAACGACCAGACCTACCAAATCACGATCATCCTCGGCGTGACCATAGGCAGGCGCTACCCCATCACCACGATGGGTGGAACCCTTGCCAAAGTCCTCTCCCACCCCGATCTGGATTACTTCCTCTTTGACACGGAGAAGGAACTTTTTGAATGGTTGGTCAAATAACCCTGAACCTGCGACTTGCAGTTGAAAGTCGCAAGTGAACCTCGGGGGCCGCGCATCCATAACCAACGCGGACTACATACACATGAAAAACAAACTCAGGCCAAAGCTAAAAACGACAACCGTCGATCAGGTCAATGCCGCTGTGCGCTACCTTGTCCAACTCAACATTACCCAGTTCAAACCTTTGCGCGAACTGGATGCCTTCCTCCTCCGTCAGATGAACCTACCACCTAAAACAAAATGAAACCACCACAATACACCGTCTTGGAACTGATCGAACGTCTCCAAGAAGAACACGCCAAGCTTGGCAATCACCCTTCCGTGAAGATTGAATTTAGTTCTGGCGCAGACGAGGTCACGGCCCACGTCCCAACAGGCAGACCCCCCTTTATCATTATCCCCCATGAGTAATCCCTCCCACCAAGACCGCACCATTCCTGAGCAAGTCGAATTCGCCTACCTCACCCTCCTCGGGCATCTAGAACACCTTGCATCCCGTATGCAAGAGATGAAGGACAGCCCCGAAGACATCGACGACGACTGCATCGAAGCACTGCATGACCACGTCAACCGCATGCTCTCGAAGAACTTCAGGCTCCGGCACAAGGTCAACAGCCTCAACCAGCATCAATAGTCATGAGCAAAGACACATTGAAACTTATATCGCAAGAAGACTGGGTCACTTATTCGGACCATGCCATAGCTAAAAACAACGGGCTGAAGGTGACATCAGTGCGCTACTATCGGCAAGCCAATGGTCTGCCCAAAGGCCAACGCAAGGTCGGAAGTGGTCGTCCACCGAAGTATGACCTGACCTTGTTCTCGCATCTGCGGGACGACAAAGGGAATGCTGACCGAATCGGATGCTGTATCGGCTACGCGGGCATGCTCAGGCGCAGGTTTCGCCCAGAGGATATAGCTTGACGCATTGGCTTTCATGTTTCAGTTTATAGAAACCGATGCCTGACAAAACCAAAGCCACCAAGTCCCGACAGAAACGCATGAAAGATGCGAAGATACTCGGGGAAAAGTTACTCGCAGCACGCCTTGAAAAGGGGCTGACCTTGGAGCAACTGGTGGGGCTGAGTGGAGTCGGCATTGGGACTATATCTGAACTTGAAAGAGGACTGAGAATGCCAAACACAAGCACGCTTGTATCATTGGCTGAAGTATTGGAAGTCTCATTAAAAGTACTCACAGGAGCATAGCATGCCCAACAGATATTTCTTTGGTAATTCGGTAAAGACCAGCCGGGTAGGTGCCTCATCGGCACGAAACTTCCGCGAACTGGTGCAACGTCATCTCGAGCCTGCGTTCAAGCTGAATGTAACACGGGAGCACTACCTTGGTCTGACGACGAAGGCAGACAAGCTGGACGCAAAGGACTCGCCATACTTGGTAGCCTGCACCTTCAAAGAGTTGCAGACAAGCAGGGCAATCGAGAACGCGAACGACTGCTGCAACGTCCTCTTCATCGACATCGATGAAGAGGCGGATGGCGTTTGCCCAGCCGCTCCATTCGTCAGCAACCCATCCAGCTTGGCCCGACTGCTGGCACCCTTCTCCTTCGCCGCGTTTGAGACTGCCTCATCGACCAAAGCGAAGCCGAGGATGCGTATCGTCGTCGATGCTGAAGGCATCTCTCTGGCGGACTATCCTAGGGCAGTCCGAACCATAGCTAAAAACGTGGGGCTGGTCAACGTGACACGGGAATCGATGGTGCCGAACCAGCCGATGATCTGCCCGAGCCTGTTCCTCGATCAAGACCCTGACGTTGAGCACCCGATGGTCTACAGCAACGTCAAAGGGGAGCCTTTCACAACGGCACACATCGAGGATATCGACCCATCGAAGCCTCAAAAGAAAGCCCAGAACAAGGCGTCGGACGACGACGATGGTCTCGAATACCTGCGTGCCCAGCTTGAGGGGATGACGCTTGAAGCCACTCGACCTGTCCTGTATTCACTCAGCCCAGACGTATCCTACCCAGAGTGGTTCGAGGTCTGCGCTGCGCTCAAGCACCAGTTCAGCTTCACTCCTGAAGAGGAGGAAGCTTACACGATGTTCGACCAATGGTCTGCAAAGGGGAGCAAGTATGTATCGCAGGAAGATACACGGGCAAAATGGAACAGCGCGAAGCCCAGCCCGAAGGGACGCATCCCTGTCACGATCCGCACGCTGATCAAGCGGGCATCAGACGCAGGATACAGTGCAGGAGAGGTGAAGGAAGCATGCTTTAATTCCGTGATGACCTACATCGTGGAAACAGCGAAGACGCTCTACGATTTCAGCAATGTTGCTCTGAGCAAAGTCGCGGGCTTGCCCCTGCTGACCTCCGTTGAGGAGGACATGTTGCTCACTGCCATCCGCACCACGCTCCGTGAGAAGCGTCAGGAAACGGTCACAGTCATCGCTCTGCGTAAAGACCTCAAGAAGCTCAGGGACCACCGCGAGCGCAAGCAGGACACCGAGCAGAAAGACGAGCCAGCATGGTCGAAAGGCTGGTGCTACGTCACGTCAGAGGAGATGTTCTACAAAGCATCGACGCACCAGAAGCTCTCAGCCGAAGCTCTCGACTCTGCCTTTGGTCGTTACCTGTTACCAACTGAGGAACAGATCATCGCCGCTGGTCGCGAGGTCACGCAGGCTGAACTCAACAAACCCCTCTACCTGCCTCGGAACTACCTGCTCCACCACAAGCAGTGCCTGATCGTGGAAGACTACACTTATGACCCAACGAACCCAAAAGACATCTATATCGAAACGCCAGAGGGGGTCAAATACGTGAACACGTATCGCCGCTCCTTCCCAAAGGCAGACAAGACTCACGCAGATAAGGCGGGAGCACTCTGGAACAGGCACATGGAGAATCTGATCCATGAACCTGAGTATCGCCGAATTATCACGGATTACATCGCGCACATTGTCCAGTTCACCGGACGGAAGATACGCTGGGCACCGCTCATCCAAGGTGCCGAAGGCTGCGGCAAAACCTTTTTCGCGAAGATGATGTCCGCGATTGTTGGGCCGGAGAACGTGAACTACGTCAACAACGACGCCATCAGGTCCACTTGGAACGATTGGAGCTACGGTTCACAAATCATCATCATTGGGGAAATCCGTGTAGCAGGTCACAATCGCCATGATGTGATGAACCGACTGAAAGACTTAGTGACCGATGATCGCATCGCCATTACCCAGAGGAACCGTTCGGTCAGGACCGTGGATAACACCACCAACTACGTCATGTTCACCAACTTCCATGACGCTCTGGCGCTCATGAGTGGCAGTCGCCGCTACTTCGTTGTGAAGTCCGCTTTGCAAACCGAGCAGCAGGTCAAAGCCCTTGGTGAGAACTACTTCAACGAACTCTTCGACATGATCACGGAGAACGCCGCAGGTCTGCGGTATTTCTTTGAGAACCACGAAATCTCCGACGACTTCCCGTGCGATGGTCGAGCACCAAAGACCAAGTATCTCGACGAGGTCGTCGAAGACAGTGCTGATGAACTTACCGCCACCCTTCGCCAGTTGGTCTATGAAGGCGATCACCAACTGATCCAGCGTGATCTCATCTCATCCAGCGTCCTGAAAGCCGCTCTCGAGTTTGAGGGCATCCGTGAGACTGCACCGCGTATCGCCAAGAGGCTGCGCGATGAGAACTACATTCGCGTTGAAGGTAAAGGAACCTACATCAACGGGACACGCGAACACCTATGGGTCAAGTGTGGCGAACTGGTCGGACTTAGCCCTGATCAAGTCCGTGAAGTGGCAAGGCAACGACATAACAAAGAACCAAACAACACAGAAAATGATACTAACGATGAAGACCTCTGTTAAGCACAGAATGGAAATGAAGCCAGAAAAAGAGCAGCTTGACCTGTTACGACGTGCGAAAGGCATGCTTGACGCAGGATATTTGATCACAACCACAGAAAAGCGTTGCAAGACCAGCATAAAAATTCTACGAAAGCTAGCGGCTAAAAACAATTTTGAGCTTGAAAAGCCACGGTTAACCCTCCGTCGATAATTTCCTGTAGCCATAAGGCGAAAGAAAAGAAAAACACACCCACCCCCATACCAATGAAAGACATCCTAAACGCAATATTCGCAACTCTCATCGCTCCCCTCATCGAAGCGATTGACCGAAACACCACAGCAGTCGGTGGCTTCTGCCAACCTGCTGCCGCCCCAACCACGCCGTACCCTGAAACAGCCCCAGAAGTGTCTGCGAAGCCCACAGACGCAGGCAAAAAGGAAAAGGGTAAGAAGACCAAGGCGACCCCCGTTGCGGCTCCTGTAGAGGCTCCTGAGCCTTCTCCAGCTTCCGCCCCTGAAGCAGAAGATGACGGTGAGGGCGAGGGTGAATATGTCCCGACAGGCGACGAGCTTGTAGAGATCATGGAACCCCTCCGTCCAAGCAAGGAACTCATCGCCGAACTCATCGCATTCAAGAAGGAGACGCTGGACTATCAGGCACCCGCACGCACGATGACTGACCCAGCCATGCGAGCCAAGTTCCACGAAAAGATTCTGGAACTCTTGGAGCGTCAGCAGGCATAACCAAGCCAACCCCACAATCGGGCGATGATCTTCGGGTCATCGCCCTTTGGCGGTATCACCCTATGAAAATAAACCTGAATGCCTCCGCAGCAAAGACATGGACAGAATGCACCGCACAACCGCAATACGTCGCCGAGAATGCCGACCGTATACCTCCACAGAATACCGAGTATTCTGTTGAAGGCACCATCGCTCACACGGTGGTCGAAGCGTTCCTGAAACGTGAAGACCAGAACGACTTTCGAGGTCTCCCCGAAAAGCACACTCAGGAGATGATCGGACACGCGAAGGACTTCGTGAAGTTCTGTCGGGACCGTCAGGCTGACGCAGTATTCTGGTGCTCGGAGTTGAAGGTGGACCTCTTCTACATGCCCGGTCGCAACGGCTACGTCGATTATTGCTCCGTCAGCGAAACCGACATCCACATCATCGACTACAAGTATGGCGTCGGAGTCGCGGTCAACGCCTTCGAGAATCTACAGATGGCGATCTATGCACGGAGCATGATCAAGCAGCAAAAGCTCAATCCACCAAAAGATTTCAGGATCAGCATGCACATCGTGCAACCGAGAGTCCGTCAAGGAGACAAGGTGTCCACATGGACGATCAGCTACGCCGAACTGGTTCAGTTTACCGATGACAGAATCCTTGGTCCAGCAGAAGATATCAAGGCCAAAGCCCTGACTCTGAAATTCGCGCCAAGCAGTGACACCTGTCAGTTCTGTCCGGCATCCTCGTTTTGCACAGCCCGTGTGGCATGGATGCTTGGTGATACACCGCTTGAGAAAGTAGTGAAAGGGAAAGCCGAGCCAAAGGCATTGCCGAAAGCCGCAGACATCACCCCAGATGTCTTGTCAAGGATGCTGCTCAAGGCACCTGAGATCAAGAAGTGGTTGTCCAAGCTTGAAGAGTATGCACTTGAGATGGCGCTGGACGGCAAGACGCTGCCTAACATGAAGCTCGTTCAGGGCAAAGGAGGTCACCGCAAGTGGATCGACAAGGACAAGGCCAAGGAACTGTTGCTTGAGACGTGCAAACGTGAAGACGTGATCACCGAAGAAATCATTTCCCCAACCAAGGTCAGTGAGTTTGAGTTTGATTTCCCGAAAGAAGCATGGGCCAAGATTCAAACGCTGATCATCAAGCCAGAAGGTGGCCCGACACTGGTCTCAGAAGATGATCCCCGCCCCGAATACAGCCTCGTTACCGAGTCATTTGAAGATGAATCTTCAGATATTTGCTGAAACACTTTGACTTGTTTCTGGAAACAGAATAAAGTCTCACCCAGACCGAAGGACAATCCAACGGTCTTCAACCAAAAACCCACAAAACCACCGAAAATGGCTACTACACCCACCCAAACTAACCCTGCAAAGGTCCGCCTTCGCGATGTCCGTCTCAGCTTCTCGTCTCTGTTCACGCAGAGCGCGTCCGTGAAAGACGGTCCTCTCAAGTATCGCGCTAACCTGATCATCGACCCGAACACGGTCGAGGGGAAAAACAACCTGAAGCTCCTGCTCAAGGCCCGCAAGGACGTTGAACTTGAGAAGTTCGGCAAGGAAATGGAATACAAAGACCCGAAGCGTCTTTGCATCAAGAAAGGGGACGACCAAATCTCCGAGAAGACTGGCGAGCCGTATGATGGCTACGCCGGAATGATTATCGTCAGCGCAACCAACGGGAAGAAATTCCCTATCGTGGACAGCGACCTGACTCCCCTCAGTGCCGAAGATGGCAAGCCCTACAACGGCTGCTACGTCAATGTCCAGATCACGCTCTACGCGATCAAGGACAAGGACAAAGGCGGCAACGGCTGCTTCGCATCTCTTGATGCAGTGCAGTTCAAGAAGCACGGCACACCGTTTGGTGGCGGAGGCGTGAAAGCCGAAGACGTGTTTGAGGTCGAAGAACTCGACGAGGACGACGTGTAACAAATCTGAGACCGTGTGGCGGTTTATGCGATTCCACAAAGCACGGGGCAACAGGGGGCGGAGCGACCCCTTCTCTTTTCTTTTCTTTTCTTATACTTACTATAACATGACGACAATCTCAAAAGCAGAAGCAGTTGCCCAAGGCATGAAACCCCTCACCATTGCGGCTCATGCGGAAGACCCTTTTCTCCATAGGGTCATCGCTGACATGAAGAGGGTGCAAGGGACCAAGTGGGCCTTGGTTCAATACAAAGACGGAGGCGACATCGAAGTATGGCGTGTGCCGATTGAGACGAACAAAGAAGGTCCGCTAGAAAGGCTTTCCTCTAAGGTCAATTAACTCCACTGCATCATGGCTACCAAAAAACCAAATCTATCAGTCGGACGTGGCGAGAAGTTGCCAGTATCCAAAGGTGCGGGTCTATCCGCGAAGGGCAGGGCAAAATATAACGCCGCCACAGGATCGAACCTAAAGGCACCCGCACCCAATCCAAAGACACCCGCAGAGAAGGGTCGCAAGGCTAGTTTCTGCGCTCGCAGTTCCTCATGGACTGGCGAGCGGGGCAAGGCAGCAAGAAAACGCTGGGCTTGCTGAAGAGTTTTCCATGCAACACAAGACCGGGTTAGCGATCTAAAGACTGTGACAGGTCAAGGAGCGCCGGACATGGAAACCGATGTTACTCCATCGTAATCGCAGAATGTAGAGTCTATTGCACCTGCCAGCCTCGGCTCCGTCACTGTAACGACGGGCAACACTTTGAAGTAGCTTCTCCGGTAATACACTTAGCTGCGTCGTAGCGGTGTAGGTCCGTGAACCCTAACGTTGAGAGGCTACTTCCAGAGACTGAGCAACCTGCTGACAATGTGGTAGCTCGCCAATTAAATGGGGTAGGCAGGCCAGTGCCGCGTGACGTGCAACTCGTCGCTACTCCACCAATTTCAAAGACTCAGCGGTGTGGACAGTGACACACATGGGGCGGTACACAGCCAAAAAACTATACTGGACAATCGAGAGGCACTTATGATCCAAAACCCCCAAGAAGACACTCCCCCTTGTGAGCGAGAGAAGGAACTATCGAAATACGTGGGAACGCCAAAATGTGTGGATTGCGGGTGGAAACTCGGCTCTGACATCACTAACAACTGCTGGTGTAGAGGAAAAGATGTAGATCGGGAAAAATATCAAAAAGCTTTTGATCGAGCACGGCAAATCCAAAAAATGTTATACCAACAAAAGACCGGGTCGTTCCAGCGATAAAGGAGATGCTACCCATGACGAACAGTCCATAACTGTGGCCTACGCCAATTTCCCCAATACAAGCACATGAACATACATCTCGATTACGAAACACGCTCACGGGCAGACTTGATGGACGTTGGGGCATACCGATATGCCAATGACCCAAGCACGGAGATCATGTGCCTCGCTATTTCGGTAGGGGATAAAGAACCCCAGATTTGGGTGCCAAGGCATGCCCGCATTACCCTAGACGAAGACTACCTCGACGTAGAAGACAATGTTCTGCCTCTTCTATCCGATCCGAGGAACCTCATCTTTGCCCACAACGCGCAGTTTGAACTGGCTATATCAGATGCCCTTTTCAAGAAGACCACGGGTCTCAATCCTCCAGCACACCATCAATGGCGTTGCACCGCTGCAATGGGCAGACGTGCAGCTTTGCCCGCGTCACTCAAGAACCTTGCCGAGTTCCTGCAATTAAAGAACCAGAA
>Ga0209500_10002635_pt1 | contig 12552 bp, 14 predicted proteins | sample S_140212_EF_Meta_FD_187323 | JGI IMG/M metagenome (GOLD analysis project Ga0209500, IMG submission 187323) | Freshwater microbial communities from Lake Simoncouche, Canada to study carbon cycling - S_140212_EF_MetaG (SPAdes) (version 2) | ecosystem: Environmental > Aquatic > Freshwater > Lake ...
TCTCATCAACAGGAGTACTCTTTTTAGTTGCCATTAGAATGCCTGACTATAATCTACAATCTCACAGTTACGACTAATCTCTTTTACAAAATATACACATCTTGGCTTAGGACCATCATCTAGCGGCACACATAAGAATTGTCCGTTCTTCAATCTAGGTGCATACCATGTTACATCGTGGTAAATGTCTACAATCTCAATAGGCACGAATGATGGGCTGAAGCTTGTAAGTGGATTAAACTCAAACGCATTAAATCCTCTATCATTGATACTTGTTAGTGGCAATGTCTCTAAGTCACCGTGTTCTTGTTCACCAATCAATATTTGCCAATCTACAGGCATTTTAACTGTTTGATTCCCAATCTTTAATACAAGTGCAGGGCTGTTAAATGATTCCAAAAAGATTAATGGGATATAATGATAATCTACATTTTGTGGATTACTGTTATCTAGTATAGCAAAGCGAAGGTCATCTATTTCCTCCGGCAATGTCTCTAAATTATAAAATTCGTTTTCAAGTGTTAATATACGCATGTTGTTATTCTATCACATTCTTATCTATATGTCAACTTTTCTACATCAAAAGGGTAATTAGCCTCTTTGTAAAAAGTCTTGCGTTGGGTCAAGTGTCGTTTAGCAAACTTACAACTACTGGTTATGTCGTAGATTTGTACATGGTCTTTATCTTCTGCTTTACGAATTCCTCGACCGATGCTTTGGATAACACGGACGAATGATTTTCCAGGTTCAATGAGAACCAGATTAAAAATACGAGGTATGTTGATACCAACAGCAGCCACACCATATGTTGCCACAATAATTTTATTACTTGCGGTTGCAACTTCGTCATATTCTTCCTTACGTTCATTCATATTAGTAGCACCGCTAACAAACACACTACCGGGTAATCTACTGACAATCTCTTTTCCTGCATTAACCCTATCAACTAGAATCAATGTATTACCTGTATCATTAATACCGCTAATTAAACTAGCAATCTTGTCCAATCGTTCACTATCTTCTAACAAATGTTTTAATTCACTTTGGTAGTTAGTAAACTCTTTTCCATCTTGTAATTGCATAATGTTAACATAACACCTAGCCAATACACCCTGATCCTGTAATTCACTTGCACTTAATTTACCAATTACATTACCCAAACTTACATAGATGCTTTGCGCTTCATATTTAGCTTTAGGTATAGTTCCTGTTAATCCCCACCGAATGGGCACTTTTGCAAATACACCAGTAAGCAATGTTTTTAATGCATCTGCTTTTGCCATATGAACTTCATCAACCATTACACATACAACACCTTCAATGAAGTCTCCGATCTCTACTTCCGCTTCACCTGCTTTAGTTTTCTTAAGCATGTTGTTAAGGCTTTGCCAAGTACAGATCGTGTGTGTCTTACCAAACTCTTTACGATCACCAAAGTATACACCAACATCTAATCCTAGATTAATATAATCTGCTTCTGTTTGTGTTACTAGTGACTTGTTTGGAACAATAACAATACTACGACCATACTTCTCAACGCTATTAGATAGTGCCGCAGTCATTAGTGTTTTACCCGCACCTGTAGCAATCTCTTGTAATGATTGCGGGTTCTCTAAAAAGTTGTTTACGAGTTCAATTTGATAATCACGTAATACTACTGGCTCACCTTCTTTGGGATGACCTTTAGGCCAGTTCTTGTGTTTGAATGTATCCTCGGACACTTTGTCAAAAGTAAAGGTTGTAGTATAATCTCTTAAATCATCTAACTCAATATCATATCCTGTATTGTCTAGGTAGGGAAGTATTTCAGGTAACAAGTTAATGTATGTGCTACCCGCTAAACTAAAATAGCTTACCTTACCATTCCATCTACCTAGTCTTACTGCAGGTAAATAACGTGCCCCGGGTATTTCGTACTCAAACATTTTCATCAGTGCTTTGCGCTCTGATAGTTCAAGTCCTTCTATCTTTACATTCACTTCGTCTTTGACGATTATTTTACATTGTTTCATTCTTTTCCAAGTTAACTGGTTGACTATTTACCACGGTGATTACTTTTGCTGTATTAGCATGATTGGTATCAGATATCAATTTAAATTTGATTACCACCGGAAACTTATACTTACTCATATTATCTTTTAACATAAACCCGCCGGCATCATTGTAATCATTGTAACGTATCCCTGCAATTTCTAGTGATTGCTTTAATTCATTTTTAAACTTTACGTTAGTTGATAATGATACTCCGGATACTGAAACATAATCACATTTGATATTTTTTAACCAAGGTACAATGTCACATATGTTTGTTAATTCTACTTTGGGGTTATATGAACCGGCAAATCGTTCTTCATCAGTTAATAATATACTGTTATCAATATCTATTCCATATCGTACTAGTTCAGCTAATGTTATTGGTTCTTTATTTAAAGTAATATGTTTAATAGCTTCATCTAATGCAGAGTTAGTAGATGCTATCATATAATTTCCATTAACACCGACATATGTTGGTGTCCAATATTTTACATCTTTGTAATAGTCTTGTTGATTTAATATTTTTTTAACATTATCACTAAATCTAATTTCATTGAAGAAAATTGCAGTCATACGTACTGCTAGTTTTAAAGAAAAGGTACTTAAATCAGCAATATAGTATTTATTTGTATTATCCCATACAAAACTAGATTGACTAAGGTTCCTGAATGCTGTAATAAATGCTTTATTGTAGGGTGTTTTAAGAATGATGTTGTCATCTACAATACCTATATGAGCAGAGGTATATTCATCAGTGGTTTCTACTACAAGTGTTTTCCAAGGAAGTTTTGCCAATTCCTTAATGAACATTTGATTTTTTACAAATTGCCGTTCATATTTTTCTATAAGTTTATCAACTAATTCTACTTGATTACTTGTAATACGTTTTTTAACCAAGCTAATTTTTTCAAGGTTCTGAAGGAAACGAATATCATATCTACTTAATCGTAGATTGGTAACCATGTAATATACAAGTTGTTCTTTGTTATTCAAATCAATCATTCAATAATTATACAACAAATAAAACAAAAAATCAATAAAAAAGGGGGAGACCGAAGTCTCCCGAAAGTACTTAAAGAAAGGAACGAAAAAAATCTTATCGAAACGGACTTATTGTCATTGCCGTTACGCACACTGCAGGGGTTATGCTTTCATACAAGTTGTCTTAGCAAGATTCTGCCAGTTGCCGGGGCTGATCTTAACTAAGTCTGCAATCTTCAAACACATACGCAAGGACACTTCACGCAATTTAGTATGATTGTCCCACATGAAGCTAATCACAGTTTGTGATTGTTCTTCATTAAAATCATAGTCCTTGAACAAGCCACCATCAGCATCACGATGGACCTGCTTGATACGCAACATCTTGTCACGATCACCATCAATTGTAAGGTCCAGAAAGTGACAACGAGACTGCAATGCTTCTAAGTGATCCTGCAATTTCTTAGATTTCAGATTGCCAAATTTCAAGTTAGTGATAAAGATAGCACTACCATTAAAATTGAAAGTATTCGGGATACCTTCTTCCCGCAACAACCGTGAATCACTATTCCAGCAAATTCTACGAGTCTTGCCTGAATCAAGTGCGGCCTTCAAAATGTTCAAACTCAAGTCATCAGTGAAAACTGAATCGCAATCATCAAAAATTAACACGTTCTTAGTGTCAGAATACTTGTATAGTTGAGTATACAAACCCAATGCTGTCATAGCACCTTTAACAATCTGAAAACGAACTCGCTTACCTGCAAGCTTGTCAAACATACTTGCTTTCTCCATTTGTGTCTCAACACCATATGATTTGCCGACACCGGGCGGGCCTGACACAATCATAGCACGAATGTCACCGTTGATACAAGCACGTGACATTTCATCAAGGACCTCAAAACGTGTAGCAATACGGTCCATTGCTTCTTGCTCTGATTCTTTCACAACTTCTTTCTTAAACTCTACTACAGCATTAGCCATAACTTTATCTCCATTTAAAAATTCAATATTATCAATCGTATCTACTAAGATTTTAATCTCAGTACTACGACCCGGGAACTGACCATCATTTTTAACAGTCACATAACTACCTTTTTTACCTGTCTGAAAACCCTTGACAAGTGTGAACACTTCACCTTTAACTGCTTCATTGCGATATGAACCTGACAAAATACGAACTGTAGACATAGCTTCTCCTGTGTGTTAATCAATCAATACAAGTATTATAGCACGAATGCCATTTATTGTCAAATTATGCTACCTTACGAAAATACATATAGGGCAAGCCCAAAGTATAACACAAGTACTCATCATCACCTTGAGTGTCCTCAGCTTCGTGGATCCAGCGAATTGCTGTTGCACGGTCCTTAGCACCTGCATGGATCAGGGTATAAATCCGTTGCTCAAAAACAACAGTTGCGGAAGCTTCGGCCTCTTTGCGGACCTTTTCTTCGGCATCGATAGCTACACCAAGTCCTTCAAACTCAGTTTCAAAATCTTCAAGGGTCCAGTGTGAGGTGTCAACACCGCGGGGGCGAACACCGTAAGCATCCTTGTACATGTCCCAGTAAAGTTCCCGGGCTTGTTCCAATTGTGTCAACTCTTCCCAAGATTTGAATTCTGTAGTCATTTTCAAGTCCTCTTCTTTACTGTCTAATATTCTATTATATAGCCAAATCCATTTATTATCAAATTTTGGCTATCAAATTAGCATGGATTTCATTCATTTCTGACTGTTCCACGTAAAAATCCGATCTAGGATCGTAGTACTGGCCTTCTTTGTTGTCATAATACAACACTCTTCCGGAGAAATTGAACGGGCCTTCTAGGCCGTTTCTAGGACCATACTTTGTACGCATTTCGTCCATCTGATACTGGTCAGCAACAACTTTGTAACCCATAAGACCCTTTCAACTGAATAAGACTCTATTGTAGCACTAAACCCATTTATTGTCAAATTTAGGCTACCGACCAATTTAATAGCTGAAAGTATTGTAATTCATCATACTTTTTAGGGTAGCATGTAGCTTCAATGCGTAACTGACCATTAGCAAACATCGTATCCCAAATATGTTTTAAGGGATTCTTTGGCTCAATCGTAATCAAATGAGCATTGTCATTACTATCCTTTAACCAATACTCAAAATGTTTTACACGTTTATTAGTTTTGTAAAAACTTGTAACAGGAGTTAGAGTAGTAATTTTTTTAACACTATCTATATTACTGAAATTAGTTATCTCTAAATTAACTTCTCTTTTGAACTGGTCAAATTGAATATCGTATTCATAGAATTCAGGCAATCTGTAAATGAGTGGTAACAAATCTTCTGTGATTTTTTTGCCATCACCATGAATAAATTTATTCAGGTCTTGTCTATAGGCAGACAACTTAACACTTTTAAGAGTCCATAACATAATTTTTTTGCTGAAATAATCTCTTATCTCATTAGCACGAACCCTATCAGATTCTTCTATCTTTCTAAACAAGTTATCATCTAACAATGTGGTAATACCAGTTTGCATTGATTCATTTTTTGTATCACGCAATCGTTTCCATGCAACACTCAATGCTAGTATATCTTCGGTTGCTTCTATAACTTCATATCTTTTTACGTAGTCACTTCTATTAATATTTTTGAATAGATTATTAAGATAAGTATCATCCAACGAAATAGCTGAGTTATGTGATAATGAACTGATAGATAACGGGCTTATAGATTGCGGATTGATAGAGTTCATGCCACTACCACCGGATCCAGTCAATGTTATTGTGTTACTGCTATATGTATTAACCAATTGTAATATCCTCCATACCGGCTGCTCTTAATCTGACAATATGTCCCAACATAAAATTCTTTGACTCTAGTGCTTTCATTATACCTAACCAACGATTTCGTAGTAATGCTACCTCATTGATAAGTGTTTCAAAATCTACTACTTCATCTTCACCATCAACATATTTTTCAGCATCACGGCTTGTCAATGCTCTATTATACGCTTCTAAATATTTTTGAAAATGTTTTCGGCGAATTTTACGTAATTGAATGTTGAGATAGTTCAATACGGCTTCAATCTCTTGTAGTTGATTAAAACGATGTTCGGTTACTCCGGGTAATGCGGCAATGTTCTTTTCAACATTGCCGTATACCTTTACCTCTTGTTTTGCAGATAATAGTTCATTCTCACAATGAGAGATGAAATCGGGTATCACAGTTAGATTAGATGTGATCCTTGTATACCAATTTGACATTTAATCCCATTCTTCTTGGTCTTCGTCTTCGTCATATTCTTCGTACTCTTCGCCATCTTGTTGGTCAGTATAACCTTTTAATGCCTTAAGTACCTCTTTGTCATTCTTAAAAGAATCTTTAATGTCACTTGCTTCGTAGTTGTTGTCAATTAACAAATTAATCAATGTGTCAGCCGCATCACTACGGTCATTGAAATCAATATGAGTACGTAGTGCATCCCATATTTCTGCTGTAAAAGCTAAACTCATTCTGTACCCTCCTCCTCAGGTGTTACAGTACTTATCTTTGTAGATGATTTTTGACTATACTCACTCATTACTATATCTAAGCAACCGTCAGTATTTGCTTCCCAGCCTTTACGAAACTTCTTAATGATTTCACCATCAAGTGTTGTATATACAAGACTGTTACCTTCTTTCTTAACAAGTTCAGCCTTCTCAATCATATCTAATAGACCTGAATAAGGGCTCATACCTGTTTCATACGGAATTTTAACTTGAACAGATTCAAATGGTTTTGCATAACGAGTTTTCATAATCTTACATGCCGCACGAATACCTCGCACATCACTAATCTTATTACCATCTTCATCTTCTTTAAGTTTTAGTTTCTTCATAGCAACAACAATACTTGAAGCATAAACAAAACCTTGACCGCCTGATATTTTATCATCTGGATCAAACATATCCTGTGAAGCATATGTATGATTAGTAGCTACTAAGCCAATACCCAGTGAACCAAACATATTAACACAGTTACGAACAAGTGCTGTAAGTGCTTTAGGCTTACGACCCATATCACCTTTCATATCGCCTGCTTCAAACTGATTAACGTCTGTGGGAGTTAACAACATACCCAATGAATCAATTACAAACAATACTTTAGGACGATCTGTTTCTGGTAGTGCTTTGTAATCTTTAACAAACATAGAAATAGTTTTTCCTACTTCGTCAATCATTGCCATGTTTAGTTTTAATAGTTTATTATCAGCAGTGTCTACACCAAGTGCGTGTAACCATGCTTCGTCAAGGGCATTTTCGGAGTCAACTAAGACTACAAAGATTCCTTGTTCTTGTGCGTGTCTGACGAGGTTTCCTGAGCAGATGAACGATTTCCCGGCGCCTGACTCTCCGGCAAAGACAGTAACTTTACCAAGAGGTACGCCTTTATTAAAATCACCGCTAATGAGATAGTTGAGAGCATAATTTCCCGTTGAGATCCAATCAGTAGGATCGTTAAATCCTATTGATAGACCTTCAATACTTTTTGTAATGTCCTTACGGAACTTACTAATGTCAAAAGGTTTTGCCATTTATGTATCCACTTCCATAGATAGTGCTTCTTTAATTACTTCAAATAGTTCTGCATCTGTAGCGCACATAACTTTACAGTTTTTCCAATCATTCTCTTTGTCTCTTCCACCTACTTCAATCATAAAGCCGTTATCATAACGATTTACAGTAAATGATTCATTTACTTTTGATAGTTTGTTTAATTTCTTAGCCATTTTATTTCCTTTATTTTACGTGTACACCGTTAGTATATACACTAAATGTTTGCTTGTCTAGCATATCTGGACATTTTTCTGCAATAGATTCTAATTCCCAATCATTTGGATAATGACGTAATGCACCTCTAGCCCTATCTCTAATGATGCTAGGAACACGTGGTGTTTTACCTGGATCGCATAATTCTTCCAATAGTTTTTTACCTTGCTTTATGGCGCGGTATCTTTCGTCTGGTAATGTCATGGAGTTCTCCTTAGGTAGGGAGCATTGCTCCCTATTACCTTTTAAGACTTGTTTTGCCTAGCACGAATCATTGCTAGAATGTCTTGTGCTTTGTCACTTGATGGTTGTGCTGTAGGAACCTTGATAGATTCGGCTGCAGCCATTGCATCTTCTTCCCATGGTGCTGAAGTTTCTGCTACGGGTGCTGTTGCGGGTGCTCTAGTTTCAGTAGTAGCTGTTTGTTTTTCCGCGGTTGCTCCTGCAGGTGCTTCTAGTCCCCAAGGACGATAGTAACTACCCCAACGCTCTAAATCATATGGTTGACCATCTACACTTGCGTCAAACATTTCTTTAATTACACGTAACTCTGCTTCTCCGGGACGCTTTGGCAAGAACTCTGTTAAATTGTACAAGCCATGTGCTTCAATAGCTGCCTGCTCTGCTTCAGTCAATGCTGACTCTTTACGTGCCCAATTACTTGTTGAGTAATCAGCATATCCACCTTTACTTGTTTTCTTAATGTTTAAATCAAGACCACGCATAAAGTCTGTTGGCAATTCTTCCATCTCAGGATCCATCAAACTTGCTTTAATGATTGTAAAGATTTGTGGACTGATAATGAATCTACGAATTGGGTTAGCTGGTGTTTTATCATCACCAATTGGGTTTTGACGAACAAAACCTTGAAACAAGTAACTGCGTTTCTTCCAGTATTTGTTTGCTAACTCTTTTAATGTCTCATCTTTATACCAAGGACGAACCTCAGTTAAGATTGGGCATTGTGCTTTGGGATCATACATTTCAACGCAAGGTACTTGAACCTCAATACGTTTAACATTAGGATCACCTTTAACTCCATTGAATGGAAGTTTAATAATTTGTCGTTCTACCCAGAAGTATGGGTTATTGCTATCTGAGTCAGGCAATAGACGCATTGTGGCTGTTGTGCCTTCGTCCATATTCCAATGAGGGTAGATAGAATTGTCTGATTGTTTCTGTGTTGAACCAGAATTTGATTTGTTTTCTTGTGCCGCAATACGGGCACGAATCTCTGCTAATGATGCCATGATAAATTTCCTTATAAATTGAGATGGTCTCGTTTTTAATATTCGCCGCTTCCCTATGAAGCAACTAACATAAGAGTTAGTATAGCATAGCTAACTCTCAATGTCAATAGTATTTATCCCTATTGTGGGTAAACACATTTTTTTCTATAGTTTTTAACCCTTTTTGATGTAAGCTAGGCCAATGATATCATCTAACATACGTGCATATGTTTTATCTAGGCTTTCATTAAACAAGTCCAATTGATTCTCTACAGGTTGTTCCCATAATTTATTTTTAACAACTATTAACCAATTATCAACTTGTTTTGCCGTTAATGGTGTTTTGTCATCACCCAAATTGTAAAGCATAGGGGTATATTTTTCTATTATATATTGTATTTGTTCATCTGAATATTGACTTTCAGGTTCTTCCAAATCTCTCCAATATTTATTTTTAAATACTTGAACTAATGCAGGTAAGTGATTCGTTATCCATTCATTGTATTTAGGATTTTTATATGTTTGTAATGGTTTAATTGGTTTACTATTAACACCCTCAGCTATTTTTCTACCAATCATTTGTTCAGCACCTTTGGTAATATTTTTTTCAATTTCACGACCTTTAGCCATTGTATTTAATACACCGGCGTTTGGACCAGGACCAAGTGGTTCTTCTACATTAGGGTCATTTTGTGCTTGACCAGTAGTTAGTTTACTAGTTATATTATTAATTAACTCAAGCTTTGCACTGATTGCGTCTTTCATATCCGCAACTGACTGTGCATCCTGTTGTGCCTCAGCTCTTAATTGATAGGTGATATCTTTTTCTTTTTTAACAGCCGCTAGCTGTTGCTCTACACTACTCATTTTATCACCAAAACTATCAATTTGAGATTTATAACCTTGAACTATGTCAGCATAATTTTTTATTTCTTCAGCACTAGTTTTTGCTTCACTACCTTTTTTAGAAATATATCTTTTAAATCTTTCTTCTTTTTGATCTAATTCTTGTTGAGTTCGTTTTTCTTTGGCAATTAATTCTTGTTGAGTTCGTTGTAGTTGCATAAAAGCTTTTTTATACAAATCATCACTAACTACCTGTTTACTATTAAATGAAGTTACTATATTTTCTAGTTTGTTTAATTCTTCATTGTCAAAGGATGGATTACTAGCTACCTGTTTTACTTGAGCCTCTAGTTTTTTAACTTTTTCTAAATCTATTCCGGGTTTAGCTTTTAAAATCTCTAACTCTTTTTCAAGTTTTTCTAAGTCATTTCCACTTATTTTTGCTTTACGTTCTGTGTCTGTTCCACCTTGCGATAATTGTCCGGTAAGGCTTTTAATACGTTCAATTTCACGGTCATTTATTTCTGCCTGTTGTGCTACTTGTTGTATTTCTTGTTCTACTGTTTGACCCAAATCATTTACTACACTTCGTAGACGTTCATTCTCACGTTTTTGTGTATCAATTAATGTATTTTGATTTGAATCAGTTTTTTCCTGATTCTTCATTTCATCAGCAATTAATAATATCATTGCCTGTTCTGAAGAATAACCTGGATATTTATTTCTAGCTTTATATATTAAATCTTTGTCAACCGGCAAACCCCTAACAGTACCTGTATTGGTTTGTTGATCTTCATTTAATAATGATGCAATTTTCATTTTTTAATTCCGGCAATATTTAATATTCTTGCTAAATCATCTGAACCTTCTGCTACGGTCTCATTGGTTAAGGGTGTATCTAATTTCTTAACAGGGGGTTTTGGGGTAGGATAATATGCAGATTTAGCACGTTTGTCAGTACCTTTAATTTTGGGATTATCTACTCTAGGACTTACATGCTTCCATGGATCAAGGGTATCTTTCTCTTCCCCTTCTCCAACTAAGTCACCAATCGTTGCTGGCTTGTTAGCTTTAGGACCTTTGTTGCGCCATTGACCTGCTTCACCTGTAGCATAGTCACCGGCAAACTCACCATCTTCTGTTACAGGTTTTTCTTTATCACTAAATTCAGCACGAATGTTTTGCTTTGTTTTCTCACTAGCACCTTTACGACCAGCGTCTTGTAGTGCTTCCATGCCATCTTCACCGTACTTCTTAATACCGAAGGACGCTTGTAGTGCGCTTTCGTCAACTTCTTCACCGGCTCTGAATCTCTTAACCATTGCTTTAAGTGCTTCAAGTTTGTCATCAGGTACATCCATAAAATGATCGTGCCCCATTTTCTTTGATGCTTTACCTAACGCAGTAAAGTGATCCATTTTATCATTGTTTTGCTTTGGATCATTTCTTAATGAACTGTCAGCTTGCCCCATGTCAATTTCATCAACACGTTTCTCAACATCAGATTGTGCCATGCTTGGTTTACCATTTTCTGGATTACGGACACCTGCCTTTGCTTTCAAATCTTTTAATAAATCTTCTTCACTACCACCACCTAATTTGTCAAATACTTTGCTTCCAACTGTCTTAACAGTATCTTTAACTTTGTCAAACATTCCTTCTTCCATACTCATTAAATCTGATTCTTGTAAACCGTTTCTTTGTAATATGTTAGTAATCTTAAAATATATATCTTTTACTCGGCTTCGTATCTCTGGGCTCATGCCATCTGGAGTAGAATACATCATTACTTTTTGTAACATACCTAATTGATTTTTAAGTTCTTGTGCATCATCGTATGATACTTTTAAATCAGGTACTCGCTTGATATCATAACCAAATACTCTAGCTTCATCTAAATTTTCTTCAGGAATACCTGCTGGGTTCAAAGCTTGTTGACCACCGTCACCTTCTTCTAACGCAACTTCTGTTAAACTATCAGCCCATTCGCTTAATTCATTAACTTCCTTCATCTCAGCTACTTTTTTATGTAACTTATTCAATATTGGCATTACACTTTCAATGCGTGGATCTAATGTCTCTTGTACAAACAACTCATTCAAGTTATTTTCTTCTGTCTCATCTTCCATTAATGGAGGAGTATATGATTCAAAGTACGCATTGTATCCACGTGCACCACGCATCTTGCTTAATGATTCTTTTAAACTTTGATAGTGGTTAATACCTTCATTAACCAATTGTTGTGCTGATTCATTGAATTGATTATTACGTGTAGCACGAACAAAAGCACCCATCTTGTTATATTCTTCACATAGTCCAACAATATGATTCCAACGGTCATCATGTGGCATACCACCCTCAGCTAAATGACGGGCATATATCTGAGCAACACCCGGCTTAGTTGTGGGAGCAAGAATTCTCTCACCTTGTGTGTTCTCTAAAAAGATGCGGTTTACATTACGATAACGCTGTTCACCTTCTTCAATTGTACGACTATGTTCAATAACAATCTTAACTGTTGGAATATTGTCATTATAACTAGCCTTCTTACCCATTGGATAGTAGCCTTCTGAAATTTTTTCTTGCTTTTTCATATGTTCCCTTTTTGCCATATCATATTTTAAATGGTCTCTATTTTTAACTTCAAAACTCAATTGATGT
>Ga0209500_10002636_pt1 | contig 12550 bp, 9 predicted proteins | sample S_140212_EF_Meta_FD_187323 | JGI IMG/M metagenome (GOLD analysis project Ga0209500, IMG submission 187323) | Freshwater microbial communities from Lake Simoncouche, Canada to study carbon cycling - S_140212_EF_MetaG (SPAdes) (version 2) | ecosystem: Environmental > Aquatic > Freshwater > Lake ...
GCCGTCGGCCAAGAGCAACTCCTCGGGCGCCTCCACGGCCGCCACGAGAGGCCGGGAGCGCGGGGGGAGCTGGGGATCCATCTGGAGCACGTAGGCCTGCTCAATGACATGCGAGAGCTGGCGGACGTTTCCCGGCCAATCGAACGCGGAAAACTCCGCGACCGTCTCCGGGGAGGGCTGCCACGCTTCCATGCGATAGCTGCGGGCGTATTGCCGAGCGAAAAAATCGATGAACTCGGGGATGTCCTCGGGACGCTCCCGGAGGGGAGGGATCCGCAGTTCGATCATGTTGAGGCGGAAGTAGAGATCCTCGCGAAACGTCCCCTTCAGTACTTCGGCCTGGAGGTCGCGGTTGGTGGCGGCGACAACCTGGACGTCGATCGGCACCGGCTGGGTCGCCCCGACAGGATGGACCTCGCGCTGCTGGAGAACGCGGAGGAGCTTCGTCTGGAGATCGGCCGGCATCTCGCCGATCTCGTCGAGAAACACCACGCCCCCCTCGGCGGCGCGGAAGATGCCGATCGCCTTGCCGTCGGCCCCGGTGAAAGACCCCTTTTCATGGCCGAACAGCTGGCTTTCCGCCAGCGTCGACGACAGGGCGCCGCAGTTGACCGGCACAAACGGCCTGGAAGCACGCGGCCCACTGCGGTGGAGGAGGCGGGCGAGGATCTCCTTGCCGCAGCCGGTCTCGCCGAGGATCAGGACCGTGCAGCCGACCTCGGCCGCTCGTTCGATCGATCGGGCCACCCGGGCCATCGCCGGATTGCGCCCCAGCACCCATTCCGGTCGCTGCAGCTCCTCCCCGCCGTCGGACTTCCCGTCGCGCGGCGAGCCAGACTTCCCGGCCGCGCTCTTCTTGGCCGTGGAGGCGGCCACCCCCTTCCCGGAGGCGATCGTCATCGGCGCGGCTGTCGACGCACCGACTCCGAGCCCGTCGTCAACGGGAGCGTGCGTTTGTGGGGGATTGTCGTCCATGCGTATGCACCACCGGCGGGAGTCCGGCAGCCCAACCCCTTCCCATGGAACCTTGCCGCTTCCATGAGCTCCTGGAATCTTCGCCGTCATTGGAGCCGTTCGGGCCCCGATACGCAAGCTTTTCTGTCCCGGAAGCGGATCGAAAACAGCCCCTTTCGGGCGATTGCCCCGGAGCCGAAGGTTTCCGCACGGGTGTGGGGCCGTTCCCACCGGCGGTGGACCGGGGGCGCTCTTCTTCCCGGCCCACGCCGGCGTTAGCGTCGCACGGGCTCGGGCTGCTCCTGGGGCGCGGCAGAGAAGAAGAGAAGGTGCTGCCAGGGGAGCTTGTCAAACTCGTTGGCGACACGGAATCCAGCCGGCTCGAGCTCCGAGCGGACCTGGGCCTTGGTCATCTTGTGAAGCGGTTTGATCGGAACCTCCGGATCCTCCCCGCGGAACTCCACCAGCGCGAGCTTCCCTGCCGGCGAGAGGCTCTCGCCGATCCGGGCGAGCATCGCCTCGGGGTGAGAAAACTCGTGGTAGACATCGACACAGAGCACGAGATCGATCTCGCCGGCGGGGAGGCGGGGATCGATCGGTGAGCCGAGGATCAGTCGGATGTTGGCGAGCCCCTCTTGGGCCGCGCGCCAGGAGAGCATGCGGAGCATTTCCGGCTGGATGTCGACCGCGTAAACGAGCCCCTCGGGGCCGACCATCCGCGCCAGTTCCAGCGTGTAGAAGCCGTTGCCGGCCCCCATGTCGCAGACAGTCTGCCCGGGCTCGACGCCGAGGGCATCGAGCATCATCCGGCAATCCTCCTCGCGCTGCCGGCTCTCCCGGACCAGCCACGGCGCACCGGTGTAGTGCATCGTCTGGGCGATCTCGCGCCCCATGTGGAAGGGCAAGGCGGGGGGGATGCGGAGCTTGCGGTTGAGCTTCGTGTCGATCGGCAGCGGGCGCACCCGCGACGACGGCGGCTTGACGCGTCCTATCGCCTCCGGCCGGTCTTCCCCTTCCTCCAGCGGATCCCCGGTCGGATCCTCGAATCCGTCGTCCATCGGCTCCCCGGGGTCGGCCGCGTCGAACGGGTCCTCCTCGAGAGAATCGGTGTCGGCGGGGGCTTCCTCCACGGCGGGCGCGGCGATCTGCCAGGCGGCCCCCATCCGTGGCCCCAGGCCAAAGAGCAGGGCGACGATCCCCAGGCCGAGCAGGGCCAACGGGCTGGGATCGCGACGAACCGTGTGCGGGCGTGCCATGACCGTAGTATACGGTCCGGCCGGCAACCGATGGAGGCTGTCAGGCCGCCCGGGCGTTTCGGGAGCTGTCGCCGAACGCCCCGTTCGGGAAACTGGCGATCGTGATCCCGCGTTCCGCGGCGAAGCCGAAGAGCCGATCGCCGTCGACGAGAATCGTCTTCTCCGCCTCAATCGCCAGAACGCGGGCTCCGGCGGCCGCCAGCGACTCGAGCGTCCCGATGCCCACCGTCGGCATGTCGAACCGCAGATCCTGCTGCGGCTTGGCGACCTTCACCACCACCAGGCCACCGGACGGGCAGAGCCTCCCGGCACGGCGGATGCACTCGTCGGTTCCCTCGATCGCCTCCAGGGCGATCGGAGCCCGGTTGCGGACGACGACGGTCTGGCCGATGTCGTGGGCGCCGAGCTCCTTGGCCAGCCGCCAGCCAAACGACACATCGGCCATTTCCGTCGCCGAGAGGGGGCGCCCCGCGAGCGTGCCAGGAATGGCGAGGAGCTCCGGGGCGAAGTCGGTGGCGGGGCAGATCCGCACCCCGGCGGCATCGAACGTCGCCGCGATCAGCCCAAGGAGTGAGTCATCCCGGTTGTCGCGGCGCCGGGAGATGAAGTGGGGCCAGAAGATCTTCAGCGCCATCCAGTCGGGGAGGTGGTGACGCCACGCCCCCCGGGCGAAGAGCTTCACTTTGTGCACTTTCCCCGCCATCGTTGCCCGTCTCACGCCATGCCGGCAGAAGAACGCGATCGCCCCGCCGAGCTGCGCCAGCCCGACCGTCCCGTGGATGTCGGCCAGCGCTCGGAGATCGGCATCGGCATGCCCGCGGACCTCGAGGATCGCCGTTCGGCCCCCATGGCGCCGCACCGCTTCGGCCACCATCACCGGATAGCGCCCCCAGCCGGCCACGATGCCGACGGTCTCACCGCGGAGATCGAGGCGGTCGACGGCGGCGGATGATGGCGGACAAGGCTGATCGTGGTGCATGGCGAAAGGGTGTGGCAGGACGGAATGGAGAACCCGACGGCAGGATCGCTCACGCGGCGCGCGTCGTCTCCAAGCCGCGGTCCCCCTCGAGCGTGGCGACCCGCACGGCGAGGTCTTTGAGGGTCTTGCGCATCTCGGGGAGCTTGCTCATCGTCGCCAGTTGCAGCTTGCGGTCGCGGAGCTCGATTGCCGGCTCGCCGAGCACCGTGATCCCGGCGGGAATGTCACTCGAAACCCCCGAGCGGGCGCCGAGGATCGCCCGGTCGCCGATGTGGACATGATCGCGCACCCCCACCTGCCCGGCCATGACGACGAACTCGCCGGTTGTCGTGCTCCCTGCCACGCCGACCTGCGAGCAGATCATGGCATGCCGGCCGATCCGGCAGTTGTGGGCGATCATCACGAGGTTGTCGATTTTCGTCCCGGAGCCGATCCCCGTCGGGCCGTAGGTCCCCCGATCGATCGTGGTGTTGGCGCCGATCTCGACATCGTCACCGAGCTCCACCCAGCCGAGCTGCGCGGAGAGGACGTGGCCGGCAGGCCCCGACTTGTAGCCGAAGCCATGGGCGCCGAGCACGGCCCCGGCATGGACGATGCATCGCTCGCCGACGCGTGTCCCGTCGTAGAGCACGGCATTCGGGAAGATCTCGCTCCCCGCGCCGATCCGGCAGCCGGCGCCGATCCGGGCGCCAGAGTGAATCGTGCAGCCGGCGGCGATCTCGGCATCAGGGCCCACGGTCGCAAACGCGTGAACATCGGCCCCGGCAGCGATCCGAGCCGTTGGATCGACCGCCGCCTGCGGGCTCACGCCGCTGCGGACGGCTGTGCGCGCGGGGCGGAAGTGGAGGATTGTGGCGGCAAACGCCGCATGGACATCGGCGACCTCGAGCGCGGGCCGATCGAGCGGGCCACTGCCCAGCGGCACGATCACCGCACCAGCCCGGCTCTTGGCCAGGAGTGGCAGCTTGTCGATCGAATCAACGAGCGTGACGTCGCCCGGCCCGGCGGTATCGAGGGTGGCGGCCCCGGAAACAACGCAGGCGCCCGCGTGGACGGCAGCGGCGGCCAACGTCCGGGCCAGTTCGTCGAGCGTGATCGGCATCGGCAGGCCTCCCTCGGGCTCCCCACCCGGCGCACCGGTGGCGGGGCGGAGGGGGCGGGAAGATAGGGAGTTTCAGGCCGCTGCCGCAAGACGGATTCAGGGGGGCACCGGCGACCCCGAAGCCACGCTCGAGCAGGAACTCCCATCCGCCAAACCAGCCCCAGCCCTCAGGTGATGTTCGGCGCCTCGGTGCCGTGATCGTCCTTGGCAATGTCGGCGTCGTCGAACCGGCGCGGCGGCCAGAAGGCGAGGAGGAGGAGGCCTGCAGCCGCCACGGCCATCAGCGTCGGCACGAGGAACAGCTTCTGGTAGTCGATGCTTCCAGTCGACCAGATGCTTTGATGCAGTGCATCAAACCCACCGAAAATCGACGCCAGACCGCCGATCTTTTTCGGTGCATCGGCGACCGCCTCGGCATTGCTAGCGGGGGCACTCATCAGCGGGATGAAGAGCCACTTCGCTGCCAGATCCCCGAGGCCGAGGACGAGGAGATTGAAGAGGCTCTGGGCACTCGAGCGGACATCCTTGGGGAAGGCGGCGTCGATGAAGATGTAGAGCGTGGCGAAGAAGAAGGCGTAGCAGATGCCATGGAGCACCTGGACGGCAATGATTACCGCCTGGCTCTGCGGGAAGAAGGCAAAGACACCGAAGCGGGCGGCGTGGCCGAGGATCCCGAGGATCATCGTCGTCTTCCAGCCGAGCTTCGCGAGCACGGTGCCGAGGAACGCCATCGTCACGATCTCCGCCACCTGGCCGATGCTCATCACCGGCATGATCCACTCCGGCTTGATCCCCACAGCCGGGCTGCCGAGGAAATCGCCAGCCATCACGAAGTAGCCGTTATGGATCACCGCATCGATGAACGTCACGATGAACAGCACGAGGAGATAGGGGCGGGCGAGGAACTTGGCCGCCTTCAACCACGCGAAGCCCCCGTCGCCCGGTGCCGCCGGCTTCGGCGGCGTGTGGGGGAGAAAGAGCGAGTAACCGGCCAGCACGAGCGAGAGCACGCCGGAGATCAGGAAGATGTTGCGGCTGGCGGAGACGGCGTCGGCGCCGGTCTTCCCCTGGAGGATGAAGTAGAGGGGCCAGGCGACGAGGATCCAGCCGATCGTGCCTCCCATGCGCACGAATCCGAATTCCTTCTCGGCGTTTTTCATGTGCGAAAACGCGAGCGAGTTGGTGACGGAGATCGTCGGCACGTAGAAGAGGGAGTGGACGAGCATCAGCCCGAAGAATGTGGGGAAGTCCTTCACGAAGTACATGCCGAGGATCGCCAAGCCGCCGATGAGGTGGCTGAAGGCGAGGAACTTCTCCGCCGCGAACGTCCGGTCGGCGAACTGGCTCGAGAAGAAGATGCCGACGATCGAAGCGACCGCGAAGGCGCTTCCCACCCACGCCTGCTGCGAAGAGGAGAAGTTGAGGCCGTCCTTCCCCATGTAGCCCCAGATCAGCGGGAGCCAGGCGCCCCAGATGGCGAACTCGAGCACCATCATCAGCCAGAGGCGGAATGTTGGGGCTTTGGAAGAACCGACGCCGTCCCCACCGGCGTGGTCATTGGTTGCTGTGTGCATGGGGCGAAGGATACCCTTTCGCCGCCGCGAAAGGCACCCCTCCGTGCTGCCGCAATGCACATTCAGCGAACGCCGCGGGAGCCCCGGGCCGGTAGAATCGGCACGACAGGGCCAATTGAGCCGATTTCAGTCGGCTCGTTCAGGCCCGGCCCCGCAGATCAGCCAGCCCCCCGTCGACTCCCAGCACCTGCCCGGTAATCCAGCCCTGGGCGGGGTCGAGGAACCACTCAATCGCCGCAGCGACCTCGTCTGGTTCGCCGAGCCGGCCGAGCGGATGCATCCCCACCGAGGCCTTTTCCGCGAGCTCGCTCGACAGCAGTCCCTTGGAGAGGGGCGTGCGAACGAGCCCCGGGGCGACGGCGTTGAAGCGCACCTTTTGCTTGGCGTAGGTGGCCGCCGCCGAGAGGACGAGGCCGATGATTCCCGCCTTGGCAGCGGCGATGGCCTCGTGGTTGGCAAGCCCAACCCGCGCCGCGGCGCTCGACACGAGGACGACCGAGCCCCCCTCCCCCTTCATCAGCCGCCCGGCAGCGCGGACACACCCAAAGGCGGAGGTGAGGTTCGTGGCGATCGTGGCCTGCCAATCGGCGGTCGACGTCAGATGGGCGGGCTTGAGGAGGATCGAGCCAGCACAGTTGGCCAGCCCGTTGAGCCCACCAAGTTCGGCCGCGGCCCGATCGGCGACTGCGTCGATCGCGTCAGGGTCAGTCGCATCGACGGTGCCCCACGGCATACCGAGTTCGGCGGCGAGTGGCTCCAGCCGCGAGGCCTCCCGGCCGGCGAGGAAGACCTTTCCTCCTGCAGCGACGAGGCGGCGAACAAGCGCCGAGCCGATCCCGCCAGCGGCACCGATCACGAGCACCCTTCGTGCCATCCTGCGAACCTCCACTTCCATCGACAAGTCAATCAGAGCCAATCGCCGACAGTCTGCTCGAGCTTGGCCTCGGTCGCCATGCCGCGGATCTTCTCCATCGCGCGTGTCTGGATCTGGCGAATTCGTTCCTTGCACACCCCCATCTCCGCACCGAGCTCACGGAACGTGCGCGGGGCCCGGCCATCGAAGCCGAAACGAGCGATTACGATCTGCTGCTCGCGCGGCTCCAATTCTCCGAGAAACGTCGCGAACAGTTGCTTGAGCTGATCGATCTGCCCCGAATTGCAGCCCTGGGCCGGCTCGGCAGCGGGGACTGAGCGGAGCGACTCGTCGGCCGGCGTGAATCGGCGCCGCTGCTGCCGCCCCCGATGGGAGATGCGGAAGAAGTGCCGCTGGATGGCGTAGGTGGCGTAGGTGCTAAAGCGATTACCGAGAGCGAAGTTGAACTTGTCAACGGCCCGCATCAGGGCGACGTTCCCCTCGGCCACGAGCTCGTCAAACAGGTCGTCGACCGTCACAAACTTCTTCGCTATCGAGACGACCAGCCGCAGGTTCGACGTGATCAGGATCGTCCGCTCAACCTCGGAGGCCAAGAGCAGTGCCTCCACGGTGTCGATCTGCCGAGCCGTCGCCCGCTTCTCATCGCACTGGCCCCGCTTTGTGGAGGCACGGAAGCGGAGCCAGTTCATCCGCCGGAAGTGGTACTGCTCCTCCTCCCTGGAGAGGAGACGAGTTTCATAGAGGCCGGCGAGATACGAATCGATCCGGCCGGAGGGCTCGGCAGCAGGGCGGGCCGGAGCACTCGCTGGGGGGGTCGAAGCGAGGGCCTCGGCCTCGGGAGCAAGGAACTGCCGGCAGGGGATGTAGTCGATCTTGCGGGCGAAAAAGGCCTCACGCCGGGCCCGGAGAGCGGCCCTCCGCTCCTCGGTAGCGACTGCGTCGGGGGCCCGTTCAATCGCGGCCGCAGCAGGGGAGGCAACTCGACTCTTCGACGGGCGACGAATCTTGACCGGGGCGATCACGGCTGGCTCCTCGGGGACGAACAAGTCCACGAGAGAAAAACCGCAGCGACGGGGTGGTTGTAACGGGGGAGGGAAAAAAAGCGGCGATTGATCGTCTGGCCGCCGGCCCAACCCAAAAGGGCGTCAGTCGGGCACGCCCGCCGACTCGCCGCCAGCCCGGGTGCAGAGCGACTGGTAGACGATCACGTCGATCGAGTTGTCGAAGCGCCGGACGGAGGCATCGCCGAGGAGAAAATTGACCCCGGTGGGGTGGTTGCTCGTGAAGTCGTCGAAGTGGTGATGGGGATCGTTGGGGGCATGATCGGCCACGCCGACGACGCGAGGGAGGGAGGCCTTCGCACCGAGCACAACCCCGGTCCAGGTGCTGCCGCCGAGCTTCGAGTTGCGTTCGCCCACAACGAGCGTCTGGCTCGAGCCGTCGAGCATGTCCTTCATGCCGAGGCGACTGTTTCGGAAAAACATCCCGTCGCCGGCGGCCGGGGCATCGTCGACTTCGAGCGTGCCGAAGACACCGACATAGTTCGACTTCCCGACATCGCACAGCGCGGGAAGATGGCCACCATCCACGACCTCGTCATGGTGGCCGGCATGGGACTCATCATCGTCGGCCCCGATCGTGAAGCAGCCGTCCTTCTCGGTTGGGCTGCGCGTGTCGGAGGCACAGGCAAAGGGGGGGATAAAGGCCTTGCGGACGTCGGCGTGGAGGGACGAGTTGGCTGGATCGAACACCGGCCGGCGGCGATCGATCCGGTCGAACAGGCTCGACTGCTCGATCTGGGGGAGCAGCTCACTCGCCCAACCCCAGCCGGGGAGCTCGTCGGTGGCCGCGCCAACGGGGCGATCGACGCCGGTCCAGCCGGAAGGGAAGCGGCGGGTGTGGTCGTGGTAGTGGTGGAGCGCCAGGCCGATCTGCTTGAAATTGTTGCGACAGCTCGTTGCCCGGGCGCTCTCGCGGGCCGATTGGACAGCCGGAAGGAGGAGGCCGACGAGCGTTCCGATGATCGCGATCACGACGAGGAGCTCGACGAGCGTGAAACCCGCGGTCCGGGCCGTCGCGTGGGGGGCGTGGCGATGCATGAATTGGCTTCCTGTTTCAGCCTGGCCCGCGGGCACGATCCCGACAGGGGCGACGATCGGAGGGCAGCCCCACCGAGCCCTGCTCCCTCGAAAGATAGAGAGGGTCTCCCTTCGAGTCAACGAAAGGAAGCCCTCCGGCCACGATCGAAAAATGCTATCCACCCATCCCAACCGGCCCCTTCACCCCCGCTGCCGCCAGCATCGCGAGCATCCCCTCCACCTGCCGGGCATCCATCCAATCGACCCGCCGGCCCCCAGGTTCAACGCATTGGCGGGCGAGAAGTTCGCTGTCGATCGCCGCCAGGCCGCGAAATCGACGAACGGTGACTGGTTTCTCCCGGCGAATCTGCTCCGCCAGGGCCATCAACCCCTCCTCGGAATGGGCCACGAGTGCCTGTCCCCCGTCGGCCGGCATCACTTCCCCCCACGGGGCCCGCACCCACCCCACCCGCCCGGGGCCGGGCCCGGCCGCGTCGAGGAGGGGGCGGAGAAAGCGATGGAGGAAGGCGAGGAGGAGGACACCGCAGTGGATCCCGTCGGCGTCGGGATCGGTGAGGATCAAAAGCCGCTCGAAGCGGAGGCCGTCGGCCCGAAAATCGGCTCCCATCCCCGTCCCCAGCGCCGCGGTCAATTCCCGGAATAGCGGCTGCGCAGCGACGCGGTGCGGCGTCGCCTTGACGGCATTGAGCGGCTTCCCCTGCATCGGCAACACCGCCTGGAAGCGGGCGTCACGGACGCGGGCCACGGCCAGGGCCGCCGATTCCCCCTCGACGACAAACAGCTCGGCCCCGGAGCCGGGGCCATGAACCTCGCAGTCGACCAGCTCGACTGGACCCTGATGGAAGGGCTTTGACATGGCAATGGCCGCTGTTTTCAACCGTTTCACTCGGCGATGCTCAGTGCGCGACGGCGGCACCGTCGGCGGCTGGCGGGAGGGTAGACTTGGTCGCTGGTTCCTGGGGGAATTGGAACGTCGATGACCACGCCTGCCAACCACTGCCGTGCCCGAGGGCCCAACAGCCAAAAGCGACGCGTCGCCGCGGCCTTGGGTGTCCTGCTGTTCGGCGCCAGCGTCTGGGCGGTCCGCGCTGCCGATCCCGGGGTCCAAGCCCCAGCCGACCGGCTCATCTTTGAGACCGACATCGAGCCGATCCTCACCGTCCGCGGCTGTAATAGTGGCGGCTGCCACGGAAAGTCGGGGGGGCAAAACGGCTTCGCCCTGTCGCTCTTCGCCTTCGATCCAGCCTTCGATCATATCTCGATCGTCTCCGCCGCCCGCGGCCGTCGCCTCGCCCCGGCCGCGCCGCTGGAAAGCCTGCTGATCCAAAAAGGGACGGGGGCAGTTCCTCATGGGGGCGGGAAGAAACTCGATCCCGCCGGGGAAGATGTCCGCACGCTCGTCCGCTGGATCGAGCAAGGAACGCCGAAGGCAGGGCCCGACGACCCGCAGCTCGAGCGGATCTCGCTCTCGCCCGCGCCGCGGCCGCTGGCCCCCGGCGAAAGTCTCGACCTGAAGGTCACCGCCCACTACTCCGACGGCGCGATGCGCGACGTCACCGCCACGAGCGCCTGGCATGCCGGCGAACCGGCCGTCCTCGATGCCGCCGATGCGCGAGTCCGCGCCGGGGCCTTCGCCGGCGAGGGAACGATCATGGCCCGCTATGTCGGCACCATCGCCACTTGGAGCACGGGAATCGTTCCGCCGGGGAGCATCGACGCCGCCGCGGTCGCCGCCCTCCCCCGCCCCACGCCGCTGGATGAGCCGGTGTGGCGGAAGCTCGCCACGATGAACATCCTCCCCAGCGAGCAGGCGGCGGAGAGCACGCTCCTGCGGCGCGCGAGCCTCGATCTCATCGGCCGCCTCCCCACTCCCGACGAAGCCCGCGCCTATCTTGCCGATCCCGATCCGGCGAAGCGCGAAAAGCTCGTGGCGGCGCTGTTGGACCGCTCAGAATATGCCGACTTCCAGGCCAACAAGTGGGCCGATCTGCTCCGCCCCAATCCCTACCGCGTCGGCATCAAGGCGACCCTCTCCCTCGACACCTTTCTGCGCGATGTCTTCCGAGAAAATCTTTCCTACGACGAGCTCGTCCGCCGGCTACTGACGGCGACGGGGAGCACGTGGCGCGACGGCGCCACAACGGTCTTCCGCGACCGGCGCTCCCCCGACGAGATCGTGACCCTCGTCAGCCAGCTTTTCCTGGGGGTGCGCCTGGAGTGTGCGAAGTGCCATCAGCATCCCTTCGAGGTCTACGGCCAGAGTGACTTCTATTCGCTCGCCGCTTTCTTCGGCCGCGTCGCCTACCGCGGCACCGGTCTCTCCCCGCCGATCTCCGGCGGCGAGGAGATTGTCACCGTCGGCGAGTCGGGGGAGGTCCGCCATCCCCTCTCGGGCGCCCTCCTCGCGCCCAAGCCGTTGTTCGGCACGGCGCTGGAGATCCCCGCCGGCGAGGATCCGCGCGCGGTGCTCGTCGACTGGCTCACCGCCCACGACAACCCCTTCTTCCACCGCGCCGCCGTCAATCGGATCTGGGGGGATCTGTTCGGCATTGGCATCGTCGATCCGGTCGACGACTTCCGGGCGACCAATCCTCCGACAAACCCAGCTCTTCTCGACACGCTCGTCGCCGAGTTCCGCGCCGGCGGTAGCGATCAGAAAAAGCTCCTCGCCACGATCCTGCGGTCGGCGGTGTGGAATCGCTCGAGCCTCCCCAACGCCACCAATGCCGGCGACTTCCGCAACTTCTCCCGCCACTACCGGCAGCGGCTCCGCGCTGAAGTCCTCGCCGACGCCATCGACGACGTCACCGGTGTGCCGACCTCTTACGCCGGTCTGCCCGAAGAATCGCGCGCGGTTCAGCTCTGGACGCACCGCACGCCGGCGACGTTTCTCGACGTCTTCGGTCGCCCCGATCCCAACCAGGATCCCCCCTGCCAGCGCGATCCCGACGCCACCGTCGTCCAGGCGCTCCATCTCATGAACAGCACCGCGATCGAGGGGAAGATCGCCGCTGACTCCAGCCGGGCCGCGACCCTTGCCGCCTCGGAGCTCTCCCCCGATCGCATCGTTGAGGAGCTCTATCTCGCCTGCTACACCCGGTTTCCGACATCTGCGGAGCGTGAGCCACTGGTGGCCCTTTTCGCTCGTGAGGGACGATCTCGCCGGCAGGTGACCGAAGACATACTCTGGTCGCTGATCAATTCCCCCGAGTTTGTCTTCAAAGATTGATCGAAGGATTGATCGAAGGATTGATTGTCAGCAGCCGGTTTTCTTGCAGAGGCACTTTCCATGGCCATCCACGATTCCTTCGACAGCAATCCTCCCTGGTGGGCACAGCCGATGAGCCGGCGCCGCGGCGTGCAGCTTGGCATCGGGGGCCTTGCCGGGGGGAGCTTTCTCGATCTCTTCCGCCTCGTCCGCGAAGCGCGGGCGGCCGATCCGGCGGGGCGTGCCCCTTCCAACTGCATCCTCATCTGGATGGACGGCGGCCCGACGCACTTTGAGACCTTCGATCCGAAGCCCGATGCCCCGGCCGAGATCCGTGGGGAGTTTTCGCCGATCTCGACGAGCGTGCCGGGGATCCAGTTCTCCGAGCACATGACGGAGCTGGCGAAGATCGCCGACAAGTTCGCCATCATCCGTTCGGTGTGCCACAACCAGGGCAACCACGGCGCCGGCAACCATTACATGATGACCGGCGCCCCGCCGCGG
>Ga0209500_10002638_pt1 | contig 12544 bp, 16 predicted proteins | sample S_140212_EF_Meta_FD_187323 | JGI IMG/M metagenome (GOLD analysis project Ga0209500, IMG submission 187323) | Freshwater microbial communities from Lake Simoncouche, Canada to study carbon cycling - S_140212_EF_MetaG (SPAdes) (version 2) | ecosystem: Environmental > Aquatic > Freshwater > Lake ...
CCCCACCACTACCCCTACCCCTGCAAAATTTAACCCTATACACCTTTCTTTTTTCTCCCCACATTCACTTGCGGGTGGGTAGTTGGAGAAGCGTCCGGTAAATTTTGACCCCATTTAGGGGTTATAGCACCCCCTTTATGAGTACAAAAACTTTACTTTGAAGTAAAAGTTAAATTCTGTACGTATTTTCCCTACTTAGCCCAAGAATTTACACAAAAAAGCCGGGGTGTAATCCCCGGTAATTTACCAAAGTTTCCTAATTACTTCTAAAAGGCTGATCCCTGGTCCTTTTGTTGTTTATATGCGAGCGTTGCCCTTGCCGCTTTGTGGAATGCTTCTTCGTCTGGGTGTTCATACGCCACACGTTTGGCACCTTCATTCACAAAGTGCCGCACTTCAAGCGCATTGGCTCCTTTATCAGCCATATCAAGGGCTTGGTCCTTAATGGCCTTAAGTCCCTCAACTTTATTAATGCGTTGTTGTACGTCCATTTCTTGATGTTTTACTAAACACCGGTCATTTACCTACTATACAACCCGTATTTTAAAAATTATCCCGTATAAAATGTAATGAAGAGCAAAATAGTTGCGATAAGGCCCAATGCCCCTATCACCTGCTGATTTTTACGCATACAGTCGTGCAACAGGGGCTCCAGTTGCGGATACACCGGAAGATCGCGCTAAACAGGCGCCTGAAGTCTTAGCGTTCCAGCAAAATCGTCTACAAGCACCCAAGCAAGGACCAGGCTTACTTGATTTCCTGGGTGGTGCAGCCCTACTTGCAGGCGTTGGCGCTGGTGGTTATGGTATTGCACGGGCAATGCGTAATCGTAGTTTAGGTCAAGCTGCAGCCCAAGTAGCAGCAGAGGAGATTACACCGTTAGCTGTACAAAACGTACGGCGTGCAGCCGCCGCACCAGTAATGGATCCTTGGGGCCAAGGCAATATTCCTCAGCCTCCCAGTTCACGTTACATTCCCAGTGCACCGTGGGAACGGGAAGCTGCCGTTAAGTCGTCAACTGTTGATTTAAGTCGGCAAGGTCCAACACTAGTTGATTATCACAATGCACAACAGCCTTTACATACTAATCAATCTTTAAATGCCCTTGGTGCTGCAGAAGATCAAGTTACGCAACATGCCGTAGCAGAACTACGCCGTAACCCTCAAGTTGACTTAAGCGGTTTTGGTGCGTTTAGTAAAAGAGCAGATGAAATTACAGCTCGTAATAAAAATCTTCAAGATGCTGCACACATGATGTGGGCACACGAAGAAAATTTAGAACACCTTGGTCAACTGTCTCAAGCATTACAAGCGGTACGCGCCAAACCTTTGTATACAACTAATGATTTATTAGGGGTTTTACCAGGCCAAGCAACGGTTACTACTAAGGCTGGTAATCCAAGGACATTTGCTAAAGATTATATTTTAAGTGAGTTTTCAGAATCAGCACCTCCCGCCAACAAAATGTCCTTGGATGTTGCGGACAGAATTAGTGCTGCGTCTAATTATGAAGAAGGGCATCCTATTCAACAAATGTTGCTTAATCCAAATATTTCAACGGAAAACGTCCGGCAATACATGCCTGACAAACTAATTGAACGATCAGGTCGTGTTGGTAAAAACCTTACATTTGAAGTTACTCCTGGGGCTCGTGCCAGTATGACCGATGTTCCTACTCAGGATGAATATAAAATTCGGCGTGCAGCCGCAACTCAATATGAATGGGGAACACCTGAACATCTTGCGCTTCTTGATTTTAATAAACCAATAGAAGAAGTTCAACACCTGGTAAACAAAACAGGACTTGAAGTACACCCTGGTTACGAAGGAAGCGATTTATCTGAAGCTTATAACGTGCACACCGGAAATTATGATTCAGATTACATGTCTGAACTTGGTGGGCATGGTGCTGGACGGTTCAGTGATTACGAACAAAACGCATCTGATTATGGAGATGTAGAAGGTCCTGGCGGATTGGTTGAAACAAAAGCGTTTAAAGAACGCACTAAATCTGGAACCACTATGATTCCTGGTGAAGTATCAGACGAATCTTCCAGGACTTTATCTGCAACTCAAAAAGCTCAACAAATGTTAAATGACACACTTCGTCAAGAACGGCAAGTTGACGTACAAATTCCTACTCGCTCCACAATGGAAGGTGATACGGCACGTGGTATTTTTGTTGATCCTGAAACGGGGGAACTTTCTTTACAAGGCGCTAGCAGTCGTGGAGGTGAAAAATATCATGGATGGCTTACAACTGAAGATGTAAACGTAGAAGGTTCAAAACTAGGAGGTAATTACGAGCCTGCTAATGTGCCTACCCCTGGCATTGCTGTTGGAAATAATGTACGTGTTCGCCAAGATACAAATAAATATGGCGGAACAACTTTAAAATTAGTTCGTGATCCAGGTACTGAGTCTCCTGTTGGTGGTGTTGTTTACCGTCCAGGATCAGACGTTTTAAATATCCAGCCTTATATGGTCCCTACTGTCATTAAACACGAAGGTCAAGAATATGTTGTTAAACAAGCACAATATGGAAGTTTAGTCAATGCAAATTTACAACCAACTACTGTTAGTCATTCCGAATTACAAGAAGTAGCGCAAGATGCTTCTGATGCTTATTTTAATAATCCAACAGCAAAAGCAAATTATTTACGTGAGCAAAACCCCGAACAATTTAAAGCTGATTTAGATGCCGGAGTCAAATTAGCAGATATGGGCAAACCTTATGACTATACAGGATTTATTGCGCAACATGTAGATGACTACATGACAAATGTAAAACGCAACCCATTGCCCGTATTGCAAGACATTTCTGCAAAACATCATTTTGTTAACGATTTACTTAAAACGTCTAAAGACGTACCAATGTACGGAAAACCCTTGGGAGGTTATTACGGAGATACTCCGTACCCTGTAAAAAATTCAGAATCAGTTCGTCTTCCTTACAAGCATTCACGTGGACTTGGCGGTTTGGATCCAATGCAAGCATTGGAAGGATCCGAAGAAAATCTTGCGTACTATGCACCACGTGTAGATACTGTTTCACAAAGTAAATTGCTTGGGGAAGCCAACCGACTTAAAGGTAAATTACAAGAAGCGCTTGAAAAAAATCCAGATCTAGACATAAGTAACTTTAAAGTAACCGTTCCTACGAGCAGCACTCCTACTGGAGCAGCGTTATCAGTATTGCGTAGTTCCATGGAAACTCCTCAAACAGGAGTTGGAATGCGGACTGTTCCAGTGCGTGATCCTCGTACTGGAAACATTATTGGGAAAGAACGTGTTTCAACGATGAACATTGGTTCCTTTGCACGCACTCAAAATCCTTATACAGGAGTTGCAGCTCCTGTTATGGGTTTGGCTTCCAGAGTTGAAGAAGGTAACTACCAATACACGCCCGAACAGCTACGTGTTCACTTGGAACCTTCATCGCAACGAGCATTATCCGAGCGTAATAAATTTGCTTTAACCGCAAACTTAACTCCTGGTGGACGCGTAGTTCGTGGTGCGTTAGACCTTGGTGGTGGTATGGGCGTGATTCCCGCCGGTCTTGGTTCTTTAACTGAATCAGAAGTTGTTTCACGCTATGGTACGACTGGTTCTCAACTTCAAGATGTAGGTAACAAACTTATGGCACAAGCTGCTTACAAACGTAATGTCCAACCCGGACCTACTGGAAACCCTGGTCGTTTTGTACAGATGCCTAAACCCACACCCCCAAGTCCCGAACAAGAACGTGCAAATGCAGCTGCTCAGCACATGGCAAATTACATCTCTTCTGCTGCCCAGCGGGTAGAAGAGCCAATGACTTGGCAAGGTAATGTTAAACTCAAAGGAGTTGGACAGAATCGTTTGATGCCATACGCATCTCCTTCGGAAGGAATGATTCAAGCCCTTATCAATAAAGCACGTAACCGTTGATCATGGCAGACGATAAGAAAAAAGATAAGAAATGGATTCAAGGTGCTGACATAAAAGAAGGTGCCTTCACGGCTAAAGCAAAGAAAAAAGGTATTACTTCTGCACAGCTACAAGAAAACGTACTTGCAAGTCCAGAAAAATATGATGACAAAACTGTAAAACAAGCACGCTTACGTGAAACTCTTGTAGGATTACATAAGAAGAAACAAGGTAAAAAGTAAATGCAAGGCACTGATGATCGTCTTGATTTAAATAAATATATTGGTGCTTCTAAAGATTCTGACAAAAAAACCAAAACAACATTTGGCGATCAGTTTCGCGTTAGCGCCAAAGATGGTATTGGTGGTCAATATCCCTGGAACCCAGGGCGTTTTAATACGTCAGATATTCTTAACTATGCACAATCACGGAAACGTAGTTTAAACGCTCATTTAGGATCTGTAGATCCTGATGCACCATTAGAAGCCCAACTATTTGTTGGTATGGGTCGTTTTGTTAGACATACTGATTATGATTTTCAAAAAGGCACACCAATTACTAAACACAAACCACAAAGCAACCCAGACTTTAACCCTGTTTGGGTAGAAGCTTATAAAATTAGCCCGACCATTCCACCTAGCAAGCGAGCTAAAAGTCCTATGCCGACTGCATCCAACCCAGATCCACATGGATACATTATGCAAATGGCACAATCTAAAGCAGAAAATACAGTTGATCCCAAGCCAAGTGTTGCTAATCTTCTTAGCAAATCTAAAAAACCAATCTTTGAAAAAGAACTTAACGCTGAAAAACCAAAAGAACAAGAAGTAAAGACTGAAAATCCCAAAGAAGTATTTAAGGCGCAGAATGCCTAAGTTATTTGAAATATAATTAAAGAAAAGTATTGAAATATGGGCCTCCCCGCTTCTGCTACGCAAGGATTAGTAAGTAGTCTTAGGAATATTGCAGGGCGCCTTGGGAAAACCGGTATGCTTTCCGCTGCTGAACAAGTAGAAAAACAAACCGTTAATAAAGCTCTTTTAGGAAGTTCAGTTCCGGGTGCAATTATGGTTGCAGGATTCAACATGCTTGGTGGCGTGGATCCCATGACATCCCTTGCAGCAGGTGCACTGGATCTTGGTATTAACTACGGTGGGATGAAGCTTGCGGGTAGGCTTTCCCCTGGAAGGATGGGAACATTAACTCATCAACAAGATGGTAAAACCGTAACAAGACCAGAGTTTATTCCTTCCAGAGCGCAAGGACTTGTGCAAGGTTTATCGCCAATTGTATCTAGTATTGCAGCCATGCCCCTGATTCAAAATTCTTTAATTCAACAACAACAGCAACAGCAAGAAGATATGGATCAAACCGTTTCAATGCAACAACAAGCAATGCAACGTGAACTGATTAACGGTTTACAAGCACAAGCATTATCCCCTGGAACTCAATTCCAAATGCAAGGACTAGAACAAACTATTGATCCGTCCACATTAATGGCAAATATGGCTGATCCATATGGTTATGGTCGAGGGATAATTTAATGGGCATTCCACAAAGCATTATTGAGTTTGGCCAGGCTTTAAAAAAAGGTTATAAAACTGGTGAACAAATTATGCACGAAGCGGGCGACACCGCTGTGCATAGTGTTTTTAATCCCGCATTTAATCAAGCATTACTTGCAGGCGCCCCGGCACGTAGGGTTATTCAAGATGTAGAAGGTATTCCCAGACCAGTTACACAACCTGGGCGTGAACCAATTACTCCCAAAGCCAACCCCGCTGAATTTGCTGGGGCTTATGCCGCCAGAGTAATCACTGATCTTGGCACTGACCAGTCTCGTCGTTATTGGTGGAAATACAACAACCCATTAGCCATTTCTCAACAACTGTTACAAAAAGCCGGTAACGTTGGTGAACAAGTCCAGCAGATGACTCCAACCCAGAAAGGCTTATTGGGTCTTGCAACAATGACACCAGTTGCTGCATCAATGGGTATTTACGATATTACAAATCCCGGTGAATTGTTTAGGCCAAAAGGTTTTGCACAACAGTATGCAGAACCGGGTTCGGAAGATCGTCGTGAAACCACTCAACCGGCAGAAGAATTATTTGAACGTTTCTTCTTACAACGCCAAGGACAACCATTAAAATATGAAACAGCAAAACAAGACATTCCTGATTTAACACCTCAGCGTTATGGTAATTTCATGCGTAGTTATTACCAAGACAAAGGTTTGTTAAATCTTGGTGTCTTAAAAGCAACTACAGAAAATCTTCAAGGAGTACCAGAAGCACGTCTCCTTGGTTTTCCAATTACCATCCCATCAGTTGCTGCAACAGCTGGTGCGGCTACTGGTCTTGCTATGGCAGGTAGGCGTGGCGTCAGTCCTAATCGGACCATCCTTGCGGGGCTTGCAGGCTCCGTTGGTGGTGCTGCAATTGGTAACGTGGTAAATGAAGTTATTGCTATGGCAAACCGCCCCAAACTTCCTGACCTTCACGACTATCAAGAACGATACAGTTCAATTCCCCTGGATCCAACACAACAAAATATAGGCTGATAAAATTAAAGTATAAAAACAATAGATGTAATGGCATACCCGTCCTCACCAGTTGCTTTACCTGATCCCTGGGCGATGCAGTTAGACCCTAATGCAGTGCGCGGTGGGATGTCGATACCCTTAGAACTCAAGCCAGGAACGGCTGCAGATCCTAATATTTTCCAAAGGCTTCTTACCAATGTTTCAACAGGTGTGAGCCAGCTTCCGCAAACTGTTCAACAAAACGCACAAAGGCTTGGACAAGTAGCTGAAGCTAATGCAGCAGGTATTTCTCGTACCGCACGTTACGCCCCTGGTGGCGTTGTTGCTGGTGGTCAATTAGCACAAGGAGACATTGTTGGAGCATTAGGCGCTGCTGGTTTAACTGCTATTGCTGGCAAGATGCTTCCCGCATTTGCTGGAATGAATCCATTAGCCAGGGGTGTCTTACAAGCCGCCACTAGCTTAGGAGCAGGTGCATTCGGTGCTCAGTTAGGGCGTGGCGCTCAAGCCGGACTGGGTCAACTTGTTGGCGGTGCCCAAGCTGCCGTTGGAGATGTGACAAATACTCTTGCTGGCGCACAACGTGAATCTGGTAGAGCTGCTGGCACTGGTGCAGAACCTGGCCTTGGCGGCATTTCCGATCCAGCTATGGCACGCCAAATTGAAATGCTTAAACAACTAGGAGTTAATATTCCCAACCAATACTTAACTCAAAACTATCAAATTCAACAAAAATATAAAAACGCTGATGTTGCTCGTCAGATGCAATTAAATCAACAAAATGCTCAACTAACTGGTCAGCTTAATCAACAAATTATTGCGGGTCAACTTGCCGCTGGTGCTCAATCACAAGCAGGTGCCACCACCCGTGATATTTTGACTTCTAATCCTTATCAAGCTTCTGTGTTACAAACTGGCGGTGTACGCGGTATTTAACCATGGCGTTTATCTATGACATTAATAGGAACTTTGAAACTGGTAGTTTCCCAGCCGTAAACACACGTGGTGCATATAGTTATGCACCCGCCGAAGGATCTTCTAATATCCAACTTGCTACTGGTAAATACGCAGCACCTATCCAAGCAGCTACTGAAGGACTTGGGCAGGGTTCTATTTTTAACAACCCGGAGTATCAAAAGTTATCTGATAAAGACAAAGAACTTTACATGAGAACGTATGGGCCCTCTCCCGATAGCAGGTTAATAGATCGTTTCACAAGCCCCGAGTACATGGCACAGCAAGAAGCCATACAAGATCGTGCGCTTCAAAAAGGCTTGGCTGCCTATAAAGAAATGGGGGAGCAACAAATGAAATATCGTTTAACTAACGACATCATTGCTAATTTAGGTGCTGGTGCACGTGCTGCCGCTGCTGGTTACACAGATCCTTCAGTTATTGGAAGAATGACAGCAGGTATTGGAGATGCCTATACACGTGGTGCGGCTGCTACTCAAGGATTAGCTCAACTTGGAGCAGGATTACCGGCAGCACCGCGTTATTATAACGTTTAAAATATGGGCGCTTACTACGGAACAGGTGCTGGTGAATTAACAGCAGATTCTTCTTTACAAGGAATAACTAAAAGCCATGGAGGTGGAGAGGCTTATAATTTTAATAGTGGTAATTTAGCAAAAGGTAGTGTGGCTTTTCCTGTAGGCGCGTTATTAGGGGCAGGTGCCCAGGTTTTTAATGGGTTTATGCAAGGCAATGCCATGCGTAACCAAACCAAAATGGAGTGGGAGCTAGGAAAAGCTAACCTAGCAGCAGCAGAACGCGCTGGGCTCCAAAACCTTCTTGCTGGTCAATATGGCATGACTGGTGGGCAACAGTTTGCTCAAGGTCTTCAACGTGATGCTGCTGACTACCAACAAGCCTTCTTAGATCCACGTAAAAGTATTCTTGGCGCTGAAGATCTTTCTAGAAAAGCCGCATTCCAACTTGGACCTTTTGGGCAGCAACTTCGTCAGCAACAAAATGCAGATACAAGAGACCAAACACTTGCTGGAAAATACAGCCCATATTTTGGAAACATCTCTGTAAACCCATATAGTTTTGGTGTTATGCCAGGATACACAGCAAATTCTTTAGTTTAGAATTAAAAGTAACATTAGTAAGCTAGACATCTATCATGGGTAAAGCACCAAAATACGAAGCTCCTAAGCCCGACCCTACCATTCAGGCGTACAACACCTACATGATGGAGCGCCAAAAAACACTTGATGCACAGGGAGATGCATCAGCTTTGCAGGCAGCCGCAGAAACAAACGCAATTAAAACAACTGGCCAAGCCGGTTACACTACTTATAAACAAAACATACTGAATCAATATAATGCCGGTCTTATTGACACAGCACAGGCTCAGCAAAGCTTTAAAGATTACGAAGACCGTTATAAACTAGGTACTGGTTTTACACAAACAGATCTTAACGACCTTACGTCACAAGCAACTCAACAAGCTAGCGGCAAAAATGTACTACTTGCAGGACAAACCTACAAAGATATCCTGGGCCGCGCAGCAACAGAATCAGAACTTTCTAGTTTTGGAGAGCTAACCAAAACAGGTGGTTACAAATTAACAGATCTTGTTAATTCAATTAAATCAGGCCAAGAATACCAATCTAAATTTAACGATAATTATCTAACCAACTATTACGACGCAATGTATGGCAAACAGGAAACTACAAAAAGTCCTGAAGGCTATGATGTTAAAACAGGTAGGCGTACCTTTAATTACAACTCTGCACTAGATCCTACATTTGCTGGAGACATTACTGCATCAACAGGCATTAATGCAGCAGCAGCGCCCAGTTCTTTTACAGGTACCGCCGCTGAAATTGAAGAGTTCCAACAAGCGATGCGTCAGAAACGTGATTTTATGTACAACGCTGGTTTAACCAATCTTCAAGGACAAATTGACAAAGATACCCAAAAAATTAAAAACGAAGGTTCTGCAGATGTTGCTCGTATTGGCACACAAGGGCAATTGATGTCTAACTTAACAGCTGGCTTCTGGGGATAAAAAATAACTTTGTTATAATTTAAACAGCACCACAATAAAACCATGGCAGTTAATCTGGCGTACCAATCTGATCCTGCCTATCTTGCGTTGTCTCCCGCAGACAAGGCAATTGTTGACAAGCAACAGTTTCAACAGTCTTATGGCGGAATGGGTTCAGCCTCTTTAGGTGACTTTCAAACCCTGCTTGATCGCTTAGAGGGTTCCAAAATTCGTCAACAAGAAGCTAAAGATATTTCGTCTCGCCCCAACATCTATGCAGGTGGCCTTGCACAAATGATGAGCAATTTTTAAAATTACAAAAAATAAGTTTGTTATAATTTAAAAAGCCACCAAAACAAAAACCATGGCAGTTAACCTAGCTTATCAATCGGATCCCGCTTATATTGCGCTGTCCCCCGCAGACAAGGCAATTGTTGATAAACAGCAATTCCAGCAAAACTATGGTGGAATGGGCGCCGCTTCCTTGGGCGACTTCCAAACCCTCCTTGATCGTCTGGAAGGCTCTAAAATCCGTCAGCAACAAGCCAAAGATATCTCGGCTCGCCCCAACATCTATGCAGGCGGCCTTGCTCAGATGATGAGCAACTTCTAATAACAGGAATCAAACGTGGCAACAACCTGGGGCTATAAAAACGATACGGGTGCGTGGCAAGAAGCTGATCCATTTGCTGATACAAGCACGGGAGACGCAGCTTCTGATTTCCCCCTGGAGACGTATAAAAAAGCCGCAGGTGTTGCCTATGAATTTTCCAAGAAAAAATTAGAGGATACCCGTGCCCAGCAAGAAGCTCTTAACGCCCAACAGCAACAATACAGACAGCAAGACGAGTCCCGCGACTATCGGCAGGCACAACAAGCTTATAAGTATTGAGCTGTTTGACACGTGGCTAGACAATCTTGACTCAGCCACACAAGAGTCTTTTTGTTCATTTTCTGAAGACAATTACTCCATAATCGAATGTTTCCTGTATGCCAAGTTTCTTGGTTATACAGGTAGCATTACTTCGTGTGAAGAATGGGTTCAGAAACACTATAAAAAACCGGACCACCGTAAAATCCTCTTGGATGAAATTGCAGAAATGCAAGAGGATATACGAAAGCTTCGGGAAGATATTGAAAATTATGCCGTCAAACGGGATGCGGGTGTTGCTCGTATTGCCAGCATGCAAAAAGAATTACGCGGCACGATTGCTCAAGTAGATCAATTCACCTCCGCGAAAGATCGCAAGGGTCTTCTCATGGCTGGCGCTGATCGCGCCATTCGTGAGTTAATGTTTATTTTTAAAGATGATCCTATTGAATCTCCGCTGCATGAAGCATCAATGAGCGTATGGGCTCGTATGCAGCTAGAAGAATAACAATAAAGCAATACTTCTTCTATAATAAGAACAATTGCATAAATATCATGCCTGCTCCCGTACCTCCCAAGGGCAAACCAGTTGCTGGTAAAGCGGTACCCCCCAAAGGCAAACCAGTTCCCGCTGGTAAAGCAGTGCCGCCCAAGGAAAGCCCTAAAGATAAAATGGCTCGTTTGCGTGAAATGCAAAACAAAAAGAAAAAATAATTATGGGCGCTACCGCCAAACAACCAACGTCTGATGCGCCGGGTACAGGTGGTTCAGGCTTCTATGAAAATGCTTTAAACCAACAAAAGCAAGCAGTAGCTAACGTACCAGCTACACAAGAAGCCCAGAGCCGCCCTGGAACCACGCCAAACCGCCCCTCATCGCAAGAAGGGTCAACACCTAGCATGGGTGAAGACACGCGCTATGTAGACGCTTATAACGCCTACATGCAGCAACACGGTGGTTCTCAGTATCCGCCCGCGCAAGAATCTCCGTTTGGGCGTCCACAACCCCCAGCACCTCAGCAACAACCACAAGCAGGACCGCCTCCTGGACCGGGGCAATCACCCATGCGTCGTCCAATGCCACAAGAACGTCCCCCTGTTTCCCCCAAGGGAATTACTATGGGCGCTGGATACGCAAACCGTCCTTTTAGTTAATGACTAAATCTAAAATGCCACCGGCACTTGTTGCCCATTTCAAAAAGAAAGAAGCAACAAATGCGGACGGCACAGAAATGTCCGATAAAGATAAACGGAAAGCGGCTTTGGAAAAAGCACAGCAATATCAACGTCAGAAACAAAAGAAAAAGAAATGAGTTAGCATTCAGTAATACCTGGTACTAGCTCATGCCATCTTACGTTCATCTCGCGTATCGGCGCAATGCACGTGCTGCGGCAAGAAATCACCAAGTTAAAGAACCTAAAAACTACGAACAAGCGAAGCTTGCACGTGAAGATTTTGGATATTTTTGTGATTATGTAGCAGATAAACCTCCGGCAGTACACCATAAAGAATGGCATCGTCACTTTGTCACAAACGAAAATAGTAACTGTTTAATTAAAATTGCTGGTCCCAACGTTGATCTATTAGCTCCAAGGGGCTCAGCTAAGTCCACAGTCCTGGGGCTCTTAACTGCTTGGGCTATTGGCATTCATACAGAAGCTAAACTTCCTTTACAAATTCTTTATCTTTCCTACACCGTTGATATTGCACGTTCTAAGTCAGCGACCATCAAACGCATTATTGAAAGCAAACGATATCAAGAAGTATTTCCTAAAGTTCGCCTTCTTAAAAATGTAACTAGTAATGAGTACTGGTCCATTGATCACAAATTTGCAGGTATTGATGTTACTGGTGACGAACAATTTACACTTTGTGCCGCTGGCCTTAAAGGTTCAGTGACCTCCAAACGTTCGCACCTGGTAATGATTGATGACGCTATTAAGTCTGCTGCTGATATTGGCAACCCTGACATTCGTAAAACAATGCAGGACAACTGGAACGCGGTGATCGCGCCAACAATGTTTGAGGGTGCCAGGGCGATCTGCCTTGGTACTCGCTTCAGACATGATGATATTCACGCCACTACATTCAATGAACAAAACAACTGGACTCAAATTGTTTTGTCAGCAATTCAAAACGATCCCAAGACTGGAGAGGAGGAGTCCTACTGGCCGGACATGTGGTCGCTAGAGTACCTAAAAGAAAAGAAACGACAAGCACC
>Ga0209500_10002639_pt1 | contig 12543 bp, 14 predicted proteins | sample S_140212_EF_Meta_FD_187323 | JGI IMG/M metagenome (GOLD analysis project Ga0209500, IMG submission 187323) | Freshwater microbial communities from Lake Simoncouche, Canada to study carbon cycling - S_140212_EF_MetaG (SPAdes) (version 2) | ecosystem: Environmental > Aquatic > Freshwater > Lake ...
TTCGATGCTGCTATCGCTTCTACTGCCACTAACCCATCTACTAAAGATTCAGTATTTGATTTAGTGAGCAAAGTAGTAGGAAAAAACGGAAACCTTCTAGCGCAGAATTATGCACTAGGAGTTAAAGCCACTGAACAAGATGCAGCAGATGCAGCTCTTGGTATCACTGAAGACGAATTAATTGACGTTTATCAATTCATCGTTGAAGGTACACCAGGACAATTTGACGCAGGTAATGCTGTGCCATACAGTGCTATCGACCCAAGTTCAACTGATGCCAGCGATCCAGGAGTGATTGCCAACGCAGAAGCTGATTTGGAAACTGACATCTTAGCAGCATTCGACGACGCGGATTCTGCAGGTGGAGTTAACGTAAACATCAGATACTTGCCAGCTGACGGAGTTGTTTCAGCAGGATCACAAGTAGTTTACGGAATGTTCAATGGAAGAGTTAACTCATAATTGAGTTGAATACTTTTTACCAACAAGGGCGGATCTATAATCAGGTTCGCCCTTTTTGTTTGACTTAAATATCCACATGCCCACACCCATAGAACAGACACTGGAAATTATATTCTCTCCAGAATCACGATTGAGAGAAACTATTCCTTTGGTGTATCAATTACCAAACGCTGCCACTCTACCAGGAGAGGCTAGAATACGCTATCTGTCACAGACCGGCTGTGCAGACAAGACCATTAGGCAGTGGCTGAGCACGGAATACACAGATATAGAATTACAGATGCCCGACCAAACCCATCAAGATCAGTCAGAAATATTTGCACTGGTCAGAGAACCCACAGAACGATGGTGGAGCGGCATAAGAATGTGGATGGGTAATCTACCATGGTATGCATGGTGGCAGAATGATCGAGTGATGGAACAATGGCCACATTTCAGTAGATTCACACTGAATCAATCCACATCGTTGGATCAAGTAAAACCACAGCATCTGATTAAATGTGATTTAAACCTAGCTCCTAGAATATACGATTTTGCTCGACGACATCGATTGAGACTGTATGGTCCTCTAGCTCACGTTAAAAATCATAGATACACTAATCTTGAATTAAAAAAAATGGAAGACAAAGGACGCAGTCAACTGGAAGCATGGTTAAAGAAAAATACAGAGTATCAAAAAAAACTAGATGAGTATCTAGCACCCGATTACGCATATTGGGACAGAGTTAAAAATCAATAATATCATGCATACTTTTGCCATACACACACTGGTGGACATAACAGAGAATGGTGTACTGAAGGCTGAATTTCCTTTCACTACCAAAGCAGGAGAACTAGTGCATGATAGAGATTCTTTGCTCACTGCTCGCAATCAGCAGGCCAACTTCATCACTCTATTACAACTGCTGCAGATCAGAGGTAACATTGTGTGGGAACAATCACCCATAAAGGTACATGAAAACATCGCCAACTGGCGATTTGGATCTGCCTATGCAGGTCGTCACATGATATGGAATTTCATATGGCAAACAGAACAGCTGGATGTGTATGCTCTCAACAATGACAGAACAGGACAGCTCATGGAAGACTTTGATCAGATACCTGTGGTAAACTTCTGTAAAGAAACAGCCACATTTCCTGCGTCAGCATTTATAACCCAAGATAATAAAACTTTAAACACCTACTTTACATATATTCCAGAACAGGATAAATAATGTTACTCAAGGCACACACAGCATTAATAGGCTCAACAGGAAGTAATGACAAATATACAGGCTCGGTTAAGAGAAATACGTATACAAGTAACGGAAATAAAACGAGAGTTGAGAATATTAATGAGTGATTTAGAAAAAACAAATTTAGAAGCACACGTGGATCTTTGCGCAGAGCGTTATAAAGGTTTACACGATCGTCTTTCTGCTATCGAAACCAGTCTCAAAAGATTGAGTGACGATGTGCTGGAAGGACAGAAGAGCCAGAGCAAAACTCTTATAATGACTGCTGGCACTGTGGTAGCAGGCTTGCTCAGCACCATAGTAGTGGTATTAATGAAAATCAGTTAATCTATAATATAATGTACATACACATATCTCGCCATGTGCGAGTATTCATCACTGAGAAGCAACATCTGTTCATTCACAAATGGCAGCACCATGAACATTTCCTACAGAGTGAATTACCAATAGAAGAAGCCATCACTGCCAAAACGCTGAGCGACAAAGGCATATTGGTAAGAAAAAAACTTGACAACGACACACAATACGCTTTAAATAAGCATATAAGATTTACAACAGAATAATAGAATAATAGAATATGCGCAATCGCGATGAACTGCTGAGACAGATAGAGGCCTACAACCTTGATGACAAACTCAAGGCGTTGGCAGAGCATGACGAAAAACATCGACCATTTCGTCACTTACCCAAACAGTTCAGCAAAGGCATCCTAATCGGCAACATAGCCATCGTGCCCCGCAGAGCCGACGAAACTCGTTTTGTGTATGTGATAGCAGACATGATACGAGCAAAAATTGTGTATGAAGACATATTCCTAAAACAGAGTGCTATTCTCATAGCACATTATCTAGCAGATGGCAAAGTCATGCCAGAAAACATACTGCGTTGGGATTCAGAATTTGCCAGTCGCATATTTGATATCAAGAGCTACAAAAGCAAACTGAGAACAGCAGAAAAAAGCGGCGACGATGATCAAGCATTTATATACGAGAACAAATATCGCGAAGCAAACCGCCAAGCGGATGCTATTAAGCAGAGGATACAGGATTTATTTGATAGCACGTTCAGAACCAATACAGCTAAATAAACGTATTATAAGGAACAACGTATGCCAACATTTACTACAAAAAATAAGTTTACAATCCCAGCTGGAAAAACCACATATTATTCTAGTGTCATGAGTGATAAGATGACTGAGTTTAAACAAAATGGAAATATTATTTCCGCTGTTATTGATAGTATATCAGAGACAGAAAAAACAGTAACAATAGTATGGAAAGATGAAAGTGCATTTAATTCTTGGCAAGAATGGTATACTTCTGCTGGAGAACTAGCCAATCAACGTCAACATAATTTAAATAATTCAATAATAATAACTAAATTATAAAATATGAAAGCACTAGAACTAACAAAAAACGTTACCACAGAGAGTTTATTAGCACAGTTCGAATCACGCTTTGGACAAACATTAAATCTTGAAGGCATGGACCAAGCACAATTGGAAGACATGGCCAACATGGTGAGAACGAAAATACACACTATCACTGATAATCAACATTTTGGACAGGAATTAAAAGATGAAAATTATCACAAAAATCAAATGATGTTGGATATTCTAAATCAAGCAGTGCGAGAAGCCCAAGGCATCAACACACAGATCACTCCACAACAACAATCTATAGCTAAAAAAATTCAACAAATATCCACTCTTAAACCACAGGACAAAGATGCCATAATTGGAGCAATGGTTCAAAAAGAAACTGCAGTTAAAGAAGGTATTGAAAATCAATCAGAATTAATATTGGCTGCCAAAGACATGATGGACAAAGTTACAGGATATTTAGAAGATCTTGCCACAATGAAAACTGAGAGCATGTTGGAACTGTCAGATAGAATTAGAGATGAAATGGGAGCAGACAAAGCAGAGGCTTTTATGCAAAAAGTTAAACCAGCTCTAGAATCAGCAGAACAAACACTAACATCTACAAGAACCGAATTAGATCAAGCCGTGAGAATATTAACTGGTGAAGAGATTGCCAGCACAGAACCAGTGGGAGCATTAGATGAGCCTCTAGATACCACAGGCGATGAATTAGATTCTCTAAACGCTCCAGACGAATTTGCAGCAACAGATGCCAACACAGGTGGCACAGAACCAGAAGGCAGACAGAAGAGAGAAAGCCGAGAAGTGTTTGAAGCCAGCACAAGAATCTATTCAAGACTAGCTGGGAAGTAATCCCATGCGTTTTTCAGAGTTCCTCAACAACACCAATAATGAATTAGAATCAGTGATTGTCAACACTCTACAAAATCTTAGAGGCGATGCTGACGAGCAAGGACAGACAGCAGAGATCAGTTTTGATGCTCTAACACAAATAATTAAAAACACAGGCTATCCCACTTTCAATTATAATCTATTTAAAAGCATACACGACAAAGGCACAGCTCTAAAGAATGTAGTGGATGATTTCAATCAAGAAAAAATTGTTCTTAAAACAGAGAAGCAGGCAGAAAAAGATCCTGCTATGAACAGAGACAACATTGGCAGCACCGACACTGTAAAGAAAATGGCTCAGGCAGCCATGAAAAGAAGAACATAAAATCTACTGCATAATTAATAATATGAATGACAAGTTATTAGAACTTGAGTTAGAGTCATTAAAAGATGGCTTACTATTTTCAGGGAGATTTTATAAAAAACCATTAGTAATTTTTAATAGTGCTAGCCAATGCGGATTCATCAAACAATTAGAAGATTTTCAACAATTATATAATGAAGGAAAAATAATACCTATAGCATTGCCTACAAACGAGTTTGGAGGCCAGGAGCCGGGAGACAATTATGAGATTACACAATTTTATAGAACAAAATACAATGTTGTTTTTCCTATATGTAAAAAAACCGATTTAACTCACAAATTGTTTCAAATATTTGGCAAACCGGACTGGAATTTTAACAAATATCTTTTTGATTGCAATCATAACTTTATTAAAAAATTTGATGCTTATTTTGAGCCAAAAGAACTATTAAAATATGTCTAAAACTTTTTGCAAACTACCATGGACTCAATTATATGTAGCCACATCAGGACACCAAAGAATATGCTGCATGAATAGTGAAAACATAGAAAAATTAGACGGGTATAGACAGTATAATATGAATAACGATGAAATACTAGACAGCTGGAATAGCGAATATCTAAAAAAAATGAGATTATCCTTAATCAACGGAGAAAGAGTTTCAACTTGCTCAAGATGTTATCTACAAGAAGATCTAGGATACGCTTCTATGAGATCTGAAGACAATAAAAAAAAATTAATAGAATCTACAAATGAGGATGGAAGTTTAGATTATTTTCCAACGGCATTGGAATTACATTTTGGAAATTTATGCAATTTAAGTTGTAAAATGTGTAGCCAACAATTCTCTCATACAATAGGAAAAGAACTTTTAAAAATGGGGGAACAAGATCCAGAATTTTTAAAATGGGTAAAAAAAGAAAGCGGAGTAGTTAATAACTGGACCGGAGAGCTTAATCTTGTATATGATTGGTTTAAAAATGAAAAAATAAAAAAAAGTATATTTTCTTTTGTTAGTGATAATATTGAATATCTTAACATCATAGGAGGAGAACCCACGATCATCAAAGAATTTTATGAATTATTAGAATATTGTTATAATAAAAAAACTCTTAAAAATAAAACAGTTCAAATAATTAGTAACATTACTAATACCAATATTAATTTAACAAAATGGCTGGGCGAAATGAAACAATGGAATGTAACTGCTAGCATAGATGGTATAGACCAGCGCAACAGATATATTAGGTATCCCGCAGATTGGAATAGTATTTTAAAAAACTTAGAGTTCTACAAGAATGTTATAAAATTACATGGCAACGGAAATATTACTTTTCAACCAGCAGTACAGTTATTAAACATTGATCAGCTAGTGGATCTATGTAAATTTTTTGAGAATATACATAAACAACCCGACATTGGATTTTATTCTCACGTAAAATATCCAATTATTTGTGACTATGATATATTGCCTACGCAATATAAAAGAGAAGTAGCGGACGATTTAGAAAAAAATCTTTATAAAATTAAAACAAAAAAATATGTAGGCAGTATCACCACACATATAAACGGTTTAAGAAGAGAGACTTTTACAGAAGAACAAAAAATTATGTATCAAAAAATGTTTATGAGATATAACGACTATCAGGATAAATTTAGAAATAATACTACTACATGGAGAGTATTACTACCAAAACTAGATCGAGCATTAAATCTATCCACACAGTAAAAAAGATCTAGTATAAGCAGCTATGAAAAAAAAAATTAAACTTTATCTAACCATTCAGCAATCGTAGGAAATATTTTTTTATAATCAGTTCCTCTTCTGCGATCCAGTTCTTCTATATATATTTTATATTGTTTCTGTCTTATTATATTAGGCTCTGCAGAGGCCATTTCTGCACAAATACCATTCATATATTCTTTATATTGTTCTTTAACAGAATCCTTATATCCAGAAGCCATAGGATCAAATGCATCCACTGCTCGTTTTAAACCCAAATCTAACACTCGATTGCCAAATATTCCTGGATACATATAAGGTCGCTGACCAAACTCTCTTTGAGAACATTTCATCATACTCCAATATATAGGTTTAGTTTTACTCCACTTATTAATATGTTCAACTAAGTCAGGCATGGTTTGAGCACTCATAAGAGAGAAAGCACTATTAATATTGTTTGTAAATCCAGTATTATATACCATCCACTCAAAATTCTTTTGAAATAATTCTAATTTTAATCCATTCCTAATATACTCCGATTGTGTTCCCCAACAATCTATACTGCCTATTACATTAATTTTATCTAATCGTTTTTCATCTACTAATTTTTGTAATCGCAGCATCCATTTACGGAAACGTTCATGTTCTATTGTAAGATTAGAAAAAAATACTAGAGTTAAATTTGGTAAAGTTCTTTGTTCTAAAAATTCAATCATTCTAAATGTTTCTTTTTGTAGGAAAGGTTCTCCTCCTAAAATCATTAATTTGTGTAAATTTTGTATATTAACTTCAAACCAACGAAATAAATCTTCGGTGTGCTGTTCTATAAGAGGATTAAGTTTAAAATTATCACCTATTTTCACACCATCTTTTTGAAAAAGTCCAAATTTTTTTTCTTCTGCATCAATTGTGGAACTAAAATGTGCTGCACAGTACTGACATTTAAGGTTGCAAGTGTTGCCCCAATACACTTCTAACTGTCGTGGAGTGACGTCTACTGCAGAGAGATCATTATCCAATTCTGGAGGAGCAGTGGTTCCCTCGAGATTTAAATGTATCATCCTATCTGATGTCCCGCCTGCATCTTCTATGTGTTGACAATGTTCACACCCACGTCCGGGCCACTCTCCTCGCAACATTTTACGACGGGCTTCTAATTTAGCTGGTATATTGTGAAAATTTAATTCTCCATTTGATGTATATTCTAAAGGATCATATTGCACTCTATGACAACTTGCAGAAGCACCTTCTGTGAGATAGACAGTAGAATGAGTCCATTTTAGCTGGCAGGGCAGGCCCTTCTTAATAGGAAAAAGTTTAGGTGGCTGTTCAGATATTCCCATTATTTTATTCCACAACAACTATTACACGTTTGCAGTTGTTCTTTTTGATTATAGTTATAAATTCCTTGTTCTAGTTTATAAAAAAAAGAACCAGTTAATATCTTTTCTAAAGTAGTGTAATTAAGATCAACCGAATTATAATCTTCTATTAATCTTTTTGCCTCATGTACTTCTATATCCCCAAGCCAACAGCAAGGACTTACTTTTCCATTAGCTCTAACATAAATTTCACTAATGGTCTTGTGATACGATTTACAAATAATTTTTTTATAATTTTTTTCTTTATCTTTATAATATCTTAATGGTCTTATATTCTGTATAACATCTGGAGTTTGTTGGCTTTTTGGTTTTTCGATATAATAATCATCTACTTTTATTTTATTAACATCTCTATACTCTCCAGAATCAGAATAATCCTTCCATCTTCCTGTATGTTTTGGTATAAACTTTTTAAATCCTAAATTTTTTGAAAATTCTCTAGCTTGCTCTATCTGATGTTCATTATGTTTAAAAATTAAAAATTCCCATACAGCGACGCCTCCATTTTTAATAAAACTTTTAATATTTTCTATAAGTTTATTCCATTTTACTTTCCTTCTATATAGATGATTAGTATCTTCTAAACCATCTATAGAGAATGTAACCTGTATGTTTAATTTTGCTAAATCCTTCCAAAAATTAATATCTCTAGCCCCGCCATTTGTAAATAGCTCTATTTTTGCTTCTTTGTTATTTTCTCTAAAAAATTTATAGATATCAAAACATTCTGGATTCATAATAGCATCGCCATATGTACCACACGATAATATATGATTTAACTGTCCTATAACTTTTATTCCAATTTTTTCTCTAATAAAATCCAATGTAGTATGATTTGTATTAACATTTTTTTTTAAATCCCCGTTCCATTCGTGTCTAGTACACATAGGACATGCAGCATTGCAATAATCAGTTAATTCAAAATTAATTTTGTTTAAATTATCTATTGTAATAAAAGGCATATTAACATATACTTATAATAATGAAATTTACCAACAATACTCTCCTGGCTAAAGGCATAGCCTATGTAGCTCGATATCCTTATAATGAATTGAATCGTACATCAGCTGAGGGTAAAAGACACTACACCACGCCAGATGGTCGTACAGTACCATCTGTGACCACAATATTATCACAGACTAAAGATATGACGCATCTCAATGCTTGGAAGAAACGAGTGGGGGAACGAGAAGCACAGAGAATTGCTACAGAGTCAGCCAACATAGGCACAGTGATGCATCGCAGCCTCGAGCGTCATGTCAAAGGTGAAAATAGAATACCCGGCTCCAATCTCATACAGCAACAGGCACATGCCATGGCCAATGTGATCATAGAAAATGGTTTGAAAGATGTATCAGAAGTATGGGGGTCAGAAATCAATCTTTATTACCCTGAGTTGTATGCAGGCACCACAGATTTAATAGGAGTATATAAAGGACAGCCTGCTATAATGGATTTTAAACAAAGCCGCAAATTAAAAAAAGCCGAGTGGGTGGAAGATTACTATCTACAATTGGTGGCCTATGCAGAAGCACACAACAAGTTGTTTGATACAAAAATACAACACGGTCGTATATTCATTTGCACACAAAATAATGAGTATCAAACCTTTGAAATTGACCATTACGATCAGTGGGTGGGCAAGTGGTTCAATCGAGTAGAGCAATACTACAAGTCCATAATATAACATAAATACTGTAAATTTTAGGAGCAATTTACAGTGCCAATAGTACAAATCTCAAGGATCCAGCATAGAAGAGGCAAAGCCACGGACCTGCCACAACTGGCATCTGGCGAGCTGGGTTGGGTTATTGACGAGCAAAGATTATATATAGGTAATGGCACAGTGGCGGATGGTGCTCCTGCCGTGGGCAACACAGAGATATTAACGTCAGGCTCTGCATCATTTTCTGCAGCATTAAACTACGTATACCAAGGCTACCTGGGAGATGCCACTCCTATCCTAACCGGTGCTGCCACAGACATCACAAGAACTCTACAAGAGAGATTAGATGACTATGTTTCAGTTCGAGCATTTGGCGCTGTAGGCGATGATAGCACAGCAGATGCTGTCGCAATACAGAGAGCTATCGATGAATTATATTCAGACACAGATCAAGATGACACAAGAAGCAGAAGAATACTATTTTTCCCAGCAGGTACATATAGAATTGCTTCAACATTAACTATTCCACCATATGCACATCTAGTGGGAGAAGGACCAGACAAAACTATTATAAGACAATCTGGAGCAGTTGGTCCAGTGGCAGTAACAGAAGATGATGACGGCAACACGTACGGAGCTATTGGAACAGCATCAGCCACAACGCCTACTCAAATTACTATAGAAGGCATCACATTTAAAAATATGGAAGCCTATGCAGGATTCAGCGTAGACTGTGCCACTCATGTGAGATTTGTTAATTGTAAATTTCAAGGCACATACACATCCGGGGGAACGGATGCTGGCAACAGCAAAGGGGTCACTGTGAGAAGTACCACAGCTCTGCCCAGCTCTAATATAATTTTTGACAGCTGTCAATTCACTAAGTTCGCAAGATTAGTAGATCTCGATTATGATGTACTGAATGTAAAATTTTATAATTGTAATTTCTCCACAGCATATTATGGTGCTTACATAGGAGAAGAGACCGATGGTGTGACCAACGGATTAACCAAGGGTCCTAGAGACGTACAATTTGTCAGTGGCAGTTGGAGCGACATTGGACAGAATGCAATACGAGTGGACAACAACGGATCCATAAGACAAATCATATCCAAAGCTAATTGGTATTCACAAGATGTAGCCAACAACTGGCAAGGAATAAATGCCATAGATGAAGTGCCAGTGATACAGTTCAATGCTGATGAGTGTTCCAGCGTACTGGATTATTTTGAAAGAACAGATCAAAGGGACTCCAACTTCAGTGACAGCACAGCACCCAGCAATGCACCCGACGAAGTGGAAGGTGTGGGAATATTAACACGACCAATCAAACAGATCACTCTAGCCAACAATACCAGCGACACAGACACAGGCATATACCTACCAGCATTGAATGGAAAATCTATTCGCATAGATTATAAGATGGTTCGAGGATCAACATTTAGAGTGGGACAATTAATAATTAATGCTGCAGGAGAGTACACATCATATGATGATACCTACACTGAGAGCAATGGTGATGTGGGTGTTGTATTGACTGCGAATACCAGCGATGGTGATTCCACAGGTGGAAATGAAACTCTAAGAGTAAAATATACCACTACCAACACAGGCACAGCAGCCACAATGGATTATCAAACCACGATAATGGTGTAACCACAGGTTGTTTACCTAAAAAATTTAAAAATATTCTTTTCTTACCAATAGACAACATCGTCTTTTGACGTTATAATCAAAACAAAACTCAAAGATAACACTTATAAAATTTCTAACTAAATATGCATAATCAAACAAGAACGAAATCAGAAACAAAAACGAAAACAGTCATGCCAGGCACACCTTCCACCATCCGAGTTAAGAAAAGAGACGGTCAATTAGAACCACTGGACATTAATAAGATACATTTCGTTGTGGAAGAAGCCTGCGAAGAATTACCAGGAGTGTCAGCATCACTGATTGAGATGCATGCCAACATACAATTCTATGACGGCATGAGTAGCAAAGACATTCAACACATTCTTGTGAGATCAGCGAACGATCTTATCACTCTAGAAAATCCCAATTATCAGTATGCCGCAGCAAGATTATTGAGTTACGATATTCGCAAAGAAGCTCATGGTCAATATGAGTACATACCTTTGTTGAAATTGATATTGAGAAACATTCGTCAAGGTGTGTATGACAAAGAAATTGTGGACAAATACAACATGACAGAGATTAAGAAACTCAACACCTGGATAAGAAGAGACCGAGACCTTAACTTTACCTATGCAGGACTGAGACAGATAGTGGACAAGTATCTAGTGCAGGACAGGAGCACTGGAGAATTGTACGAGACACCACAAGACATGTACATGATGATTGCCGCTACCCTGTTTGCGGATTACCCAAAAAACCGAAGGATGACTTATGTTAAAAAATACTATGATGCAATTTCAACACACAAGATCAACATTCCAACACCTGTTATGTCTGGTGTCAGAACTCCTATTCGTCAGTTTGCTAGTTGTGTGCTTGTTGACAGTGACGATACTCTTTCTTCTATTTTCAGCAGTGATATGGCCATTGGACTGTATGTGGCAAGGCGTGCGGGCATTGGTATCAACTCGGGCAGGATCAGAGGGATCAACTCAAAAATAAGAGGCGGGGAAGTACAGCACACAGGAGTGATTCCATTCCTTAAGAAATTTGAAAGCACAGTGAGATGTTGCACACAAAATGGCGTGAGAGGTGGCAATGCCACTGTACACTTCCCTATCTGGCATTCAGAGATTGAAGACATACTGGTATTGAAAAATAACAAAGGCACCGAAGACAATCGAGTGAGAAGGATGGATTACTCTATACAGATATCTAAATTGTTCTATGAAAGATTTATTCGAGAAGAAGAAATTACTTTATTCTCTCCACACGATGTGCCTGGATTGTATGATGCATTCGGCACAGATAGATTTGATGAACTTTATAAAAAATATGAAAACGATAAAGAAGTTTCTAAGAAGACCATCCCAGCACAGGAATTATTTTTTGATCTTTTAAAAGAGCGAGCAGAGACAGGCAGAATCTACATAATGAATTTAGATCACTGTAATTCACACTCATCATTTAAAGATAAAATTTCCATGAGTAATCTCTGCCAAGAGATCACACTGCCTACTAAACCTATACAGCACATTGATGATGTGAATGGAGAAATTGCTCTGTGCATATTGAGTGCTATCAATGTGGGTGCTATTGGTGATTTAAGTGAATTAGAATCTGTGTGTGACCTAGCAGTGAGAGCACTAGATGAAATCATAGATTATCAAGACTATCCAGTTAAAGCCGCAGAAGTATCTACCAAAGCAAGACGTTCACTGGGCATAGGTTATATCGGATTGGCACACTATCTTGCCAAAATGGATTTAAAATACAGTGATCCCAAAGCATGGGAAGCAGTGGACAGGTTATCAGAAGCATTCCAATACTATCTATTGAGAGCGAGCTGTAATCTTG
>Ga0209500_10002640_pt1 | contig 12542 bp, 9 predicted proteins | sample S_140212_EF_Meta_FD_187323 | JGI IMG/M metagenome (GOLD analysis project Ga0209500, IMG submission 187323) | Freshwater microbial communities from Lake Simoncouche, Canada to study carbon cycling - S_140212_EF_MetaG (SPAdes) (version 2) | ecosystem: Environmental > Aquatic > Freshwater > Lake ...
ATTCAGTTGAACATAATGAATATAATAATATTTTTAAAAGTATAACAGGTTATTCAAATATACCATTAAATCATATTGAAATTTTTAATACATTCGAAAAAATTAAGACTGCTCCAAGACCAGTATTAGAAGTAGCTGCAGATGTACCAGTTGTAGGCGATCCAGTAGGTGAATTGCCCGAAATTAGTCCAATTGATAAGAAAAGAAAGTTAATTGAAATATTTAGATTATATATTACTGAATTAAGTGAATTTTATATTAAAGAATATGAATATCAATTGAATTCAACTTTTAGTGATATATGTGCGTCTGATTTTTGTATGAATCGAACTGGATTCTCAGGGACTCCATATTTTTTAGCACCAATTGATAGAGTTGAAACAAAAATAATACAATATGAACCTAAAGTTGATCCTATTGCAGAAGGTAGTATATTTTATTCAGTTGTAAATAATAATGTACGTATAAAACTTGCAGATACAAGAGATAATATTTATGAATTATTATGTAAAAAAGTAAATGGTTTAGAAAATAATAGGGATAATTTAGATGAATATTATAATAACTCATATAAAGCATTAATTGATGTAGGAGCTTATTTTGTAGGGTTAACACCAAATTCAATTGCTCAACAGATTTTAGAAAAATGTCCACAATATGATCACGTTGTATATATTGATTCAAAAGATAAACAAGTTTATATACAACGTACTGCTACAGGTTATTCAAATGAAATGCCTGCAAAAGATTCATATTTTATTAATGGAAATAATGGTATAAAACCAAAATTTATAGTATTCTTTGATCAGAAACATATTACCGGTATTGATGTAACATTTATGCCTCTAACAGCAATAGGATTAGTTACAATTAAATATAAAACAGGTATTCGTGACTATGGACAAGGAGCATATAGATTAAGAAAGATTAATATAACACAAAGTACACATATATGTGTAAATACTGAAGTTCGAAGTAAATTAGATATTACATTTGATGATAACTGTATATCAAATAATAATAAAGACAAACGTTTAATTTTAAGGCGTTTATATTTAAATGAAATTCTAATAAAGAATAGTAAAATGAAATTACAAACAATGCAAAATTACAGATCAATATTTAGATATCATTTATTAAATATTGACATTTCAAGAATTATATTTACTGAAAAATTTAAACACTATAGATTTAATGTATTTTTAATTACTGCTTCGAGACCACAATTTGAATTTATTACAGATATTAGTAAGGAATTATTAATATACCATATTAATGAACTAAGAGATTTAACAGTTTATTTTAAAGAAATAGGATTAGATGATTTATTAGAATTTAAACTTTCTGAATTATGTAGATTATTTGATAAATTAGATACTAAATTAGACGAAGGGGGACCAAAATTACAAGAACAAGAGCAACAGCAAGAACAATCTCAAGAACAAGAGCAAGAGCAGGAACAATCACAGGAACTTTTAAATATAAACTTAAACAGAAATCTACATGACCATATATTAAATCGTGATCAAATGAAGTATAATATAACTGAAATTACAGATTTTGATAGTCTACTTCCAAATATAATATTTTATAAAATAAATGCAACTAATCCAACAACTTCGCTAGATGCTGGTAAAACATTAGTTTCAAATGGATATGATAAATATATTTTATATACAAAACTATTTCTTTTTAAGTATAAAACTTTATTATATGAAAAAAATCTATATCCTGACATATCTACATTAAATGAACAAAAAGATAAAGATATATATAAGTCTAATATACCTCCGGAATATACTTATAAAATAATAAAAAATTATAAAAATAATAAATATATTATAATAACACAAGAAGAATGGATTCAATTACTATCATACAAAGATGTATATAATATACAACATAATGTTGATACATATTATAACTTTAATAATTTTAAATTGTATAATAATATATATATACCAGAATTTATAACACTCGTTAATTTTTCAACTGATTCTATAATATATAATCTAATAAATATAATTAAAATTACTGATAATTTTTTAATTTATAAACCAAGAGGAACAGCAGGTAGTATATTTGAAGGGATAAAACATTTTATAAATCATTCATTTAAAACTGAATCATATAAACTTGGATTCGAACCAATTAATAAATTAACAATAGTGAATATGTATAATATTTTATTAACAAAGGCATTTTTTAATGGTATTAAATATATTAAAATTCATGAATCTATGTCAGATAAATTAATACAATTTAATGATTGTCTTACAAATGCAAATCCACTTAATGTTGGCATAATTACAGATACTATAGATGATAAGTTTATAACAGAATATATTCCAAATTTATGTAGACGTATTACATATGAAGAATTATATAATATATTAAATAATGGAAATCCTGCAGCATTTACACTAGATCAAGTTAATACTAATACTTATAATATAAGATTAATTAAAAATTTAATATCAAATTTAAATAAAATAAACTATGATAGAATTATTAGTTTCTATTTGACAGGTATGACAAAATGTCTAACCTGGATAAATTATAATAATTTAGATGAATTAGATCCATATATTAATATGACTGAATTTAAGATGTATAAAGAAACTATTGAAAATCAATTAGATTAATCTGGTATAATTATTTTTTACACCATATAATTAAATAATATATGTTTATTATTTAATTTATCACCATAAAATAATAAAAAAATTGATAAATAAAATAGTTTAGAATATTATATATAATGCATAATAAAATGAATATGTTCGTTATAGGAAGAGATGGACAACGCAAAGAGCTATCTTTTGATAAAATTACCCAAAGACTACAACAATTGTCTTCAGGATTAAATAGAGTTAACGTACATATGGTAGCATTAAAAACGATTAATAGTATCTATGATGGTATTCATACATGTGAATTAGATACAGTAAGTAGTAATATATGTTCTAATCTAGCAACAACTGATTTTCAATATAATCATCTAGGTGGTAGAATTTTAGTAAGCAATTCCGAAAAGAACATTAAAATCTTATTAGGCGAGAATGATAGTTTTGTAGGAAGAATGAATTATATTCAATCAGAATATAATAAACTATTTAATCGCGACTATCTAATCCCTGATATGCTAAAATATATAAATGATAATAAAGATGCTCTTAATAGTATGATTGACTACTCAAGAAATTATAAGTTTAGATATTTTGGATATAAAACACTTGAAAAATCCTATCTATTTAAATTCGATGATAAACCTGTAGAAACCCCACAAGATCTATTTCTTGGTATTGCTGTTGCAATTCACTATCTACAAAGTGATCTAGATTTAATTAAACAAACATATGAATTTATATCAAATGGATATTTTACTCATGCAACTCCAACTCTATTTAATGCTCGAAGAATTGGCGGTCAGAATGCAAGTTGTTTTCTAATTAATACAGACGATAGTATTGAAGCAATGTACGATACAGTAAAAGACTGTGCATTGATTAGTAAAGGTGCAGGTGGTCTCGGACTACCTCTATCTCGTATCCGTTCAATTAATTCTGTAATTAAAAGTACAAATGGTCTAAGTAACGGTATCATTAAATATTGTCAAGTTCTAAATCCAACTGCAAGACATGTAACTCAAGGTGGTAAACGTCCTGGTTCAATTGCAGTTTATCTAGAACCATGGCATGCCGATGTATTTGATTGGCTTGAACTAAAGAAACCAACTCCTCCTGATTCTGAAAGATGTCGTGATCTATTTTATGCATTATGGATTCCAGATCTTTTTATGAAAGCAGTACAAGAAAATGGTGACTGGTATCTAATGAGTCCGGATGAATGTCCTGGCTTAAATAAGGTTTATGGAGATGCATTTGAGAAACTATATATGCAATATGTAAGTGAAGGTAAATATAGAAAGAAGATTAAAGCTCTCGAATTATGGGAACGTGATCTTGTTTCTAAGATTGAAACTGGTGGACCATATACATCTTTTAAAGATACTATCAATAAAAGAAATAATCAAAAGAATATTGGTGTAATTGAATGCTCTAATTTATGTAATGAAATTAATGAAGTAACTGATGTAAATGTACAAAGTGTATGTAATTTAGCATCAATTGCTGTTAATAGATTCTATGAAGATGGTGTATATAATTTTGATAAACTAGTAGAGGTTGCAAAACTAATTACAATCAATCTTAATAAGATTATTGATATTAATATTTATCCAACTCCTCAATCTAAGACAACTAACTTATCACATAGACCAATCGGTGTTGGTATTCAAGGATTAGCTGATTTATTTTGTATGATGAAGCTACCATTTGAATCTCAAGATGCACTTGATCTAGATGCTAAAATTATGGAACATATTTATTATGGATGTGTTAGTGCAAGTGCTGATCTAGCTGAACGCGATGGATCTTATGCATATTTTGAAGGTAGTGATTTTCAAAAAGGTATTCTACAATTTGATTATTCAAATGCTAAGACTACACTTGATTGGCCTTTGTTAAAGCAAAAAGTAATGAAAGGAATGCGTAATTCTCTACTTACCGCTCTCATGCCTACTGCAAGTACCAGTCAAATTCTTGGTAATAATGAATGCTTTGAACCATATACTTATAATATGTATATTCGTGATACTCAAGCTGGTAATTTTATTGTTGTTAATGAACATTGTATTCAAGATTTGATTAATATTGGAATGTGGAATGATAATACTCGTCAACTAATTATGAGTGATAGTGGATCTATTCAAGGAATAGATGGTATTCCACAAAATATAAAAGAACTTTATAAAACTGTGTGGGAAATCAAACAGAAGTCAATTATTGATCACGCAGTTGCACGTGGTGCATTTGTAGATCAAAGTCAATCAATGAATCTATACTTTCCTGAACCAGATTTTAAGAAATTATCTTCTGCCCTTCAATATGGTTGGATGCAGGGACTTAAAACTGGTATGTATTATCTTAGATCAAGACCTGCTTCTGAAGCAACTAAGGTTACACTAGACTTAAAAGAAGTTGAGAAAAAGGATGAGAAAAGAGATGAGAAAAAAGAGGATGAAAAGAAAAAGCCTAAACAATATGTATGTACCGAAGATGTATGTACTGTATGTAGTTCTTAAAGAAGAAAGAACAATTAATTTATTAACTTATATTTTATATATATTTTATAATATAAGTATATGGATCATGATAAAACTTTAAAGTTTTTTCATTATTGTTATGAAGGAGAGTTTGAATCTGCTAAAGATATATATTATCAAAATGTAGAAGCTATTGATATAAGATATAAAAAAGATAAAATATTTCGGTTTTGTTGTCAATCTGTAATTGATATGCAAAATTACAATGAACGTTTTATCTTACATTCAAAAAAATTATTAAATATATTAAAATTTTTATGCATGATATGTAATAAATATAAGATTGTTATTGAAAGTGATAAATTAATTGATTGGAAAATAGAAAATAAGAAAGAAATAAATATAAAAATCTAGATAAAATAGACATAACAGAAAGTTAAAAAAATAATTATAAATATAATTATTATAAAAGAAAGATTTAAAAAAATAATTATAAATATAATTATTTTTTTAGAATACCGGATACGGGGCTCGAACCCGTGACCTTGGGATTAAAAGCCCCACGCTACTACCAACTGAGCTAACCCGGTACTATTCTAATAGATTGCTTTCAAAATGTTTATAATTCAATTTTTTTATTGTATAGTTTCTGACGCTAGCGTGAAGTGCTTAAACAAAAGTTAGGGGCTTAATTTTTATCTTCTATGAGAACGTTTCTTACGACTTGTTCTTTTCATATTTATATCTTTCAAATCCTTCTTTAATTCACTAGATACATATAATCCAATTATATCAATTGATTTAGTACTATCCGTAAATTCAGATGTAGATACGATTAGATCTGCAAATCTTTTAGTTGGTTCAATATAATTTACATATGATGGTTTTACATGTATTTGATATTGTTTAAGTGTTTCTTTATACGATTTTCCTCTTTCTGCAACATCGCGTTGTAATCTTCTTGCTAAACATATATCAGGATCTAACAATGTAAATATTTTAAGATCCAATTGATTTCTTAATTTTTCATTAAATAATACAAATAATCCTTCAACAATAATAATTTTTATTTTTGATCCATCTAATTCTTTTTCAACACCTTCTCTTTGAGATGTTACAAAGTTATACTTTGGTATTTCAACAGTTTCTCCTTTTTTTAAAGATGATAAATGGGTTGCCAATAAATCTAAGTCTAAAGAATCTGGAATATCCCAATTATGTTCTGGTGGTGCTTTTTCTCCATTTGGATACGATATATAATAATTGTCACATGAAATAATTTCTATATTAGAAACACCTTTGCCTTCAAGTTTAGATTTAATTGAATTTGCAAAAAAAGTTTTTCCACACCCAGATGCTCCACCAATACCAATTATAAAAATATTGTTAGTCATATAATATAATTATATATATATTTTATGTATATATATATAAATAATTTTAATTTACCGAATGTGGGGCTCGAACCCACGACCCTGGGATTAAAAGCCCCATGCTCTACCAACTGAGCTAACCCGGTATTATATATTATAATTAACTGTTTATATTACTTTATTTATATTAAAATTTATGAAATTTTATTGTATAGTATATTATATGAAGAACATATATTTTATTAGACACGCCGAAACAGATTTTAATACAAATAAAAGAGGATCAGAAATGTTTCAATCAAAAGATAGTCCTCTAAATAAAAATGGAATTGAACAATCTATAAAAACTGGTAGATATTTTAAAGAATATCGTAAACCAATTGATATTATAATTTGTTCTCCTACATTAAGAGCTAAACAAACAGCAGAATATATTGCAAAAGAAATAGCTTACAAAGATACTATTATATTTGAAGATAATATTCGTGAACTTCAAATGAATAAAAAATATACAAATTTAAGTAAGTCTGAGTTTAGTAAATTAAAAGATACGGATGTTGATGTAGTATCTTATTTTAAATACTATGAAAAAATAAAATCAATTAAAACTCCAATTGAAAAAAATGAATTTCTTATACAAAATGCTACGACAAAATTAAATAATATTTACGAAGATGAAACTTCTATATCAACAAGATGCTTAGATTTTATTAGTACATTAAACTCTTTAAATAATAAAAATATATTAGTTATATCTCACGGTGGACCAATTAGATGGATAACAAAAATATTTTTAAATAATATTGGGTACGATGATATAAAAGGTAAATTATATAAAAAGAAAAGTAATTGTGCAATTACTTATTTTTCAATAAAAGATACAACAACTTATTTAGTAAGTGCGCAATCTAACAGACACCTAAAATATATTAAATAAAGAATAAATTAAATAAAGAATATACTAAATAAAGAATATACTAAATAAGAAACTTAGAATTATTTAAATAATTTTTATTATTTAAATAACATGGAAGGCGACGGTGGGACTCGAACCCACAACCACAGGCTTAGAAGGCATGTATTCTATCCAATTGAAATACGCCGCCATTATATATTAAATATATATCCTTATATTAAAATATATTTAAACAACAAAATGATGCATCAAATTCAAAAAGAAAAATATTTAAATTCAATAATTAATAAGGGATATAACCTGGAGAATATTGAAAATATACTTAATAATACAATTAAAACATATAATATAGATAAAAGTAATATAGATCAAAGTAATATAGATCAAAATAATAAAATAAATCTAACTGTAGGATATTATAAAAATGACAATATTTTAAGATCTGCAGAAATTGACTTATGTTTAAAATTAAATTGTATAAATCAATTATTTAATAAAATTATTATAGTAAATGAAACAATGATTGATATACCATTTATTGATAAAAATGATAATCGTATTATTATTATTAATAATCCAAATAGATTAACCTATAAAGATTTCTTTAATTATTCAAATCAATATACGTCAGAGAATACAATAAATATATTAATAAATTCAGATATTGTAATAGGAGGTAATTTTTATCTTTTATATGAAAATATGCAATTAAATGAATTATATTTTTTGACAAGATATGATATTAATAAATATGGACAAATATCTTTATGTCATTTATTAGGATGTGATACATGGATTTGGAAAAATTGTATTAATTGCAATGTAGGTAATTATTATTTAGGTAAACCATATTGTGATTTTAAATTAGCTTATGAACTTTATAAGATTGGTTATACAATTAAAAATCCATCATTAACTCTAAAAACATATCATATACATAATATAAATATACGAAATTACAATGATTCTGAAAAAATAAATGGAGATAAATTTTTAAAGATTAAACATTCAGAGTTAGAATCAGAACATTCAGAAAGTAATTATATATTTTTAGACTGAAATGATCCTTAAAAATTTCTTTCTTGTGGTTCCAAATATTTTTCATCCAATATTTTGAATATTTCTTCTTCTGATTCAACATATATATTTTTTGTACCTTTATATAATCCATATTCATTTAATTTATATCCAAGTTTTTTTGCTTTATTTCTTAAAAATAAATTTAATTCTTTTGATCCAGTAAAATATAATGAAGCTGGATACCACGACAAGAATGGTATAAAACGAATATCTATACGTCTAACTGGTTTCTTATTTTGATGAGGATCTTGACAAAATCCCATATATTTATTTGTAGAATCTGATGTAATATCATCAATTAAAAATCGTGATTCATGTAGTTTTTTTACAATCTTCTGTATTACTAATTTTTCTTCTTCCAGATTTTCAGTTAGAATAGTTGGAGTTGTAACTAATAGATCAATATCATTTGATGTTAATTTTTGTCTTCTATATGATCCACATATCTGAATAATAATTGTATCATCTACTTTTGATAGCTCTTTTAGTAAAAAATCTAATGTTTTAGTTATTTCTTGACGCGGAATATTTAATTTTAATTTATTGTAGTATTTAATGCCAAGTTTAATAGTATTTGAAACTTTTATTTTATTAGTAGAAACAATATCAAAAAATTGTTTAATGGTTTGGATTTTATAATCTTTAATTAAACGATTCGCGAGTGATTCACCAACACCAATTATTGATAATAATTGATCCTTAATTGTTTCTTTTTTATTTAAATTCCTACAATCAATAGTTAAACAGAGTTGATCAAGTTCCCTTAATTTTTTAGTTTTTAATATTTCATCAATACGATCTTTAATACCTTTACCAACACCTGGAATATTTGTTAATTGAGTTACTGATATAATAGAATTTGAAAAATTTTTTATTACTCTTAATCCAGTTTTTAAAGATCTAATACGAAATTCGTTTTGATTTCTAAATGTAGTATCATTTGATGTTTCATACAAATACTGATTTATTTTTATTAACTCAGAAAAAATTTGAATTAATAACTCATTCATATATTATAATATATAAGAAATTAAATATAATAATATTAAAGTTTCTTATAGATTCTATGAATTTTTTTCCAGCAAACAATGATAAAATTTTAATAGATGCAATCGGTAAATATTCAATTAGTTTACCAGATAAAGCACAAATAATAACAAATTTAATTGAAAAACATATTAATACAACAAACATTACAATCACTGATGCAATGGCATGTATTGGTGGAGATACTTTATCTTTTTCACAAAGATTTACAAAAGTAAATGCAATTGAATTTGATAAAATTCGATTTGATTATTTAAAACATAATATGGAATTATTTAATTGTAAAAATATTGATTTCTATAATGAAGATTATTTAAAAGTAATGATGAAAGTAAAACAAGATGTAATATATATAGATCCTCCATGGGGTGGACCAGAATATAAAGTCAAGAAATCAATAAAAATTAAAATTGGTGAAACAAAATTAGAAGAAATATGTGATCAAATAATTGAGAAGAAGTTATGTAAATTACTTGTTTTAAAGTTACCATATAATTATGATTTAATGGAATTAAAATTCTATGATATAAAAATGTTTGTTCTTAATAAGATATTGCTTATTTTAATTAATATTGACCCTGAACAAGCTCCCGCATAAAGATAAATAAAATAAATAGGAATAGATGAGAATAAATAAAAGTTATAAAAAATTGATTTATTAATACTTAAGAATTTAAGCATATACTTATAATATAATATTACTAAATGTCTAATTTAAACGTATCTAATACAAATAATTCGACTAAAATTAATCAAGTGAATGAAACTAATGAACTAAACGAAGATACAATGAGTGATTCAGATGTACCTCCTCCACCACCTACTCCTGTTAATAATCAGATTGAAGTAGGTGCAAAAGTTGACCCTAAGAAATTACCGGAATTTGTAGATGATTCTGACGAAGAGCTTCCAAGAAATGGAGTTGTCGGCCTAAATAATCTAGGCAATACTTGTTATTTAAATTCAGTACTTCAAACTATTAGTAACCTTGATGATTTTCGTACTTATTTACTTAGTGGGACTTTTGTTAATGAACTAAAAGATGGAGTTGAGCTTGAAGATTCGCTATTTTATCAGACTCATCGAATTATTAAAAACTTATGGGAAACTGATCAACCTAGTCTAGGTCCAAGAAGTTTTAGAAAGAAATTTGTTGAAAAACAACAAATGTTCCTAGGATTTGAACAACATGATAGTCATGAGGCTATGCAATTTCTACTAGACAATCTTCATGAGGAAATTAAAAAGAATATGGATGTAAATATCTCTATTTCTCCTGAACTCAAAGGATTTTTTGATTTCTGTGATAAACATTATTCTGAAGTTGCGGTATATAATTTATTTGTAGAATCAGAAAATAAAAAAATAAAAGAATCTGAACAAGGAAAAAGGGCTGAAGATGTCGAAGAAACTGAAGAAAGTAAACAAAAGAAAGCAGAATTTGAACAAATGAAACCTAAATGGAAACATAATCTAAAAATAATTGATTCAAATCCTACTAAAGCACTTGATTATTTTGCAATGAAATTCTGTAAAGATTTTTCTACAAAATATTCTGAAATTTATGATTTCTTTGCATCAATTGATTGCGTTCTTACAAAGTGCCCAGATTGTAATCACATGTCTTATGGATTTGATAATAAGAATATGATATCTGTTGAATTTCCTGAATTAAATGATGATAAGATTAAGGAATCAGATGTATTTAAGAAATTATTTACTGAAAAATGTGAACAATTGAAAGGTAAAATATCAAATGAAGATCTTATTTCAAAGATGTGTGTGAATGAGGTTAAACAAAAACAAATTTTTAGTCTAAATGATTTGCTTGTTAATAATCAACAAGCAAGACAATTAGACGTCAAGAACTTGTGGAATTGTGAAGTTTGTGAGAAAAAGGTACAAGGACTACAACAATGCAAACTATATAAAAATCCTAAATATCTAATTGTCCATCTAAAACGTTTTAATCATTTAATGATTGATCGTGAAGTAAATGGCCGTATTGAAAAAGAAGCTGTAATTTACAAGATTAAAAATCTTGTAACATATGACGAAAAGATTAATATTAGACATCTCATGATTAATGATGACGGGTCTAAGATGGATTATGAAATTGTTGGAGGTATTAATCATATGGGAGAATATAATGGTGGTCATTATACAAATTTTTCAAAGAATGCTAATAAATGGTATAATTATAATGATCATCGTGTAAATGAATTACATTGTAACGGTATTCCATTATCACCAAATGCATATATGCTAATCTATAGACGTTGTGATTAATGAGAGAAAGAGAGAAAAAGAAGACTTTAAAAATTGATTTATTTATTTATTATATTATAATTTAAAAATTATAATATAATATGTTCTTCGATATTAGTAATAAGATATATGTACAAATTGACAATACATGGTTTGATCTAACTAGTTATACGGATCATCCGGGAGGCGCACAAATCTTTAAACAATATCATTTAAAGAATGCTACTAAAGCATTCAATCAAATTCGAGGTCATGGAGATTCATTAGTATTTAGTAAACTAGAAGAACTAGAAATTAAAAATATCCTATTAAATGTATATCTAAATTTAATTAGAAAAGAGAATACAGATATAAATGTGCCAATTGCAACAATTGTTTAAAAATTGAATATTTAATAATATAATTATAAATGAATTAAATTATTATACTTTATACGATTTAAAAATGATTAACGTATGGAATCCAGTTTGTAAGGAAATGTTTAAAGTTCAAATTATAAATTCTTTTCATGGTGCATATGGTCAATCTATATATCGTTCAAAGAATAGTGTATATCTTGTAAAGAATAATGAGTGCAAATGTATGAAATATTTTTTAATAACTAATGATTTAATAAATAGAAAACCATCAAATGATAACTTTAATTTACGCGATATTTATTATGATATGAAAATAAAATATCCTAGACAACTTGAAAATCTAAAAGTACCTCCAACAGTATGTTCAAAAAAATCAAATAGTTCAAAATGTT
>Ga0209500_10002643_pt1 | contig 12534 bp, 3 predicted proteins | sample S_140212_EF_Meta_FD_187323 | JGI IMG/M metagenome (GOLD analysis project Ga0209500, IMG submission 187323) | Freshwater microbial communities from Lake Simoncouche, Canada to study carbon cycling - S_140212_EF_MetaG (SPAdes) (version 2) | ecosystem: Environmental > Aquatic > Freshwater > Lake ...
AAGATTACCTGCCCAACAATCCATTTACCTACAACTACAGCACAGCTGGTAACCGTATCAACGGTCAAGTACTAGACCAAGGCGCTTGGCGCGGCATCTATCGTTATTTCTACGACACCATGTCACCCAACACTACACCTTGGGAAATGCTGGGCTTTACTGAAAAACCCTTGTACTGGGAAGACCGTTACGGTCCCGCACCATATACCAGTGACAACTTGATCCTGTGGGGCGATCTTGAACAGGGACTTGTAGCGGATCCTGTAGCACCATACATCAAGCCCAACTTTGCGAGACCTGGGCTTACCACAGTTATTCCAGTCAACAGCCTAGGTGAATTATTACCTCCACTAACTGCTGTGGTAGGTTTGTACAATCCCAACGACTTCCGCAAGAGCTGGACAGTGGGCGATGGTGGACCAGTTGAAGCTTCGTGGTGGATGAGTAGCAGTTATCCATTTGCTGTCATGCGCCTGTTGGCCCTAACAAGACCAGCAGACTTTTTTAGTTTGTTTGCTGATCGAGATCTTTATCGCTACAATGCCGATATAGAACAATATCTTTACAACAATCGCTACAGACTGGATGGCAATGGATTGGAAATCTATGGCAATGGCGTGAGCAAGGCCAGTTATATCAATTGGATCATTGATTATAATCAGCAGAGTGGTATCAATAGCACAGATGCACTGACCAGAGATTTAGCCAACCTTGATGTGCGTTTATGTTATCGCATGGCGGCCTGGACCGATCAACAGTATCTTGAAGTGTATCTTGAAAAATCCAGCCCAGAAAGCCAAAATGAATCTTTACAGGTTCCTCCTGAAAGTTATAATCTTTTGGTCTATCGAGATCAACCCTACGCACAAATCACCTACAGTAGTGTAGTAGTAGAAACTGTGGCCAATGGTTGGGCAGTATACGGATATGGTAGTTATCAACCCTATTTCCCAATCATAGTCAGTGCGGCCAATGGAAAATTACAGACTATATCAGCCGGCGGAGCCACAGTGCAAGTACCAGCACAATACACCAACAACGTGACCAACATTCCATACGGTTATGTGTTTACTAATCGTACCATGATGGTGGATTTTCTATTGAGTTATGGACAGTATCTCGAATCTCAAGGTATGACCTTTACCGAATTAGAAAATGGTTACACTCTAAATTGGCCGCAGATGGCGCAAGAGTTCTTGTACTTCAGCCAACAAGGCTGGCAAACTGGTACCTTGATCAATCTCAATCCAGCAGCCGGACAGCTTACAGCATATCGTTTAGGTTCAGTCGTTGATGACATTTATAGTGTCAGTCCAGAAAATCAATTGCTTGATCAAAATCGTCAGACCATAGCTACAAGAAATTTAATTATACTGCGTGAAGGAGATAGCTTTAAAATAAATCCAGAACCCACAACCAACCAGGCTATCAGTTTCTTGAACTTGCAGTTTACAGATTATGAAAATATCATAATCTTTGACAATGTTGATATATTCAATGATTTGATTTATGATCCAGTCACCGGAGCAAGACAGAATAGAATGTATCTGAATGCATTTAATACCATTGAATGGGACGGAACTCTTAATGCAAAAGGATTTATCCTAAATCAAAACAATGTCAAGGCCTGGAATCCAAATTTGCGATATACCAAAGGTGATATTGTACGCTATAAAAATAATTACTGGCAAGCAAGTGGACTGGTACAACCAACAACCAAATTTGACTACAATGTCTGGCTCAAAAGTAACTATGCTTTGATTGAGCAAGGACTATTACCTAATATAGCCAACAAAGCTGATCAATTGGCCAACACGTACAATACACAAACTGCCAATTTAAACAACAGCAACGATTTACTGGCCTATAACTTGATTGGATTTACGCCACGTCAATACATGGCCGATCTTAATCTTGACGATGTCACACAGGTCAATCTTTACCAGCAGTTTATCAAGACCAAAGGAACCACTCGAGCCACCGACTTGTTTACCCGTGTAAATTTAACCAAAGAAAGTGGCGACTATCAAATTTACGAAACCTGGGGTGTCCTAATAGGAACCTATGGTGCTAATGGCAACAGAAGTTACTTCGAAGTAAATCTTAATGAAGCCAAGCTGACCGGTAATCCAAGCACAATACAAATTATAGAACCTGGACAAACCAGTTTGGCCAACCAGACTGTGTTTTTAAGCAATCTCTGGAGAGAAAGTTATAAAATAACATCAACAGATATATTACCAACTGTTTATCCAACTACTCTGAACACAGTATTACCGTCGGCTGGATATGTCAACATCAACGATGTAGATATCACGGTGTACAGTCTTGATGATCCAACTGCAATTGCCTCTAATCTCAGTAGTGTTGGAACAGGCACAAGTATCTGGGTAGCACGAGACAATCCTTACAATTGGAATATCTACAGATGCACACAGGTGCCTGGGCGATTGAGCCAAATAACAGACAACTTGAACGGAACCAGTATTGCACAGTTTAGTCAGATCACAGGTTTGGTCATTGGTGATCTTGTTATTGTGCGTTATTTTACTGACGGAGTTGATGGAGTGTATCGTGTGTTAGGAACACCATCTCCAACCAGCGTTACAATTTCGTATACATTTACCAATTCCAATCAAACCACATTGACCAGCAATGGTCTGGCCTGGTTCTTACAGACCATGCGAGTGGCTCAGGCCAGCGACGTTGCAGACTTACCATACTCAAAAGCACTGGTACCTGGCGGTAGAGCCTGGGTTGATAACAACGGATCTGGGCATTGGGAAGTATTAGAAAAACAAGAACCTTTTACTCCTGCCGAAAACAAAAATGCTGTGACTCCACAAACCAACAGTTTGTATGGAACCAGCGTCGGCCAGTCAAACAACAACTATAATTTATTAGTAGGTAGCCCAAATGCCGCAGGGGGCGGAGTATTATACACATATCGCAGGCTTACTACAGAAGACAATTCTGGAACTTATATAGATAATAGTACTTTGTTTTTGTTGGCAACAGACCCTGTAGGATTTGGAAACAGCATAGACTGGGGCAAAAATAATTGGGTAGCCATTGGTGCCAGCGGCAGTGGTGCAGGACGCGGATATGCTGTTGCGCTTTATCAAGTTCCGGCCAGCAATGAGTATTTGCAAGCTCAATTGTTTACTGCCCCAACTACCGCAAACGCTGTGGCATTTGGTACAGCGGTAACAGTCAGCAACGATGAAAAATGGATGTACATCAGTGCGCCGGTTGAGAATTTGGTTTATTCGTATGGATTTGTTGAAGTTCCTGTACAAAGTGTAACCTACACCGCCAATGGATCTACTAATGCATACAATTGGGCTGGAATATTAACAATCGATCCAGATCAACCTGGCCAGTTAATTGTAGCAGTAAACAACGGAGTTGTTACCTGGGGCACTGATTATATCATAACCAGTACTCAGGTAAGATTTTTTGTACCACCGCCTCCTGGAGTCGATGTGATTCTCACTCGACGAGATCAAACAAACATAACCAGCAACGGTGGACTCACTTACGACCTAAATCCATTCTTGTATTTTGGTGCAGAATCGACTAGTAATCCCAATATTAACTCGTTCAGAATCTTGGTCAATGGTGTTATAGCTCGCCCTTATATTGATTACACTTTCTCCGGGACCACAGTAACATTTGAAGTTTCCAGCATCCCGGGTGTGGGAGCCGGTATTGGAATTTTTGCCGGATCATATTGGCGATATATTGGTAGTATTGATACCACCGGTTTATCTCTCGACTCAGACGCAAACTTTGGTGGTAGTTTAAGTTGTAGCACCGACGGGCGCAGCGTGATCATTGGTGCAGATTTTGACGACTCTAGTGTAAACAATTCAGGATCAACTTATATATTTGATCGTAGTGTGATACGTTATCTTGTCACAGATATCACCCAGACAACTTATGCCATACCGGGGTCAATCACTGATCCTGTATCGGTCATGCTCAATGGAGTATTTTTAACCAACACTGATCAATATATAGATGGGCAATTCACTGTGTCTGGATCCAATCTTGTGTTATCCAGTTCAGTCTCATTGACCATTGGTGACAGTTTGGAAATAGAAACCAACCAGTTTCAGTTTGTACAAAAGATAGTTTCTCAAAGTCCCCAGGATAGTTCCTTGTTTGGATACTCAGCCCAGATGTGTTTGAACAACTGTAGCCTATATATTGGATCTCCGCAGTACACAAATACATTAGTACAAGAAGGTAGTGTAGAGCGACAGGCCAATCAAAGTAGATTGTACGGAGTAACTGTTAGCACTATTGCCAATCCAACTTTAGCAGCTGGAAGCATGATCCGTATCAATAATATTGAAGTTGCTGTTCCTAACAGTCCTAACAATACTGTTGCTGGACTAGCGGCGGCTATTAGTCCTGTGGCATGGTCCAGTACAAAACAATATTATATTAATGATCGAGTGATTTATAATTCTGTTTGTTATACTGCTGTTGCATCAAGTCTAAATCAGGTACCCAGTGCTTCGAGTGTATATTGGGATGCGTCATTTGCTATACCTAATGTGCAAGCCTCGGTAACTGGCAATCTTACATTTGCCGGAGATGGTAGTACAAAGATCTTTAGTATAGGAACGGTGTATAGTAGTTTAGGATCAACTGTGGTCTACATTGATAATGTACTACAAGCAGCCAGTCCAACTGTTGGATACAATTACACTTACAACAATACCGATCAACAGATAGAATTTGTATCGGCACCGGCCCTGGCCACAGTCATAACAGTGGTGACAGGAAAATTAATCTTATCGGTCATTGATGCTGAATCGGCTCCAGAATTTGATAAACTGTCAGTGTTGCCTGGAGTAGGCACATATGGATCAGCATTTGCGGCCTTGGGATTCGATACTTTTGTTTATACGCAAACACTCTACAGTCCAAATCCAATGTCCTATGGCCTGTTTGGCACTTCTGTTGGTATCAACACCAACAGTATCAATCTCATAGTTGGTGCGCCAAATGGTGATGTGTATGAATCAATGGGCTTTGATGGTGGCGAGACTGTATTTGACCAAGATAGTACTATATTCAGTAATTCAGTGGCCAACTGTGGAGTAGCCTACACGTTTGATTATCTACCAAGTTCCAGAGCCTCTAATTCAAATCCTGGACAAATGACATTTGGACAGCAGATTTATCAGGTGCCTAGGATTGATAATTTTACTTTTATAGCCGACGGAATTACAACAACCTATGACATAGCGTCGGCCAATGTTGTAGCGGGAAATGTTCCGTCTGTGTATGTAAACAATGTTTTCCAGATAGCTAACCCAGATTCTGGTTATACCTACACCTACACACCAGCTACACAATTGATCACATTCATCACGGCTCCTGTCAAGGGTTCAATTATTTTTGCAAAAACTGGACAGTTTGGAACCACACTTGGAGATAGATTTGGTACAGCAGTAAATTATGTAAACGGTCGTTTGATTGTGGGAGCTCCGGGCGTAGACCTTGGCGACACTAGCGATTCTAATTATGGATCAATATCTATATTTGACAATCTGAGTAACTTGCCAAGCTGGGCAGTGATACGCGAACAACAACCTGTGGTAAACATTGAATTGATGAATAGTGTTTACAGCTTTGATAAACTGTTAAGCAGCACTCAGACCTATTACGATTTTATAGATCCACTACAAGGTAAAATACTGGGAGTAGCCGCTCGTAACCTTGACTACATTGGTGCAGTTGATCCTGGCAATTACAACACAGGAACTATACACAACAACGGAACCAGCTGGGGCGATACACACGTAGGAGAAATGTGGTGGGATACTGATACTGTTAGATTTATCAACCCCAATCAAGATGATATCGTGTACGCAAGCAAGCGTTGGGGAAGTGTATTCCCAGGAAGTCGCGTGGACATTTATCAATGGATACAAAGTGATGTTCCTCCAGCCAGTTACACCGGAGTTGGAACGCCATTGAGCACTACCAGTTACACAGTATCGTCGGTCCTAACAGCCAATGGTGTGTTTGCCAGCTACTACTATTATTGGGTCCGCGGAATCAATACCGTTGATAGTACCAATGGAAAAACATTAAGTGCCACAGCCATTGCCAGTTATATTGCCAATCCTATCGGCAGCGGCATTCCTTACCTGGCACCTATCAACGCCAGTACTGTGGCTGTTTACAATGCTATTGGGCTAGTTAGTGCGCAAGATACAATTTTACATGTAGAATACGAACAACAGGTTGGTGGGGCAGATGCCAACATACATACCGAGTATCAGTTTGTTGCCGAAGGTAGAGCTGATAACTTTGTAACCGATTCTATCTATCAAAAATTACAAGACAGTTTCTGTGGAGTTGATCAGGCGGGCAACTCGGTTCCAGATCCATTCTTGAGTCCTGGCATGCGATACGGAGTACAATTCCGTCCACGACAAAGCATGTTTATCAATAGATATACAGCATTACAAAACTATCTTGGCCGCACTAACACTATATTGGCACAGTATCCCATCTCGGAGATGCGTAGTTTTAATCTGTTGAACAGCAGTGAAAGCATTCCAAATGCCACAACAGCAACAGCTACAGCGGCCACTATCTTGGGAAATATATTGACCATAGCCGGCACAGTCACTGGAGTGTTTGCTGTGGGACAGACCTTGTCTGGAACCGGCATTCCCGGATTGGTCACGATCACCAGTTATGGAACCGGCACTGGTGGAGCAGGCACATACTTGATCAGCGCCAGCCTGTCTATCACAGCACAGAGCATAACTGCAACCACTGGCTATAATCAAACAGTGCCCAACTTGACCGTGTTGGGCTATCAAAATCTCGCACAAGTTCCGTTGGGCTATCGTTATCTGGTATTAACTGACAGCAGCCAAAGCGGTCGTTGGACCATATACGAAGTGGTATTAGATAATGGACAACGTACCACACAGTTGGTGCGCATACAAAACTACGACACATCTTTATATTGGAGTTATGTCAATTGGTATCGGCCTGGATACAACAGTTCCATACAGCCAATCACTCAGGTTGCTAACACAGCTGATCTGCAGGCTCTAAGCGTAACTGTAGCACCAGTTGGCAGCAGCGTGAGAGTCAATGCTAACGGACAAGGCAAGTATGAAATTTATCTAAGAGTTGCCACCGGATGGGAACGTGTGGGTCTTGAAGACGGAACCATCTCTTTTGATGCCGTGCTCTGGAACTATGCTCTTGGACCTTACGGATATTCCAGCGAAGTGTATGACGCACAATACTATGATCAAGAGCCCGTGATTGAAACTAGAAAAATCATACAAGCTATCAATCAAGAACTGTTCACTAACGAACTGTTGATATATCGCAATGAACTGTTGATCTTGATGTTTAAATACATCTATAGTGAATTTACCACTCCTGATTGGTTGATAAAGACCAGTTTCATTGATGTAGATCATAAACTGCGTAACTTGCGGCCATATCAGCTGTACCAAAAAGATAACCAAACTTTTGTGGAACAATACTTACAGGAAGTAAAACCATTCCACGTGCAGACCCTGGCATTTAATTTGGTCTATGACGGTCTTGATCCGTTCCTGGGTGCATTAACTGACTTTGATGTACCAGCCTACTGGAATACCGCCTTGGAAATTCCACAGTTTGTAAGTCCGGTATTAACACCTTACACTGACTCTTTGAGTTATGGTGAATCATTCATCAGTGACGCCGAGCCAAATGCAGCCATATGGGCAGAAACTCCTTGGCAGTCGTGGTTTAACAATTACACTCTAAGCATCACCGGCGCAAACTTGTTAACCGGTGGGTCTGGATATGTTACGGCTCCTGCTGTGTTGTTTGGCACTCCTTGGGAAGCCGATACTGTATACACCACTGGTCAACAAATATACTACATCAACGGCTCAACCAATAGCTTGTATACTGTCACTGCCGCAGGTACCAGTGGAGCGACTCCTCCGCCCTTTACTTCGGGATCAGGACTGAACGGTACAGCTACTTTGACCTATGCAGGCACCGGAGCCACTGGTGTAGCAACCATAGATGAATTTGGTGAAGTAGTTGATATCGCAATGACTGATCCTGGATCAGGTTATTTGACCACAAGCACTATAACATTTGTCAGTACATCAGGATCTGGAGCACAGGCTGTTCCGATCATGACTAACAGCCTGGTAAGAAATTTTGCTATCACCATCCGGTTCGATCGTTATCAATATGCCAGCACCATATATGAATGGCAAGCCAATTACAGTTACGCAGAAGGAGCACAAGTGCGTTGGCGCAACAGTGTTTGGTCAGCCAACAGTGCTGTATCAAGTGCCACATTCAATGTGGATCAATGGACAGCAGTGCCGGCTGAGACCTTGAGCGGCGTTGATCGCACCATGGGATTCTACACTCCTACTCCAAACATGTTTGGCCTGAGCTTGCCGTTGTTGATAAGTGGCATACATTATCCGGGTGTGCAGGTAATGGCTCCAACCTTCAGCCAAGATTCGGGGTTTGATGTTGGATCATATGCTTTTAACCCGTATGATAACTTGGTATACGGCCCAGAAGGTCGCCCAACTTATGATCCAGGCATCCTTGATGCTGCCTATTCAAGCTCGTATCTTGACAGTTACTTGGGATTACGGGCTGAAGATATCAATGTCGATGGCGGAAAATATATAGATCTGTACAGCAGCCATGCTCCAGAAGAACTGATTCCTGGTAGCGAATTTGACACCATGGACTTCCGTGTTTATACTACTGGAGGTCCTACTGACGGGGCTGATTTTAGACTATTCCAAGACATGCGTGGATTACAGATGGCTTACACTATTACTGACGCAACTACTACAGAGTTGTTAGAAATAGACAATACCAATGATATCATTTATGTCGTGGATGCCAGCGCACTGACTGAACCTGATCTCGACACCAACCAATGGGGAGCATTGACTATTGGTGCTGAACGCATTATGTATCGTGAACGAGACACTGTTGCCAACACAGTAAGTGGCCTAATAAGGGGCACAGCCGGAACAGCCATAACTCCACATCTCATTGGTGACACTGTGTACAGCATGGGCAAAAACAATTTGTTTGGACAACAGTATCAAAACTATGTTGTACAGACCAACATTGTATCTGATGGGTCTACTGCGGTATTTGACGCTCCAAATATCACTCTAAGTACATCAACCACAGCCTGGGTGATTGGCAACACTTACTCAATAGGTGATATAGTTGTCAACAGTGGCAGTTTTTACAGGGCCAAACAAGCTGTACCAGCTGGTACTGCAATAGCCAATACTGCGTACTGGCAACCACTTGCGGTGGCTGTAGAAGTTTATGTAGGCGGACTACGACTAACCAGCGATTTGTATACCATAACCAACCAAGCACCTGTTTCAGTGACCCTAGATGCTATACCTGTATACGGTGTTGGGGTAACCATACTAGTACGCAGAGGAACCTGGATTAACTACTAAAATCCCTAAGGTTTTCCTGGGGCTGTATAACAAGCTAAATAAAATATGACTGATAAAAACCAGACAACTAAACAAACTGTCACTGAAAAAACTCCACAGCGTCGCCCTAACGAAACTGGTACGATTTCGGTACAAGGACATATAAGGATTTCAGATCCTCAAACCAAGAAAGTATTTGTGGAGAAACGAGCATGATAATCACTCCGGGATTGACAAAAATTGAGGGTTTTGTAAAGATACATGATCCTAGAACAGGTGAAGTTTTGGTGGATAAAAAGAATGCCATCCACTACGAAAACATCAGTATCTGTATGGCCCGCACATTAAGCGACAGGACCTTGGCACAAGGCGGCGGATTTATCTATGACATGGCGTTTGGTAACGGCGGTAGTGCTGTGGATCCAACCGGAGTTATAACCTATTTGCCCCCAAATACTGTGGGTACCAATGCCAGCTTGTACAACGAAACCTACGCCAAAGTGGTAGATGATAACAGCGCATCCAATCTGGATTCCAGCAATAATTACATGACTGTGGTGCATACTTCTGGGCAACCTTACACTGACATTATCGTGACCTGTTTGCTAGACTACGGTGAACCCGCTGGTCAGCAGGCCTTTGATAACAGCACCAATTTCAATGGCGAATATGTGTTTGATGAGCTAGGACTGCAATGCAAAGTTGGAGCCGATGCTGGAGATTTATTGTTGATTACCCACGTGATCTTCCACCCGGTACAAAAAAGTTTGAATCGCCAAATACAGATTGATTATACGTTGAGAATCCAAACTTTGACCAATCTAAGTGTGGCATAAAGTGGTAAATACAAACAGAGCGGAATAACAATACATGTCATATACAATAACTTTAACTGATGGCGCGACGTATGCTACTATAGCAGATGGTACTATTAACACAACCGCTAACCCAACCGTAACGCTAGTAGGTAAAAATTACGCTGGTTACGGAGCATTTTTAAACACAAACTTCATGCGTATGTTGGAAAATTCTTCTAACAACACAGCACCTCCTGCTCCAATCGAAGGACAACTATGGTGGAACAATACTCCCAATGCAGGTGTATTATCAGTCAACACTGATAACACCACTACTGGATGGAAAACACTGAGCGCACTAGCAGTTGCTAGTACAACACCGAGCGCAACCATTTACAGTCGCATTGGCGATCTTTGGTATGATACTACAAATCAACAGGTAAACATCTGGAATGGTACTGCCTGGTTATTGATTGGACCACAATTCACAGCAGGTACCGGAGTAACTGGTGCGTTTGCCAACGTAATCACAGACACAAACACCCTGACTCACAAAGTGATCGAGCTTGTGATCAACAGCACCGTGGTTGGTGTAGTCAGTGAAGACCAAACTTTTATACCACAAAGCACAATATCAGGATTTGCCAGTATAAATCCTGGACTACAATTGGCCAATCTTGTAACTGGCGTAGGCGGAACAAGTGTTCCCAGTTTCTGGGGACAGGGTAATGTTGGCGTAAGCGTAACTGGCAACGTCAGTGCCAATGTATTTTTAGGCAACGGTAGCCAATTGACTGGCTTACCGGCTGGATATAGTAATGCCAATGTAGTTACCTTTATGGGTAGCGGCAACAGCATGAACATCAGTGTCACTGGTACTATCAATACCTCTTCGCGAGTATCTGCTGCCGGTAATGTGTTTGGTGGCAATGTTCTCACAGCTGGCAATGTGTCGGCTGTTGGCAATGTGGCTGGAACTTATTTTATTGGTAACGGTAGCCAGTTGACTGGCTTGGTTGTGCCTGGCACATACAGCAACGCCAACGTGGCCTCTTACTTGCCTGTATTCAACGGAACCATTGGTGTTACTAATGTCACTAACGGAGCGGCCAATGCCAGTGGCAATATAGGTAATTCTACAGGATATTTTAGTGGCATGTATGCAACCACATTCAATGGCGCCACATACAACGGAACCACATTCAATGGGGTCACATTTAGTGGAACCAGTAATCAAGCATTATACGCTGACGTGGCCGAACGGTTTGCCGCAGATGCTGAGTATGAACCTGGTACCGTGGTTGAACTGGGCGGCACTGAAGAAATCACAAGATCTATACAAGAGTTGAGCGACTCTGTGTTCGGAGTCATAAGTACACGAGCAGCATATTTAATGAACAGTGGTGCTGGATCTGATTTGACTCATCCAGCGGTTGCAATGACCGGCCGAGTTCCTGTACAATGTACTGGTGTCGTACGCAAAGGCGATCGCCTGGTCAGTGCCGGAAATGGTGTTGCAAGATCAGCTCAGCCTGGTGAAGCCACAGCATTTAACACAATTGGACGAGCACTTGTGGACAAATTGGATACAGGTGTAGGCAAAGTAGAAGCCATCGTGACCATTAAATAATATTGGGATTAAGAAAAAATGACATACAGCTCCGGTGGACTAATACAAGCAAGCGACTATAATGGATTCGTTAGCAGCGTAAATTCAGTGTGGAATAGTCTATGGGGACAAAGTGCTGTGGGTACCGTGAGCGTAAGTGGTACAATTACAGCCGCACAATGGGCAAGTTTGGCCGGGACCATCACCAATGCTTACATTCATGAATCAGGAAGTAACCCTAGTGTAGCCAGTCCCAGTGCTGGACAGACGATTGGTATAATCGCTAATTTGACTTCAGCCGTCAGTTACATAACCACATATCCGTATAATTGCTATGCATCTGGAACCACTACATCTACAGGTAGCGTAGCAGGTGCGACCGGGTCCGCAAATCAGGCCTGGCAACTTACCTGGACACAGAATGTAAATTTTCCTAGTGGTACTGCAAGAAATTATTTTTTCAATGCTGGTGGACGGATATTCTTAACTTTCACCAAAACCAGCACCGGACAAACAAATGATCCTACTTGGAACACTTTGGCTGGCTCATGTAATCAGATTTCGTTTACTGTTACTAGCACATCAAAGACTATTGCTGGTACTGTATATCAAGGTACCAACAAACAAGGTGGGGATGGAA
>Ga0209500_10002648_pt1 | contig 12516 bp, 8 predicted proteins | sample S_140212_EF_Meta_FD_187323 | JGI IMG/M metagenome (GOLD analysis project Ga0209500, IMG submission 187323) | Freshwater microbial communities from Lake Simoncouche, Canada to study carbon cycling - S_140212_EF_MetaG (SPAdes) (version 2) | ecosystem: Environmental > Aquatic > Freshwater > Lake ...
GGATGATGCGTTGAAGACGGCCAAAGGCTACTTTCTCGACAGCGGTAACCTGAGCGACGACATCGCCCAGTGGGACTCCTCAGCGATCTTCAAGCTGATGGGCGACGCCTGGAAAGACGTCTTCAAGCAGAAGCTTACGCACACCGACCGGAGTTTCGTCAGCGAGCTCCGTGAAGCCCGCAACAAGTGGGCCCATGAGAAACCCTTTTCCAGCGACGATACTTACCGCGTTTTTGATACCATCGAGCGTCTGCTCATTTCGATTGGATCCCCCGTGGCGGACGAGGTTGCCACCGAAAAGTCCGAGATCTTGCGCGTGCGCTATCTTGTCGGCGCTAAGAATGAAGTCCGTCGTCAGAGCAACCAACCCTTACAGGTGGAGTCCGTCCACAACCTGCCGGCCTGGCGGGACGTCATTACACCGCACGCCGATGTGGCGAGCGGTCGGTATCAGTTAGCGGAATTCGCCGCCGACCTCTGGCAGGTCTACCTCGGCCATGGTTCCGACGAATACCGTAATCCGGTGGAATTCTTCCGTCGGACTTACCTTACGAATAACCTGAAAGAACTGCTCGTCGGGGCGGCTCGCCGTCTGAACGGTCAGGGCGGCGATCCAGTTATTCGTCTCCAGACCAACTTCGGCGGCGGTAAGACACACTCGATGCTGGCGCTGTATCACCTGTTCTCCGGGGTCTCGGCGAACTCATTACTTGGCGCCGAAGAGCTCTTGCAAACTGCGCAGGTTAAGGAGTTCCCCCAAGCTAAGCGGGTCGTCCTCGTGGGTAACAAGATCTCTCCGGGTAGTCCGGTCACCAAGGCGGATGGGACGGTAGTCCGTACGCTCTGGGGTGAGCTGGCATGGCAACTGGGCGGCAAAGAAGGCTATGCCATGGTCAAGACGGACGATGAGTGTGGCACCATCGGGGGTGATGGCCTCACGAAGTTGCTCCAGAAGTACTCCCCGTGTCTCATCCTAATCGACGAGTGGGTAGCCTATGCCCGTCAGCTGCCGTTCTCGAATGAGCCGGCGATTGCCGGAGGTCGCTTCGAAGTGCACTTTACCTTTGCACAAGCTTTGACCGAGGCGGCGAAAGATGCTCCACGCTGCCAACTCGTGGTCAGCTTGCCGGCCTCCGACACGGCTACTTCTCCGCATGCCCAAGGCGATGACTTGGAAGTTGGCGGCGAGCGTGGTCGCTCCGCCCTAGACCGGCTCAGCAACGTCATTGGCCGCATGGAATCCACCTGGCGTCCGGCTACCCCCGAGGAAAGTTTTGAGATCGTTCGCCGTCGCCTGTTCGAGCCCTTGGTTGACGAGGGCAAGTGTCGCCAACGTGACCTCATCGCCAAGCGCTTTGCCCAGCTCTACCAAGAGTCGCATATGGAATTCCCGGCGGAATGCCGCGAAGCTGATTACGAGCACCGTATCCAGGCGGCCTTCCCGATTCACCCGGAGCTCTTTGACCGGTTGTATAACGACTGGTCGACGCTGGTGCGCTTCCAGCGCACCCGCGGCGTGCTCCGCCTGATGGCCACGGTGATTCACTCGCTCTGGGAAAATGGCGACAAGAACCCACTTATCCTGCCTTCGAATATTCCGATCGACGACCCGTCCGTTCAACAGGAGCTGACGCGTTACCTTTCCGATAATTGGGCGCCTATCATCAATAATGATGTCGACGGGCCGAATTCTCTGCCAGTCCGCATCGACCGCGAAGTCCCGAACCTCGGTCGCCTCGCCGCCACCCGCCGCGCCGCTCGCGCCATCTACATCGGCTCCGCGCCCAAGGGGGACACTCCGAATCGTGGTATCGACGATAAGAGCATCAAGCTGGCCTGCGTCTTCCCGGGTGAGTCTCCCGCTATCTACAGTGACGCCCTGCGCCGCCTCTCTAGCGCTGCGACTTATCTCTATCAGGATGGTACCCGTTACTGGTATGGCACGCATCCCACAGTAATGAAGCTGGCGCAGGACCGAACCGAAGGCCTGAAGAATCAGGCCGATAAGGTCCAGCAGGAGCTTGAACGCCGACTGACGGAGATGGCGGCCCGGGATCGTAACTTCGCCGGTATCCATGTACTCCCGCAGGACTCTGGTGAAATCAAGGATAGCCCGGAGACGCGCTTGGTCGTCCTAGGCGTTAACGAGCCCTACAGCCCGGAAGGTTCCTCGTTGGCCCAGCAACGGGCGACGGAACTTCTGGCCAAGCGGGGCAATAGCCCCCGCCTCTATCAAAACGCCCTGATCTTCCTCGTCGCGGAAAAGACGCGCATGCAGGAGCTTGATGAAGCGCTGCGTCGCTACCTCGCCTGGTCTTCGATCTCAGATGAAGCCGTTACCCTGAATTTGACGCCTCACTTGGTGAAGCAGACGCAGACCCAGCTAGCGGATGCGCAGCGTGCCGTGGAAAGCCGCATCCCCGAGGTCTACAAGATGATGTTGGTGCCTTCGCAGGCCACCCCGACTGAGCCGGTCAAACTGAACACCATCCGAGCCACGGGCGGGGAGAGCATCTTCCATGCCTGTGCCAAGAAACTCGCCAATGACGAGCTCCTGATCAGTCGTCTGGCGGGCTCCCGGCTCAAGATGGAGTTGGATAGCGTGCCCCTCTGGAAGGACGACCGCGTCCAGGTCACGGAGCTGGCGGAATATTTTGCCCGCTACGCCTACTTGCCGCGTCTTACCCATCCCAAAGTGCTCTTTGAAGCGGCCGAAGATGGCGTCAAACAGACCACCTGGATCGAAGACGGCTTCGCTTATGCGGATAGCTATGATTCGACGGCGCAGCGCTATGTCGGTCTCAAGGCCGGCCAGGCCGTCATCGTGACGGACGGGTCCCGCGGCCTCCTAGTGCGTTCGGCCGTGGCAAAGGCTCAGCTCGATGCGGAAGTAAAGACCACCACCATTGTCGACCCGTTGATTGTGACGACCACCACGACCACGGTTACGGAGCCGTTGACCAAGAAGCAGCCGACCTTTTTCCACGCGACGACGACCATGGACGGCCACCGTTCGCTCATGAAGATCGGCAAGATCGACGAAAACGTCCTCGCTCACCTCGCGAGCATCCCTGGCGCCGAGGTGAAGATCACCTACACGCTCGAAGTCACCGTGCCGACCGGTATCCCAGATAGTACCCTCCGGACCGTCAACGAGAACGCCAAGTCGCTCAAGATCGATACGCATGGCTTCGAGTAAGCCCGCCTAGCGTGAGCCAGTTCACCTTCCAGGAGTACTTCGAGCGGCAGTTCCCAGCTGACTTAGCCGCGTTCGTTGAGGCCATGCCCGCGAGCCAGCGGAAGCACTTCATGAAGTCGCCGGAGTCGTATTCGATTTCGATGAACTACCTCGTCGAGCCAAGGCTGGCGCTCCACGTCATCCCGTTGGAGCGACGCCCGTACTATGCGACCGCCCTCTACTTCACTTCGCTGATGGACCAGGCGATGTACCAGCATCGCCAGGAATGCTATGAGCGCTATCGTCGGCTGACTGATTATCCCAAGCTCACGGGCGCTTGCCCCGGAGCCTGTATGTATATCGCCGAGCCAACGATGGCCCTGACGCACACCAATCTCTTCGACGTCGATGAGACGGATTACATTCAGCGGCGATCAGACACCCTTTTCCGCAACGAGCTCACCTTGGCCCCAATTCTGAAGGAAGGTAAGGCGTATTTCCGCCAGGCCTTCCCGGAGTTTCTGCGCCGTCATCTTCCCCACATCAGCGACGCGGAAGCCTTATATCGTCGGGTCTTTAATGACTGGAGTGAAGTCCAGGCCAACCCCTTGCTGCAGGCTCACCCGAAGATTCCGAAGGGGTCGTTCCATATCGCCGCCGGGTGGGGGCCGGTGGTCGAAGTCAGGCCTGGGACGAAAGAAGGCCCCTTAATGACGATTACCATCGAGGATGAGTTCCAGGCTCAGCTAGAGCTGGATTTCGAGGCGGGCACTGGGGCGTTTGTCGCCATGCGGCTCCAGAGGTATTTCAAGGTCGGGGAAGCCCGTCGGCCTAGTAGCCTGACGCGCAGCCCGGGCCTGCCTTGTCTGAGGCAGCCTAGTAGTTCGCTGAAATTGAAGGTCGGGTCGTTGGTTTGTAGTAAGCACATGCATTCATTAGCCATGGGAGATCTCTTCATAAATTGGTCTGGCCGGGATCATTACGACCAGGCGAGCAGTCTCCCGATCTCACCCGAGGCGGTCTTACACTTCTACTATGTCCAAGGAGAGTTAGCGGCTCTCTGCCTGGGGCATGTGCATGCCACGATTTTCAATGAAATGCCGCACTTTAGGCGGGATGGCCGTTAGGCCGGCCGATACCCTGCCGACTTCCTTCGTTCGTGGGCGCGTTGCTGGGCTTGTTTCGCCAGACTCGGTGAGTCATAGGTCCGCAGTGTGATCTTCGGCCTCACGATAGGGTATGGTGTGTTGCCGCGATACAGCCGTTCTAGCTCCGTTGTCTTCGTGATTAGCACCGATCTTTTGAGCGTCGCTTCCCAGCGCCGATAGATACATCGCCGCAGGCCTTCTTTAAGGGTCTTCTGGAGGCGGATTTTGGTCGGGGGGCGGGCCATCGGCAGTGAAGGGCTTGCAGGGGAGTGTACGGAAGGTAGAAACACGACATGAAAATCCTCTATCGTACGGCCTTCGCCCTAGGTCATTCGCAGGACCCGATGAAGGATATCCATACGTTGGCGGAGCTGGCCTGGGCCTGGGTCTTCACGCCAGGCGGACGTCCGCGTAACGGACTCACGCGGCCAACCAACATGCCGGCTGGCGCCGCTACTTTTACCACGACGGAGCTCGGTAATGGTTGGAAAGCGGAGGCGCGTTACCTGAAGCAGGCCAATGATCGACGCACCTGGGGGCTGCGGGTAGTTCATCCCGATCAGCAAGTCGAGGGCATCGAATGGCGGACGGAGGTGGTGGTCGACGCATTGCCTGCGGGGATTCGCTTCACCTGTCAGGTTTCCGTCGTCCGGCGCGATGCCAGCCCGCAGGTCATCCAACGCAAGTCCGGCCAGCCGCGTATCGTCGCGGACGTGGTAGCGCGCTTTGGAGCTAAAGACTTGCGGTCTGGTATCGCACTACCTGGCGAGTTTCTCCGCGAAAGCGAAGCGTCCCTCGATAAGTTCGTGCAGTTTCTTGAGCATCCGCAGCGACAGCAATCGGTGGTATTGATTTCTCGTCGCCCGGATGGGTCGACGGCGGTCGATCCGCTGCTTTGGGCCAAGAAGCTCTCCACTCTGGCTTACGTCTGTGTGCCTGATGACCCTCGCTACACCTGGGCACTGGAGCGGGTACTCGGCCATGAGTTGATTTGCTGGAATGGCTCGATTCGCATCTATCACCCAGGATTCACACGAAAAGCTGATCGCTATGACCACCCGCTCCTGACGCCCGACAGCATTGACAAGTCCCTGCTGGTGCGAGGCCAGGTCGGCTTGGCGGAGGAAATTCAGAGCCAAGTCACGGAAGCCCTTTCACATCGCAGCTACTCGGACGCCCTCTTTTGGACAGAGTTCAAGGAGCTGATTATGGAGCATGAGCTCAGCCAGCTGAAGCGAGGCTCGGATGACGCCGAATTAGCCAAGTTGTATGCGGAGGAGAATGCGCAACTGCGTACCGAACTGAAGGACGAGCGTGCGGAGGTCGGTCGTCTCCAGAACGAATTAAACGCCCAGACGCAATGGCGCCGCATGGCCATGGCCGCCTTAGGGCGGATTCGCCGCGACGGAAATATCCAGGAGGCCCTTCGCCATCTGCCCGAAGTCAGTACCGTCGAGGAAGCGTTGCAGCGTGCGGTCGAGGAGTACCCGCAACGCCTGGTCCTCTGCCTCAATTCCAAATCCGATCCCACTACGCCCTTCAATCGACCCACGGATGTCCTGAATGCCCTACGTTGGCTTGCGACCAAATTTTACGAGTCCAAGACCAAGGGCATTTCAATTGGGAGCCCAGAGGCAAGCTTGTGCCAGACTTTGCCTAATTGGTCTTATGCCGGGAACCAGACGGAGACGACAATTGGTCGATTCGAGGAATGGTATAAGGTCGATTATCCTTTGCCTGGGGGCGAGAAGGCCTTTGCGGAGCAACACATGAAGTTTGGGGTCGGCGCGGATCCGATAAACATGATCCGGATCGGCTTCCTGTGGGATGACAGCAAGAACCTGTGGGTGATTGGCTACGTCGGCCCGCACCAGCGGAACACGAAGAGCTGATCAGGGATTTTTATCCCAGTAGCCGACGGAGCACTTCTCTTTCTGGGCTAAGGTCGCCGCGGCCTGCATCAGGGCGGTGTCGCCGTCGATGAACGGGATGGCCACCCAGCGCTTGCCGCCATGCCTCACGATCTGCGGTTCTTCCTTCGGGAGCTTGCCATCCCGGAGCTTGAGTGGGACCGTTGGCGCCGACATCTCGACGGAAAGACTGATCTCCCGATAGAGCTTAACGCCGATGGCATCTTCGGTGCACCAGTCCCCGCGCGGGTTCTTGGTCTGCGCCAGGCGGCTTTCGGCCAAGTCTAGTTCGGCCTGAGCTTCGGACGCCAAGCGGCTGGCGCAACTGGCGACGAGCTGACGAGTCGGCATGGTCCGGCGTTCCTCGAGTTTGAGCTCCTTGTCCGGAAAGGACGGGTGGTGGAATTTGCGGCCGGACTGGAAGTCATCCGGGCCGATGGTAGCCGCGATGGCAATCTCCTCGGTGGCGGCGCCCTGCATCCAGGCGAGAGCCGTGCGGGCCTGTTCGAGACGCTCGTCGCGGAGGCGGAGCCCTACCTCGAAGCCCTCATCGAGACCCTTAGCCGCGAAATTAGCCGTCCCCATGAGACCATCCGTCTCGCTGAGCAGAAACTTGGCGTGCAGTCCCGGCACGCTGTACACCTTGGCGCCCGCTTCGAGCAGTGTATTCAGAACCTTCTTCGCGTGGCGCTTAGGGTCGTTGGTCTCGCGGACGAAGATACGAACGGCCACACCCTCGCGGGCCTTCTTCGCCACTTTGGCGAGCAGCGGGTGATTCTGTTGCCAGGTGTAGCCAACTAGCGTGAGCGACTCCTTGGCCGCATCGATGATATCGGAGGCGGCTTCGCGGAGGGAGTGGGCTTTGCTGCCGACGGTCCAGAGGAGTTCCTCGTCCTTGGGTGGCAGCGGAAACTCGACGGGGCAGGGGACCGACTGGAGCCTTCCGTCCGCCATGACTTCCTTGGTCGCCTCATGCCAGAAGGCATGGCGGGTCACTTGGTAGAGCAGCTTAATCTCCCGTGTGTTTAGAGGGGCTACGAACTCGACGTTCTGATCGCAGGCGGCGGAGACGAGATTAGCCGAGGATAGCCAGCCCTTGCGATCGACCGTCGTTGGATCGACCAGCAGGAATTTGGCGTGGAAGGAGCCGATGCGGACCACGGCCGTTTCCGCGAGCAGGCCGAATTCCTGGTAAAGCTCCAAATCTTGCTTCACGCGCTGCGGGGAGGTCGACTCATCGAACATCTGGGCCACCCGCGTGTCGCAGGTGAGCCAGTAGGTGCGGGCACCCCGTTCGTGGGCTTCTTCCGCCGCATCGATAAGCGTCTCCCGGGAGAGCAGGAACGAGCTGATGATGGCGGTTTCCTTGGCTGATGCGAGCTGCGGTCCGAAAAGCTGTTCGAGCTGTCCCGCGGTACGGAGCAGCGCGGGTTTCTTCTCGACCTTAGGCAAGAGGGCAGTGGTCTGCACGGCGGGCAAGAACGGCGGCGGCACGAAGTCCGCGCTGACTCGAAGAAGGCGGCTCATGCGGAGACGTCAGGCCAGTCAGCCAAGGCCGAGGCGTAAATCTTAGATTTTCCGCTCAGACGTTCGATGACCTGCGGCAGCTTCGGTTTCAGGAATCCTTGGGCGTCCACGAAAGCGATGCTCTCCTGCAGGTGCTTCAGCAGTTGCGGCGCCTGGGCGTACCCCTGCAGGCGCTGCTCGAAGCCATAGTCGACCCACGCTTCATAAGATGGCTGATCGGCGGGGAGGACGCGCAGGTCATCGATCTTCACCCGCAGCTCTCCCATCTCTTCGTAGATGGCTCCCCGGCCCGTCTGCTTCTCGGCATTCGACATCCCCGCGAAAGTTTTACGCAAGACTGGTTCCGTGCCGTACTTCTCGCCGGTACGTCCGTTGTGCCGGCGGATGGCCATCAGGCCGAGGCTTTCGATGTCTGACCGCACCTCGGAGGAATGCAGTTTAAGGTCGAGCGAGAAGCCTGGTTGATCGTGACGCAGGGTCAGCGTGCTGCCGAGGGCATCATGGGAAACTAAGCCAGAGAGGCGATCCAGGGTGGCGACACCTTCGAGGTTGACCGCCGTCAGCATGCCTTGTCTGAAGACCCCTTTTTCGCCCACTTCCCGACCCTCAGTGCGACTCTCTTGCTTGTAAGCGTAGCTTCCGACGGCCGAGAAGGCCTGACCTTTCAGAGATTCGATGGCGGGCTCTGGCCTGACTACCCGTGGTTGGAAATTGAAACGGCTGGCGGGCATGACGCCCAGTAACTGTTGGCCGTAAAAGGGCTGATCAGCGATTAGGGCCAGCCAGTCGCCTTCCAGTAGGTCGACCGGCAGAGACTTCTCGGCCTCGGTCCCGGCGCTCGCATACAGCGCGGGGTCGGCCACGAGCGCCACGGGGGCCAGCAGGCCGGCGGACTCCAGCGGGCGAAGCACTTGACGGCAAGCTGGCGCGGGCAAGCCGAAGAGTTTAACCATCTTCGAAAGCGTCAGGCCCGGCTGATCGATGATAGCTTGAAGGAAGATCTGGTGTAGGGGCGCTTCCCGATATTGCGCGATCTGTCCGAAGAAGCCATGGAGGCCGATGCTGACTTCGCGTTCGATGACGATTTTCATGGACGGAAGTCGCCAGGATCCAGGCGATTGAAGGGGTTGTCGAGTGGACCAGTCGGCGGACGGGCGGAAGTCTTGCGGGGATTGGACTGGGCCGCCGGCTTCGGCCGGTAGTTTTCGCGACGGGCTGGCCCGCGCAGACGCTGCGCGTAAAACTCTTCCAGCAAGACCGTCGGGGTAATTTGGCGCTCGCGGTGATGCAGGGCCAGTTCAGCCAGGAAGTTACGCTCTTCCTCTGGTTTGGCGGCCTTGCGAAGCATCGCGTCAAGGTTACCGACCAGCACGAGTTGATGACGGGCGCGGGTGATGGCGACGTTAAGGCGGTTCGGATCGCGGACGAAGCGGCTGCCGCCCGCAAAGGTGAAAGAGACGAAAACCATATCGGCTTCCCGCCCCTGACAACTGTCGACGGTCAAATGTTCGATGTGCTGGGGTAGCGGGACGCCATTGTCTTCGGCCAGCTGCTGGATGGTTTTTTTGATGAGACGTAGTTGCGCCTTATAAAAGCTAATCACGGCGATGCTGGCCTTGGGATGTTCCTGGACGGATTGGAGGATATATTGGGCGACGACGAAAGCTTCGGCCGGGTTCGACTCCTGGCGCTTGACATCGGCCCCCGCCTGATTTGGCGGAGTTGGGACGTTCATCCAGACGCTACGATGGGTGAACAGCTTGGCTAGCGGCCAAGGGCGGTTCAGCACGTTCGGACTATCCAGCAAGAGTGCCTCGGCTGAGTCCTTTGGCGAGGTGTAGAAAGCTTGGCGGGGGAAGGCGGAGATCTCCGGATGCATCCGGTTCTGGTGCGTCAAGGCGAAGGAGCGCTGCCGCAGGGCGTCGCGCGGCAGGCCCTGCGCCAGGGGCGTAGTCTCGCCGCCTTGGCCGTGACCTTGCGCAAGGAGACCATAGACCGAAGGCAGGCAGATTTTTCGGAGGATGCGGGCAGCGCGTTCGAGATCTGGATCGGCGATCTGAATCTGGCCGGTATCAAGTTGTTGGAAGAAGAACTCCCGCCAGCGGACCAGATTGACGGCCGCTTCTTCGATGGCTTTCTCCGGTGCGTCGGGGGCCAAGGCAAACAGTCCCGCGCCGACCTCCGGGCGGCCCATGTACGGCGGTAGCTGCCGGTCATCGCCGACGATCACCCAGGTGCGCGCGTGGACGGCCGGAATCAGGAACTCCAAGAGCGAGGTCTTGGAGGCTTCATCGACGATGATCATGTCGAAGAAGCAGGGCGGAATTGCGAAGGAGGAGTCTTTGCTCGGCTTGATGGCAGGGTGCTGGAGGATGCCTTGGGGTGTGCCCGCGGCCAAGGTTGCGCTCAGGAGAATCATCTTGCGGAGCTCCTCTTCACCTTGCTTGGAGTCTAAAAGGGCCCGGAAGGATTTCTCCGCCAGGGTCTTTGGAGACGAATGCAGACCGAGGAGCCGCTGGTGCTCCTTATGAACGACACGTTTCAGGAGCATATCCTGGACTTTAGGGTTCTCGACTCGCCCGGCGGTATTCGCCGAGGCGATGCGCAGGCAGGTCACTTCGGCGGCGTGGTCGGCGAGTTTCTCGAGGACATTGTCGATGGCGACGTGGGTCGAAGCGGTCAGGAGGATGCGGGCGCCAGGTCGTTGGGCCGCCATCTGCAAGACGAGCTCTGAGATGGCCGTCGTCTTGCCTGACCCGGGCGGACCTTTCAGTAGGACGAAATCGGGCGTCTGCATCGCGGCCTTGATGAAGTCAATCTGGGCATCGGCGCCGGGGTACGTGTCCTTGATGATCTTCCACTTGGGGTTTGGCTCGCGGCTGGCGTCAAAGTCCGGCCAGCGATCATCTAGGCAGCCTTCACTCGAGAATAGGCGGAGGAGCGCGTGATGCCCCGGCTTGGGAGTTTTCTGGAGGGCCTGCAGGGCGCCCTTCTGGGCTTTGAAGGTGCGGTCGTCCAGCTCGAGAAAAAGGCGTTCGTCTTTCGCCGGCGCCGGGTCGAGCTGGAGGGTGAGTTCTTCGGCATCACAAGCGCCGACTTCACACTCTTGGTCTTCCTTGATCTTGAAATCGAGCCAAGGGGAGCGGCTGGTGAAATCGATGTCCTCATCTTTGACGTGGTAGACCCGAATACTGGTGCCCGCCATGCGCAGCGCCTTACGAATCTTCTCCTGCCAGGCTTGGGGGTCGCTGACGTCCTTCGTTGGAACCAGCTCGTACTCATCGTCGTCAATCTGCTTCCAGCCGCACACTGGATCGACCCGCACTGCTTGGATGATCTCCAAGGACTTCTGGATAAATTCAAAGTAATCACCGAACGACTTCGTCGATTCGGGCGTTTCGCCGGCAAGCAACTGACTTAGGGTCGGCATGGGGTGGACGAGTATTCTTCCATCCGCCGCGGGCCTGTAAATACGTTTATAGGAGAGCCAATAGTTAAGATTTTGGATTGTCGGCCTGCCCAGTCCAAATAATCTGAAGGTATGTCCAAAGAACGTCGCGATAACCTGGCTCGTCACGGCTGGTTCCCGATCAAGACCTATAATCGCTCCATCCATGCCCTTGAGCAGGGCGGGATCATCGAGGTCCGTCAGCGAATGGTGGAGTGGAAGAAGGGGCTTTATTATCGTTTCACCGATCGCGGCCTGGCCCGCCAGCGTCGGCGGGTTCCGAAGGCCTTGCGCTTAACCGCAGCCTTCGTCCTGAAGTCGCCGCCGCACGCTTTGTTGGACGCCCTTCGTGGTGTCTATTCCGATTATCTGCATAAGACCTGGATCAAACCCTTGGTACTGGCGGACGGAAAGGCCTTCAAGCCGCTGGGGGAGCCGCGCCGCAAGTTAGGGCGTTAATCCTATGACTGACCTCGAGTTCCGCTATTCCAATAAGAGTATTCCTTTCCGCACGATATCCGAAGCGAAGGAGGCCTTTGTGGGCCAAGAGGCATTTCGCTTCGCCTTGGTAGCTGACTACCATGCCGATGAAGGGCGCTTCAGTAAGCTTTCTGCTCTGGAGCTCATGGAAGCCTGCGGTATTGATGTGGGAAAAATAGATGAATTCTGCCTCTCTCAGGTTCCAACTGATCGCCGGGCTATGCTTGTTGGGATGGAGACTGGCTGGGGGTTCCGCTATACCTATCGGATCCAAGGTAAGTCACGTAAGGCCGTCCGGTTCCAGTCCGTGCACGGTGATGGCGGAATTATGGAATCTTGTGAAGGACCCTTCGTCCTTGAGCGTAAGCGGAAGCAGGCCTGACTGAGTGGCAATAGGGTCAGACCGTATTAAGGGATATGCCTTTCGCGCGACAGGCGGCGGATCGAGGGGACCCCATGGCGTATGACTTACTCGTCTTCGACTTCTTCCGTTTCCTCGGGCCAGACTTGTTGGGTGATGGCATGGATATCTTCCTCGTCGAGGAGGGTATTATAGGCTGGGGTGAATTCGCTGTAGGGCGGTTCCGTGGCGTGTTCGGCAGGCCGAACACGGGGTCAGGCCGTACCCCGACTATGCCTGAACCGAAAACTAAACATTTCATGCGCCTTTTGGTTCAGCTCACCAAAGGTACGGCCTGGCCCCTTACGATTACCCGATGCGCGAGGTTGATGATCCAGCCGCCGGCCGAACCTAGTGGTCTGACCCCTTCTGCAATAGAATGTCAGATGGGGTCAGGCTACTAGGTAGTAGCCTGACCCTTTTAT
>Ga0209500_10002651_pt1 | contig 12507 bp, 7 predicted proteins | sample S_140212_EF_Meta_FD_187323 | JGI IMG/M metagenome (GOLD analysis project Ga0209500, IMG submission 187323) | Freshwater microbial communities from Lake Simoncouche, Canada to study carbon cycling - S_140212_EF_MetaG (SPAdes) (version 2) | ecosystem: Environmental > Aquatic > Freshwater > Lake ...
GCACGTCCCTGTTCCGCCCACTGCCTCCAAAAAATTAGCGCGGATTAGCGGTGCATCCTCTGCCCCTTGCTCCGCGATTTAGACCCAGGTTCATTCGCACCCATCGAATCTCGCCTGCTACCCACCCGTCTTGCGTTGGGCACCTTCCCTCCCGCACGCTGCCAGCCCCCACCCTCGCATGAATTTTTCCATCTTTCCATTCGCCCGCACCGGCCTTGCCTCGGTCCTCGCCTGTACTCTCGGCCTCATCGCTGCCTCCGCCGCCGCCGCGCCCACGCCCGCCTACGAAAAAATCCTGAAGATCGATGTCCATTCGCACATTTTCGAAGACGTCCCGGCCATCCACGCCCTCTTCGCCCGCATCAACATCCGCACAATCAACGTCTGTGTACCCGGCGGCGACGGGCACCTCGCGCTGATGGATCGGGTCGCCTTCGAGCTCTACGGCAAACACCCGCAGCTCTACCCCGTTACCACGACCTTCGATCTCCTCACCCGCGACGAACCCGCCTACGCCGCCCGCACGATCGCCGCCCTCGACCGCGCATTTGCCCGCGGTGCCGTCGCCGTGAAAATCTGGAAAGAGGTCGGCATTGAAATCAAAAACCGCGACGGGAAGTTTATCCTGCCCGACGATCCGCTCTTCGACCCGATTTACGCGCACCTCGCCAAGATCGGAAAACCGCTCCACGCGCACCTCGCCGAGCCCATCGACGCCTGGCTCCCACTCGACAAAGACAGCTCCCACTACAGCTACTACTCGACGAATCCGCAGTGGCATCTCTACGGCAAACCCGAATATCCGAGCCACGCCGCCATCATCGCCGCTCGCGACAACATCATGAAAAAGCACCCCACGCTCGTCGTCGTCGGCGCCCACCTCGGCAGCCTCGAACACGATCTCGAGGGCATTGCCGAGCGCCTCGCCCGTTACCCGAATTTTCACATCGAAGTGTCCGCTCGCACCCGCAACCTCACGCGCCACCCGGCCGAAAAAGTCCGCGCCCTCTTCGAAAAGTTTCCCGATCGCATTCTCTATGGCGTCGACGCCGGCTGGATGCCCCACCGGCGCGACACCCCGCCCACCGCCGCGCAACGCCAGGGCCACGTCAATAGCCTCGAGCTCCGCTATCGCGCTGACTGGGACTACTACGCCGGCCAAGGCGAGACGACCTACAACAACCGCCAGACCGAGGCCCTCCACCTGCCGCCCGCCATCCTCGAAAAATTCTACCACGCCAATGCCGAGCGCCTTTTCAAACTCGACGCCGCGTGGAAGCGCATGCCGTGACTCAACGCAATCGCCCATCGGCGCCGTGTCCTGCCATGGAATGTACCGCAAAGAATCCAAATCGCAGATTAGAGATTGAGCACCCCGCCCCGCCCTCCACACCTCTGCCCAGCCAGTGAGCCTTGGTCATGAGTCATTGGGCCTTCTCCCCCGCCTCCTCCTCTCTCCCTCTCTCGTTCTCCCCCCTCTCTCGTTCTCTCCTTCACTCTCATGATCACCACCACCCTGTTCGGTCTCATCCTCGGCGTCGGCCTCGCCGCGCTCCTCACGCTCCTCTTCGGCGTTTATACCATCGGCCCCACGGAGCGCGGCGTGCTCACCACGTTTGGTCGCGCCCAGCGCACCAACGGCACCACCGACACTGATCCCACCCTCGGTGCCCTCCTTACCAACGAGGAAAAATCCCGGTACAGCTATCCCAACGTCCGCGTCATCCCACCCGGCGGTCCTTACTTCAAGTGGCCGTGGCAACGTCTCTACAAAGTGGATATGACCATTCAGACGGTCGATATCACCTGGGACCCCGAGATTCGCCAGGAAGCGATCGAGGCCGTCACCAAGGATAACCTCACTGTCCAAATTTCCGGCCAGATCCGTTGGCGCCCGTGCGAGCGCAATCTCTACGCCTACCTCTTCGGTATCTCGCACCCCGCCGCCCACGTCGTCGGCTACTTCATCTCGGTCCTGCGTGATCGCATCGCCACCTTTCACGGCGAAGCCGCTGAGGGCGCCGTCGAGGGCGTTTCCATCAACGACCTCCGCCGTAATCTGTCCCTGATTAACAGCTTCATGGAAGAAGCCTGCCGCAAAACCTCCGCCCGCTACGGCATCGATCTCGACGCCGCACTCATCACCAACATCGATCCACCGAGCGACGTCGACGAAGCCCTCGCCTCCATCAACACGACGCAAAACCAAGTCGCCGCTTCGATTAGCCAAGCGAAAGCCGATGCCGATCAGAAATTGAAAATGGCCGAGCAAGCCGTGCAGATCGCCGAAAATCGCGCGCAGGCTGAGGCCTCGCCCATTCTCGAACTCGGGAAAATTCTCTCCGGTATGCACGCCGAAGGTGGCAAGGCCGCCCTCGACAGCTACCTCCGCAACGCGAGCCTCCCGCTCCGCGAAAAAGCCGCCCAAACCATCCTCAAACTCTGACACCCACCACCATGTCACCTCTCCTTGTCTCAGTCTTGATCGGCGTCGTCGGCACTTTCGTCGCCGTCCCCATCGTCCTCACCATCGGCCAGATGTTTCAACTCTGGCGCGTGCTGCCCGAGCGCACCGTGCTCGTCTACACGTTTTTCGGCAAAGTCGTCGGCCAGGTCGACGAACCCGGCCTCTTTTTCCCCATCGCCCACTTCGGCCCGAAGGCCCTCCTCTTCCCGCTCTTCGGCAAAGCCTACACCGTCCGTACCGTCATCCACCAAGCCTACCTGCGCAACCAGCTCGTCAACTCCGAGGAGGGCGCACCGATGGGTGTCGGCATCTGGTTCGAAATGTTCGTGAAGGAACCCAAAGCCTTCCTGTTTCAAAACTCCGACCCGATCGGCTCCCTCAAGGCCAACGTCGCCACGGCCGTCGTGAAACAGCTCTCCAACCTGCGACTCGAAGTGCTCCTCGAAAATCGCGACGCCCTCTCCCGCAAAGTCCGCGAGGAAGTTTCACCGACGTCTTCGCAATGGGGTTTCAGCCTCGGCTCGACCTACATCCGCAAAGTCGCCTTCCGCGACAAAGGCATGATCGCCGAGATCCAGCGCAAGGTCGTCAACCGCCTCCGCCAAGTCACCGCCGCGATGCGCCAAGCCGGGGAAAACGAAGTCGCCATCATCCACTCCGCCGCCGACAACAAAGCCTCCCAGCGCCTCGGCCAAGCTCAAGCCGTGCGGCCGCAAGTCGTCGGCCGCGCCCTCGCCGAAATCCAGCGCACTCCGGAAGTCGCCACCGCGCTGTTCACGTTGCTCGATATCCAAGCCACGCTCCGCAGCCCCGGTAAAATCACCCTCGCCTCCGGCGAATCAACCGGTCTGTTGCTGAACAGTTAGCCCCAATGCCATAACCTGCTCGCACCGCTGTGAGCGCATCCCAGCGCTCACGGCGAGCGTTACGTACGTCTAGAACCGATACGCCGTGCTCACGCCGACTTGGCGCGGATCGGCGCGGTCTTCGTAACGCGTGTCGACGTAGTCAGGATCTTCGTTACCGAAGAAATAAACGCGTTTTTCGTAGCGCGTGTTGAAGAGGTTACGGCCCCACACCGTGAACGTCCATTGGTGCCAGGCGTAACCGAGGCTGGCGTTGACGAGGCGGAAGGCGCGGCGGGCTTCGTTTTGATTATTGGAATCGAACTGTTCGGCGCGGCCGACGAGTTCAGCGTTGGCGAAGAAACCCGCAGCATCGCGATAGCGCGTGCCGAGCGTGTAGCCGTAGCGCGGCGTATTCGCGAGACGGCGACCGCCACCGGCATTGCCATTGGTGAGCGTGAAGCGGTCGAGTGCGGAGCCCATCTGCGCGAGCGTCGCGTGCAGTGAAAGCGCCTTCGTGAGCGCATAGGCGGAGGAGGCTTCGAGACCGGCGACGTGGGCGCGGCGGGCGTTGGCGGTGAAGAAGCGGTAGTTACCGCCGAAGCCGGCGGAGTCGCGCACCTGCGTGTCGCGACGGTCGAGGTAGAACGCCGTGAGTTCGCCGGTCAGCGCGTGATCGAGCCAGTTGCCGCGGAGGCCGACTTCGTAATTCCACAGAGTTTCGGTCCCGTAAGTGAGCGGATCGGCGGGCGGGCTGATGCGCGCATCGATATTAATGCCGCCGGCTTTGTAGCCGCGCGTGACCGAAGCGAAGACGAGTTCGTTCGCGTTCAGGTCGTGCTCGAGCGTGACCTTGCCGCCGAACACCGCGTCGTCGAAGACGGGGTGAAACGTTACCTCGGGATCGAGGGCTTTGCGCGCAGCACGGTAGCGCGTCTTCGTGCCGCGTCCGTCGAGATCGACCCACTCGCTACGGAGGCCGACGACGAGGCGCGTCTGCGCAGAGAGATCGTGCGCGATTTGGCCGAAAAGCGCGGTGTTGTCGGCGCTGTAGCGAGTGCGGAGGCCCCGGATGTTGTCGGGGTCGGAATTCGTGTAGGCGCTGGTTTCGCGGGTGTGGGCGAGAAAGGCACCCAGAGTCCAGCGATCGATCCAGCCGAGCGCACTGCGGGTGAGCGTGGAGTCGAGACGGAGTTCCTGGTTGAAAACGGTGCGATCGCGATCCAAGTCACTGAAACCCTGATACGAGCTAGCGGTCCAGTCGTCGTCGTAGGCGTAGCGGGATTTCACCCAGCTCGCGCTCGTGACGGACGAGAGGCGCGCCCCCTCCATGCCGGAAAAGGTAGCGCGCAAGCTGGCCGCGCGGGAACGTTGGTCGTCGCGGCCCGGCTGGTCGCTGAACGTCAGCTTCCCGTTATTATCCAAGGCGAACGCGTCATAACCGTTGCTCAGTTCGGAAAACAGAAACGTGCCGTCGAGACGCACCACCGACGAGGGATTCGCGGTGAGCCGGAGGCGGGCGTTGAACTCGTCACGGGCGTTCGTGTCGCGGTTGAGCGTGACGTTGCGGCGGAAGCCGTCGCTGTTACTCTGGTGAATCGCGATGCGAGCCATGAGCCCCTCCGGTTTGCTCGGCGTGAGCGAACCGCCGACCGCCAAGCCGCCCTCTCGGAACGCATCGCCACCGGCGCTCGCCTCGATCCGGCCGGACCAATACGGTGTGGGTGCGTTGGTCAGCAGGCGGACGACCCCGCCCGCGGCGTTGGCGCCAAATGCCCCAGCTTGCGGTCCGCGCAAGACCTCCACTTGGCGAACATCAAACGTCCCGCCGAGCGTGCCGAGACCTGTGAAGTCGAGGTCATCGACGAGAAAGCGGACCGTGGAATCGGGCGTCTCGCCTTCGAACTGCGAATTTTCCCCGATGCCACGAATTTGGAAATACCGCGGACGCGAGGTTCCGCCGGTAAAGGTTAAATTAGGAATCTGATCGGTGAGATCGCCAAAGTGCCGCACCGCGCCGGCGCGCAGGGCCGTTTCGTCGAAGACGGTGACGCTCGCCGGAATGCGTGCGAGCGGAGATTCCCAGAGGTCGCTCGCAACGCGGACGGCGGCCAGCGTCACGGTTTCGGCTGAAGCCTTGGACGAGTTTGCGGCGACGGCGGGCGTGGCTGGCGCAACCGGCCGAGTTTGGGCAAAGGCGTGTCCACCCATGAAGAGCAGGGCGGCGAGGATTAGATTTCGATTCGGGAGTTTCATGGTGGCGTTGCGCCTGCGCCCTCAACGAACTCCCGACAAAAGGGGCGCTGTGCGCCCAAAAATGGCGCGGTGGCAGCGCCTGCTGTTTCCTTCGTCGGCATGATCCGTCCAGGTTCGAAGGGTCGAGCGGTCGAGCGCACCGCAATCTCAGTCTTCCGCGGAAGACACCCCTACAGGCACGCGCACCCAACGGCGCTCACGAAGACGGCGCAAGCGGAATATACGTCAGTCCGAAAACAAAAACCGAAAAACAAAAAAGCCGGCGGCGAAGGTCTCGAACCCCCAAAACACAAGAGCCGCCCCCGTAAAGGAGCGGCCCGTGTGACCTGACACCAAGCAAACCTTAATAACTACAAACTAAGTACTGTGTTACCAGCACAGCACTGTCTACGAGATGATAGATGCGCGACTACGACGAACGCTCAAAAATAACTGCGTAATTAAAAAAGAATCTACCAAGACCCGTAAATCTATCCCTCACAACAGTTACCGCGTACTGATCGGCTATTTTTTGCGGCCGCAGACGCTTTCTTGAAAAAAGATTCGGGATGCGCCGCGCAGAGACATTTACTCTTCGGGCATCGGCCGGCCCTTGGTTTCGGGCAAGAACGGGAGCACGAGGAGGCCGATCACGTAGATGCAGGCGAGCCAGCAGGCGGCGTTGCGAAAGGCGGTGAGCTGAGCGTCAGCCTTGGAGAGCGCATCGGCGGTCGCGGGGAGCGCGGCCACGGCTTTTTCGCTCAGGTATTTCTGCAAGCCACCCAGCGTGATCGGTCCGGTGGCGGCGACAAAGCGCCCGACGTTGTAGCAAAAACTCACGCCCGTGCTGCGCAGCCGCGTGGGGAACAGCTCGGGTAGATAGATCGCGAAGCCGGCGAAGATGCTGAGCTGACAGAAGCCCATCAGGCCTGTCATCCAGATATCGGACTTGGTCTGGAAATTCTTATAGAAATAGATCGTGGCGGCAAACGCGGCGATGAAGCCGAGGGCGAAGACGGTTTTCCGTCCGTAGCGGTGCGCGAGCTTCGCGAAAAGGATCATTCCGAAGAACGCGCCGATGTTCTGCACGATGAGATTGGCGGCGGTCCACCACTGCTTGCCGGCGGCGAGCGCGGCGGGGGTGATCGCCGGGTTTTGCGCCTTGAGCGCATTCTCGATCGCTGGGCCAATGAGCGCGCCGCTGAAAAAGCCGACTCCCCAGAGGCCGACGACGCCGGACACGCAGAGAATCATGCCCAAAATCGCCGGGCGGCGCCATTGCACCTCGCCGAAGAGGCTGCCGTAGCTGCCCATCGCCTTGCCACCAGCGAGCCGGCTGGCGTCGCGCGCCGCGATCCATTTGACCGGCTCCTTGAGGCGGAACATAATGAAAATGCAGAGGAAGGCCGGGGCCGCACCGATCCAGAACAGGTATTTCCACGAGTGCATCGGATCCATCTCCGCGAGAGACATGGCGATCAGGCCGGCGGTGACGTTGCCCACCGCCGAGAGCGCTTGGAGGAGACCGAGCGCCTTGGGCCGCGCCAGCTCAGGCAGCGAATCCGCGACGAGTGCGACCGCGAGACCGAACACGCCGCCGACGCCGAGGCCGGTGAGCGCGCGATAGATCATGAATTCCGTCACGTCCTGAGAAAACGCCGAAAGCCCCGTGCAGAGGGAGTAAACGAGCACCGTGATCGAGAGCGTCCTCGCGCGACCGATCCGGTCGCCGACCGAGCCGAAGATGAGACCGCCGAGCGCCCAACCCGCGACGAAGATGCTCTGCGCCCAGCCGCCGAGCGACTTGAGCTCCGGCCCGGAGGTGCCCGCCGCGGAGAGCGCCTTCACGGCATTGTCGCGGGCGAGGATGAAGAGCTGCTGGTCAAGACAATCAAACATCCACGCGAGCGAGGCGACGGTGAAAACAAACCAGTGGTTCGGCGTGAGCGTCCGATACCAAGGGAGGGCGGAAACGGAGGGGGATGACATAAAGGGGAGCGCTAGGTAGCGCGCACTTCGGTCCGCCTTCCAGCGTTAATTTCAAGAACTACACAAAAGGCGGACTAAAATCCGCCCATGTCCGCCCTACGCGCCGAGTTTCACCGGCGCACCCTGATGAGCGGAAGCGTAGAGCGCGCAAATCAGGGCAACCGCTTTGCGCGCCTCGTGCCCGTTGATTGCCAAGGGCCGGCTCTCACGCAGCGAATCAATCAAATCCTGAATTTGCCGCAGGTGCCCGTGGTGGCTGATCGCGTTCGGCGCGCCCGCCCCGGACGCCATCGCAGGATCGAGGCCGGCCGCGCGGATGGCGTCGTCTTCGGGCAATGCAGTGCGAAATTTCCATTCCGCCAGATGATCGTCTTCCAGTCGCGCCGAGCCGTTTTCGCCGCAAATCTCAATGCGCCGCGACCAACCCGGCCACGCCGCCGTCGTCGCCTCGATGCTGCCGAGCGCGCCGTCCGGATAGTGGAGCGTGGCGCTGAGGGTATCCTCCGCTTCGATGTGTTCGTAGACGCGTCGGGTCGTTCGCGCGTAGACCTCAACGGGCATCCCGGCGAACCACTGGAGCAAGTCGATCCCATGAATACCCTGATTAATCGCCGCACCCCCGCCATCGAGGGCCAGCGTGCCTTTCCAGCCGTTATAATACTCACGTGAGCGGTGCCACTTCACATACGCGCTGGCGAGCACCAGACGGCCAAAGCGGCCGGCTTCGATCGCTGCCTTGAGTGCCCTCGCGCCCTCGCCAAAGCGCGCCTGAAAAATCGGCGAAATCTTCACGCCCGCGGCATCGGCCGCGCGGAGGAGTTCGTCCGTCCGCTCAACGGTGATCTCGATGGGCTTCTCGACGACGAGATGTTTGCCCGCGCGGACGGCAGCCAGCGCCGGCTCCAAGTGCGCCCCGCTCGGCGTGGTGATGCACACGACGTCGATGTCGGGCCGCGCGACGAGTTCGGCGATACTCGTCGTGACGAACGGCACCGCGTGTTTCGCCGCAAAGGAGCGGCCGTTTTCCGCATTGCGCGTCGCAACGCCCACCAGCCGCCCGCCCTGCGTCGCCGCGATCGCCTGCGCATGGTAGTGGGCAATCATACCGACGCCGATGATGCCGAAACCGAGGGCGGAGCGAGATGAGGGAGAAGACATGCGTAAGGCGGTGAACCGAAGGAGATGGAGGAGCGCAGCCGTCACGCGCCAGCGAAAAGTGCGCAGCCGCCTGCCGCGCAAATCAACTTTTGAGACCAACGTCTCGTGGTTTGGGCGATCGTCGAGACACCCCTCGCTCACGCTCGCGGCCACTCGCAGTCAAACAGTCACCTGCCGTTGGGATGACACGAATCGCCCGATGCTTTTGGAAGATGCCAAGAGACCGAGGTGGGCAGGCCGGAGCCCGCTCGCACGCCAAGCATGAGCGGGACGGGCGTCCCGCGCGGGCGCTCGGCAAGATCACGGGCGGGACCGCCCGCGTCACGCACGGCAATCAGCCCGCCAGGGGGCGCCTGCCTTCAGTCCGATTCCACCCAGACGGACCTCAGAACGTCCCCTTGACTCCGAAGTTGAAGATCGCCCCATCGGTCGCATAGGCCGAGAGGCGCCGCTCCAACGAATTGTAAGCCTGGCGGGGCGCGTTAGTGATGTTCTTAACCTCACCGAACAGGACGGCCTCGCGGCGGAACTGCCACGAGAGCGCGATATCATAGGTGCCCCGGTTGTATTGGTAGGTGGGCGCTCCGGAGGTGTAGTGACCCTTGTAGTTGTATTTCACGCTGCCGGTGAAAGCCGCGCGCGTGTAGCTCGTGCCCGCGTTGAACGTGTGCGGCACAAAATTCGCGAGCGACGTCGTCGCAGTGGTGGTCGCGCCGTAGTTGCCCATCGTGCTCAGGTAGGTGTAATTCGCGAAAACACCCAGGCCGCGCAGCCGCTCGCTGTAGGCCGACAGCTGCTGGGAATATTTCAACTCGTAGCCTTTCACGGAGGCGTCGCCCGTGTTGGTGGACCGTGTGATGGTGTTGAAGCCGTCGGCGTAGGTGTCGGTGTCGATACCGACATCGTAATCGAAACCGCGGGCGATGATATCGGTGACGCTGCGGGTATAGTTTTTGATCTTCTTGGAGAAATAACCGACCGAGATTTCACCCACGGGCTTGAGATAGTATTCCAAGCTATAGTCCTGATTGAAATAAATCTGGGGGAGCAGGCCGGGGTTGTTGACGGCGAGGTTGACGATCGTGCCGGTACCGACGGTCACGCCGGGGATGATATTGCCGAGATTCTGGCGGCCGATCGACTGGGTGAACGAAGCGCGGGCGATCAGATCGTTGGCGACATTGTATTTCGCCTGCACGCTGGGAAACCAGTTCGAGTAGGCAGTGTTGCTACCGGCGCGCTTGGTCGTGTAGGTCGCGACGGCTTGCTGGATGCGGTCGGTGATGCCGGTGGCCGCACGGAGGTCGCTCACCGGGCCGTTGCCGGCATCGGTCGTGCGCTCGCCGCGGACGCCAGCGAGCACGCCGAGTTTGCCGATGTTGATGTTGCCCTCGATGTAGGCGGCGGCGACTTTTTCCACGATGTGCCGGAGATTTTGCCCCTCCTGCTGGATGCGGAAAAAAATGTCCTCCTGAAAAGCGCGGGGATTGGCGACGTAGAAGTCCGTGATTTTGTCGAGGCTCGGCACCGGGTATTGGTAACCGAAGGGACGGCGATAGGCATTGGTTTCGGTGAACTGGCCGAGGTTGGCGGTATCGTCGGGCGTGCCGGAGATGCCGTCGGGGCCGACGTAGAACCAGCGGTGGCGCGTGGCGAAATCGATGTCGCGCTTCTGCTGGCGCCAGGAAAGCCCGGTCTGGAGGTAGAAGGGAAACCGGAGATTCACGAAGTCGCGGCGGAGATTGGCCTTCCCCGAGTAGATGCGGTCGATGGCATTTACCTCGCGGGTATTCGCGGTCGTGAAACTGCCGACAGTCGCGGTGTTGGTCGTGAGATTAGTGGTGCGGTTCTGGCTCACGAAATTATTCAGATCGAGGAGGCTCGGCCCGCCGGTCTGTACGAGCGTCGGCGTGTGCGTTCCCGCCGGCGTGGTGAGCGTGTAGGAAAGGCCGCGCAGGTAAAAGTCCGCCCGGCCCATATTCTCGCCCTCTTTCCGCGGATCGCCGAGATGGTAGTGGTTGGTCGATTGCGAGGCGCCGAAGGCCGCGTCGAACTTCCAGCCACGGACCTGATGGCGGAGACCGCCGGAGAACGTCGTGCCGACGCCCTTCTTGTTGAGAAGATCGCCTGAAGAGGCAGTCGCGAAGGCGGTGCTGATGCTATTGAGCGCGGTGATCGTGGTGCCGTTGATGTCGCCGAGCACGGTCGTCGATTCCTCGCTGAAGCCGGGCGCGGTGACGTTTGTGCCGAGCGCGGTGTTCGTCGAGGGCGCGGGCGCATTGAGCGTCATGCCGCGGCCCCAGGCGCGGATGTAACTCGTGTTGACCTGACTGTTGAGATAAACGGAGGTGTTTGCCGCGAGCTTGTAATCGAGATTCAGCGAGAGGGCCTTCCGGCGCGTGAAGTTGTAGTTGTAGCTGCGGCCAAACGAAGACGCGTAAACACCGTTGGGGTCGTCCCGGGGACGGTTGAACGCCGCGGGCGCCTGCGTCCAGCCGATGGAGGCGTTGGGCTGCCCCGAGTAGAACGTGAAGTCGTTGGCCGTTACCACCACGCCGAGCGTGTTGTTGAGGAAGGAATCCATGAAGGAAAACGTGTAGCCGGGATACCATTTGTAAGACTCGTTTTTCCCCTCGTTGGGGCCGGGCGACTTGGTGAGCGGCGACCAGTCCTGGCTGTTGCCATTGATCATAACGGTGTAGCTGATCCGCCGGCCCTTCAGTTTAAACGCGCTTTTGCTGACCATGTTGACGGAGCCGCCGCCGGTGTCGGCTTCCTGATCGGGGCGGTTCGACTTGGTGACCTCGACGGACTCGACGTTTTGCAGGGAAATCTGATCGATCTCGAAGACGCGGTTGGTATTGCCGGACGCGGCGTTGGCGGCGCGCATGCCATCGACCGACACGGCGTTGAGGTTCGGATCGAATCCGCGCACCCGGATCGAGCGCGGATCGGCGTTGGAGTAGTCGATGACGACGCCCGGGACATTTCGGAGAAACTCGCCGATGCTGCCGCCGGCGACGTTGGGAAACTCGTCGGACGAGATCACATTGACCATGTTTTCGGCGCGGCGCTGCTGCGTCAGCGCGGAGGCCCGGCCTTCACGCTCGCTCGCGACAACAAACGCGCCGAGCTGCACGACCTCGGTCTTGCCGTAAACCTTACTGGTGAGCGCGACCTCGCGGACCGCACGCTCGCCGGCGGCGACGACGATGCCCTCCTCTGCCGGGTCGAGATCGGAGTAACTCACCTGAAGTTTCACCGAGCCGGGCCCGACGTTCGCGATCTCGAAGTAGCCGGTGGCATCGGTGTAGGCGACGCGCGTGGTGCCGGCGATCCGCACCTCGGCACCAGCGAGGTAGGAGCCTGTGGCCTTGTTGAGCACGTGCCCGGTGACGACGCCGGAGGCGGCGCTCTGGGCAAACGTCGCGGACAGCGATGTGGCGAACAAAAACGCGCCAACGAGGCGCGCGGCGGAAGAGAATACACGGGGCAGGAGCGGGATCATGATGGAGTGGGTTGCAGGAACGTCGCGAACGATCCCACCCAACCTGCCCACCGTAACAAGACTGTCGCAATAGGAATCGCCCCGGATGCCGCCGGGGACCGATGCGCGGCCGTCATCCGAAATTTTCCGAAACGAAACCTAAAGGTGCCACCGTCGCCGGAGGGCCACGACTTCCAGGCGGGGGGGAATCCTCATACCCACGTCTCGTGATCGCTGGGAGATCATCGAAACCCCACTCGCTCACGCTCGTAGCTACCAGCAGCCAAAAACTTAAATTCTGGCTAACCGCCCCTCACCGCTTCTCT
>Ga0209500_10002655_pt1 | contig 12497 bp, 27 predicted proteins | sample S_140212_EF_Meta_FD_187323 | JGI IMG/M metagenome (GOLD analysis project Ga0209500, IMG submission 187323) | Freshwater microbial communities from Lake Simoncouche, Canada to study carbon cycling - S_140212_EF_MetaG (SPAdes) (version 2) | ecosystem: Environmental > Aquatic > Freshwater > Lake ...
AGTTAGCGTTGCGTAGAGTGGTTTTGGACAAGGCCAAAAATTCTCTAATTGCAATGGGTCATCACGCTCATCAAGGATTTTGCCCAAAGACTTAGAAATCCATAAAACTTTGCCTGTTTCTTTATCCCAAATCTCGTATATCAGCGCCTCATATACTCCGTCATCTGATTTGTAGGATTGTTTAAGGTCGTCAGGCTTGGTATCTAATGGGATTTTGTAGCCTAATTCTTCGCCAAAACGCTCACAAAGAGCAGGGCGACTCATATAAACTTTGCGCCAGACTGCGGTTACTTCTTCCCAAGTTCTAGCGACTGTGTGTCCAAAGTCTTTCCAATGAACATAGTCTACAGGGCAGCACTCGTATTCAATTCTTTCCTGTGACTCATTTTCCATTGCATCTGGAGTTTCGGCTTCATCAGTATCTTCGGTAACGCTAAAACCATCTTCAGGCGCTCCGTCAGCTTCACCCGACTCTTCGCCAACAATATGCGGCTCATAACGAACCCATGCGACTCCTCGACCACCTAATAAGCGGTCAAGAACTGCATTGTTCATAGCGGACTTATAGTCGCCATAATGCTCTAATTCAAACTCTAATGCTCTCTCAAGCATCAAAGAGGCTACTCTTCCTATGGGGTCATTGTCCCTAAATCTACGGCTAACATCAGGTCTAGGAAGTCTTGCAAAGATAGCTGGCTGAATAGTCTGAACATTGCTCCAGAGGATGTTAAATCTAGCATTAGGGTTTCTGTCGTACCTGGAATCATCTTTATATTTTTTTACTATGCGGTCTACTCTAGCTTCCCAACGCTTATATGAGCGCTCATAGCCCATGATTGTTTTATACCAATCCTCATAGGTGTGGTTTACAGTAGCTTTATCGTTTGCCATAGAGTTGCCTTAATGTTTGAATATTTGGCGAAATGTTTGCTTATTTTACCTTTTTTATATTCTATTGTTTGTTTTTACTTTGGTTTCTTTCCATAACTCATTAAGAGATACTTCAGTTTGCCCAACAAATACCCCCCGTATAGGCGCTTCAGGGTCTACTATCTTTGCTTCGTCTTTCCAAGTCAGCGCTAAATAACGAAAAGCATCAGCACCATGAGAAGTCCAATCATGGCGAGGCTTATCCCTGAATACCTTTTTATCTTCATCATATTCCCTTTGATATTGGCGCAGACACTCTATGCCGTCTGTGCATTTGTGGTCAAACCATGTCCGAGTAAGGGCGAGACGGCTTGCCTGTATGCCATCTTGCAATTTTAAATTAGGGGCAATTTTTATGCTTTTAAGGGGTATCTTGTCGCCTAGTTGTTCAATTACGCTGCGGTTAGAAGATAGCGTCTTAGCCCTAGCGTCATGAGGTAGCCAATGTGTACCATACACATACCCCCTCTCTTTCTCTCTGCTTTGCAAAATTCCCGCATAGAAAGCCACAGGCTGCCCGTTAGACGAGTGATAGTCTAGACACCTAATCTCCCCATGCACGACTTGAAAAAACCAGATAGCGGTGTCGTCAGAGTAGCCTAAATCCCATGCAGTATGGACAGGGAATAGAGGGTCATACTCAATCTCCCTAATCCTACCCCCGTCTGTTAATGCTCGCATCTCTTTGCCAAAGTAAGCCCCGAGGATTGCAGATTCAAAGTCACATTCAAATTCTTGTAAATATTGGTCTTGGGTCATTGTCTTAGCTGCATCATCAAGCTCGGACTGTTCTAGTAGCCCCGTCTGACTAGCCCGTAAAACTTTGACATACCAGGACTTATCTTGTGTGGCGTTGTTATAGACCTCCCAGAAAGCATTATGACCCTTAGGAGTGCCGATAAAGGTAGCCCACCCCTTGCGGTCTGCAAGTAATGGTCGAATGACTGCACCGAAGATACTAGGCTTCATGTCTGCATATTCGTCTAAGACTACTCCGTCAAGGTATAACCCCCTTAATGTATCTGGATTGTCTGCTCCAAATAGCCTTATTCTAGCCCCATTGACTAGCTCTACCCATAGCTCTGACTGATTAGCTTTAGCCAATACAGGTTGTGAGTATTTAAGTAAGTAGTCAAAGGCTATGGACTTGCTTTGGGATAGATAGGGGGCGACATAAGCATATCTGCCTTGCTCCTTGTCATCCATTAGCGCCCTATATATCAGGTCATTGATGCACAGGACAGTCTTACCACAGCGCCTATGCGCCACAATAACGCTCCATCTCTCTTGTCTATCGTGGAAGTCCTCGAATACCTGGCGAGGGCAATAGTCCAGCTCTACCTCTAAGACTCTCTCAGTCATTCAGGGCGCTTCCAAGAGATGACCATCCGTTGAGGCTTCTCCTCATCACCAACGACTTCCTGCCTTGCTAATTTGGGGAGGTGATACTCCATTACTGCTTGCAACATGAGAAAGGCTTTCTCAGGGTTAGGCTGCACAAGCCATATTGTGTTTCCCTCTTTGTCATATTTGATACATCCCTCTTTGTCTGTTTTTGGGATGCCATGCGCTACATCTTCAAGCCATTGTTGCATTCGAGGGCTATTCTTATCCACGAATTTAGCGATGGCCTCTCTAGCTATATTGGTTACTTTATTGGGTGTTCCAGGTGGTCTACCTTTACCAGCATTAGTTAAACCAGGTGGAATCTTTTTAACTGTTGAGCCATCTTCATTGATGGTCATTGAATCATAGCTTTTAGTTATAGCTTTGGAGTTTTCCATAGTCTTTCTGTATAAAACAGTAGTCAATAAATCTAAGTGATTGAATTTATTAGACGCAATATAACATAAAACCATAGTTATGCTGTAAAAACAACACAATCAATAATATTTAGTTATATAAGGGTTTGTCCTATATACAAACTGTAACCAATCGCTACAATTCATATCAGCAGCACAATTAAACAGTCATTTAAAGGGAAATTAAAATGGAATATATTTATAGCGTATATGAATTTGGCAGCTGGGAGTTCATGGGCACAATGCAAGAATGTATTGACTTTATTGAATCTAATCAGTTTAAAGATTCATTTTTTGAAATCAAAGCAGTTTAACAGTAGTTTTTTAAAGGGGAATTACAATGAAAATTTATTTATTACAAGCCTTATGTGATAAAAAGTGGCTCACTTGTTATAGATTTAATAATTATGAGAGTGCTTTAGAACATAAAGTTTATTTAGATAAAGAATACGCTAGGCAACATAGAATTATTAACAAATAAGGGGAATTAAATGATACAAACAGTAAACAACTCAGACTTTCACAATGCTTTCAATAGTATGGATAGAGGTAATCAATTCAGCTATGAGGCTTTAAACCTTATCTATGAGCATTTAGAGCAATATGAGCAAGATTCAGGTGAGCCAGTAGAGTTAGATGTCATCGCTATCTGTTGCGAGTATTCAGAAATGAGCTATACAGACATCATAGGTTACTATGACACAGACATCACAGAATCAGACGCTAATACAGAAGAGGAGCAGATTGCCTACATTAAAGATTGGCTGTCAGATAACACTATGGTAATTGGTGAGTCTGATGATGGTGTATTTGTATTCCAACAGTTTTAAGGGGATAAACATGATAAAAATTAAAAATTGGCAAGCATTAGCACTGTTGGTCATTCTTTTCTTTGCGGGGCAAGTTGTTTGGTATCTGACTTCTAAAGGAATTATCTAATTAAACGCAGTTTAAGGGCTGTTTTAGCCTATTTTTACAAGGGGAAATACTATGTTATCAACGCAAGAAATAGTCTTAAAAAAGCAATTTAATCCAATGTTAGTAAAAGATATAAACAAAGCCCTAAAAAGTTTAGGTTATAAGCTAGATAGAGGCGAGGACTGTAAGTGCATAGCTAGGGCTTATCCATTCAATGACGAAGAAGAATATTCTTATTTATGCTGCACTACAGGCATAAAAGAGATAGATAGCGGAATGAGCGCTTTCCATTATCAAGCTAAGCGAGATGATAATTTTAAGCAATTACAGGCTATGCGCTTATCTGGCGAATATTTTGCAGTTTTAAAAAATGGCTATATTTTAGAAATTTAAGGGGGATTTATGAATTTGCACGAAATTAAATCAGCAGTTGAGGCGGGGAAGTCTGTCCATTGGTCGCATGATGGCTATTCAGTCATTAAGGATAAGCTAGACCGCTTTTTAATTGTTTGCCATAGGAATGATGCTGCTTGGGGCCTTACTTGGACAGATGGCGTCACCATGAATGAATCAGAATCTAATTTTTACATCAAAGGGGAATAACCATGGCTACAAAGAAACTACCACAAAAGAAAGTAACACCAGCCGAGCAGATAGCAAAGTTGGAGATGAATAACGCTATCCTAGAATCAGCTCTATATATGGCCTATGACGACTATGATGAAATGTTTGCCGTTTTACGCTATATCTTAGACGATTTAGACAAGCCTGATTTTAGTAAGTACCAGGTAAGAGGCGCTCTCAAAGCTCTTCGGACTTTAATGATAAGTAACCAAAGCATGATGATGGATAGCGCAGGTTTAGACTATTAAGTTAAGGGCTTAACCTCTCATAGGGGTTAAGTCTTTTTTTACTGCTAGAGATAGCAGGGGGATTGCTTTACCTATTATTTACGGGGAATTTAATGGAATACAACTTACTTAAGTGGAGGATAGCCCTAGGGCTTACTCAATCGAGTGCAGCGAGGCTTTTGGGAGTGCATAGGGTTACATATACCAGATGGGAAACAGGGGCGCAGAAACCCCCTAATCATATTGGGATGGCTTGCTTATCTTTAAAGCAAATAATGAAAAGCTAAAAAGCACCCTTATACCCTGGACAATCTGAAGAAAAATCTAGGGTTGGGGTGCTGCTTATCTGAAGAATGTTTGTAAAAAGTAGGGTTATACCCTGAAGAATCTGAAGAACTTATCCAACAATGTCTGGGTCGTGATACTTATTCATGGCCTTTGACAATGCTTCCTTGCGTTTCATACGCTCATTAGCTTTCTTATTCAGAATACCGCTATCGTCTAATTCCAATGGAGGATTATGGTCTTGGCGCTTTTTCTGTTGTTTTTCAAGCGTAGACTCTTTATGAGGTCTAAGCATTGCATCTTCTGGCGGGTAGCTTCTTGTCATGTGTTTCATTACATATCCTTCATTTTTGAGGCAATCATTTCTTTTCTTGTAGGTTTTGTTGTTTTTGCGGACTCTTTAAAGTCTTTAGCCGTTGGCGCACCTTTGCTGCCAGGTTTACGCATTTTTTCGCCAGAACCATGAGCAATACGCTCTTGCTTTTTATGAATATTATAGTAAAGACCCTGTTTAGCCACAATGCCACCTCGCTCTAGCTGCTTTTCCTCGTTCCCCATTCCAATGCTGACTTCTAGCGCAAAAGCTATCGTGCCTACTGCCGCTTGCTTGGGGTGCTTGTAAATGACTTCCGTTTTTTGCGTTATAAGCTGCTCTGCCTTTTGCCGTCATTCCTGCGCCTTGTTCGGTAGGCAGATAATTCTTACCTTTGCCGACTGTGGTCTTTGGAATGGGTTTATCGTGCTTATCTACTGCGGCACGAATTTGGTCTTTGCGAGTCATTATTGGGCAATATATTTAGCGTAAGACTCTTCTAATTTAGCCTTGCGCTTACCTTTAGCGTGGGTGCGCTCTTCTGAAAGGGCTATTGCCAAGGCCTGTTTCTTTGGCTTTCCTGCGGCAACTTCTGTCTTATAGTTCTTGCCGACTGATTGAGCCGAACCTGATTTGTCCATTGGCATGATAAATCCTTACTTGAGGTATTTGAGTTTATAGATAGTAGAGTCAATTAACTGCTGGATTTCGGCAACAATGTTGATTAGCTCTTGTTTTTGCGGCAAATCTGAATTAGCTTCGGCTACAAAATTCTTCAATGATTCCAAGTATTTAAGCGGCTCTTTTGGCTGGTGATAGACACTTGGAAACTCTTTAACTTGCTCATAGCATCCCATATAGGCTTCTACATAACTATCTACAAGTTCTACTATCTCATCATAGTATTTGCCCAAAGCCTTATGCTGTGAGTAAGAATTTGTTGCCCAATGAAAGAAATGGGTATTTGTAGCGCTATGCAAAAGAGTAGCAGCAAACATAGCGACATTTTGGGTTTCATTCATGGGACACCTTTAAAGTTCATATAATTTTAGCACTTCTATTGCATTTTGCACCGAATTTACCCTATGAAGTGGGCCACCTTGCCAATTAGCAAATAAGGTAATTTGTTGGGGAGTTAGCTTCTTATCAACTCCATCCTTAACTTCCATTAGAATAGTGTGGTCGTTGTAACAAACCATTAAGTCTGGTATTCCACCGCCTTGTGTGTGTAAGTGAAAGACCTGTGCCCCATAATCTCGTAGTGTTTTAACCACAGCTACTTGATTTTTATCAACTTTTTTTGCGTATGCCATATTAATATGTTAGTGTTTCGTAACTTATAGTATAAGGGGAATTTAATGGGTGGTTATTATTTAACAGATGAGCAGTTTATAGCCGAGTGGAATAAGATAGGTTCTCCGCTTACTTTTGCGAAAATGCACGGAATGTCCGAGAGGTCTGTATATAACCGCAGACGCTCTATTGAAACTAGGCTTAAAACAAACCTTCCTAGTTTTAATGACCAACGAGTAAACGACTTTAAAAAGACAGAGCAAACTGTCGGCAATACTCGTAGAGGCATGGATATTGAAAAAGGGCGAGTGATTGTCTTTTCTGATGCTCACTTTTGGCCTGACCAAACCACTACCGCATTTAAAGCATTATTAGAAATGATTAAGGAATACAAGCCTACCGCCATTGTTTGTAATGGTGATGCGCTTGATGGTGCTTCTATTAGTCGTTTTCCTAGGGGTGATTGGGAAAAGATACCATCCGTTAAAGAAGAATTAGATGCTTGCCAGTATTTCTTGGGCGAAATTGAAGCCGTAGCCAAAGGCGCTAAAATGTTTTGGCCTTTAGGTAATCATGATGCCAGGCTTGAAATGCGCATTATAGAGAACCTTCCAGCCTTTGAAGGTGTCAGAGGCACAACTTTAAAAGAATACTTCCCAGCGTGGCTACCTTGCTGGTCATTTTGGGTCAATGAGGACACTTGTATCAAACATCGGTGGAAAGGTGGATTTAGCGCTGGTCGTTCAAATGCGCTTAATTCTGGTGTTTCCATGATTACAGGACACACACATCATTTAAGTGTTATGCCTGTCAATGATTACAATGGTATTCGTTGGGGGGTTCAAACAGGCACATTAGCTGAACCAAATGGACAACAATTTGCTTACACAGAGGACACTCCTAAAGATTGGAATAGTGGCTTTGTTATGCTGTCGTTTGAGCGCTCAAAACTGTTGCAGCCTGAAATGATTAGAGTATGGGGCGAGGATGAAGTAGAGTTTCGTGGAAAAATTCATGCAGTATGAAATTAACTGAACCTATCCTTCGTAACTTGTATTCGGCAATTTATTGCATGAAGCCTTTTGACAGGTGGAATATGCCATTGCCTGAAGAAGTATTGTTTATTGTGGACAAAGACACAGAAACAATGGGGACTTATTTATACGATACAGGCGAGGATTACGAGCATACCATTACCATTTCTTCTGCTCGATGTAGTCACCTAGATACTGTGATTCGTGTTTTATGCCACGAATGTATCCACATGAGCCGTCACAAAACGAACAAGTGGACTCACCACGATAAGGAGTTTCGTAATAGAGCGCACCGAATCTCGTCTGAATTGGGTTTTGACCCTCTTGAATTGTAGACTCAGCCGCTAGGCGGTGCCGTAGTGAATATGTCGTCATTCGCCATTTCCTTTTCCAAGTTTCTGATTGACTCTTTCCAAAAGCGCCTCTTCGGTAATGCCCCATTTATTTGCAAAACCTTTGTGACCCAATCCGTGAACACCAGAGTTTCCCCGATGGTGTTCTGGGCAAAGTGGGATGACAGGGGATGCAGACCGAACATTTCCATGCCTGCGGATGTGATGGAGTTCTGACGGAGTGCCTTCAAACCCAAGGAGTTCGGAACATAAAATACATCCGAGTTCTGCAATCTTATTGAGAGCGTTCTTTTCATTTTTTGTCGCCATCAGCTAATTCATACCATAATTTATAAAACTCTTTAAATGAACCAAAACCTTTGCCAGACATAAATGCTTTGCCGTCTATGGTGTATTGCCAAAACTCTTGGATGTTTGTGCCGTTGTCTGTATCACCAATAATAACAACAACCATAAACTTAGGTGTGGCTGCTAGTGCTTTTAATAAGCGTTTTTGGCCTTCGCTAACCTTTTCGCCAGGTCGTTTCCATTCCATGATTAGAAAGTTGCCATTGCGCTCTACTATGCCGTCTACATTGCTTGGAATGAACGCAGGATTTGCGGTGATTAGCCCTTTAAACTCCGCATAGTCTGTGTGAGTGGCAAACATATTACGCATTAACTTAGCCATTGTTTCCTAACTTGGTCATAAGTAGCAAACTCTAGCTTGATGGTTTCTTCTGCTAAATCATGGGCTATTTTGGTAGCTTTTTCATATTGGTTTTTAAGCGTAGCGGTGTGGTAACACTTTAATAGCTTTTGAATACGCAAGTAGTTTTCAGAATAATCTGTCATTGGCATTGGTTTGAAACCAACATCTTCATAACCTGGGTGGTATGGGGCTTCTTCTACTAATTTATTGTTCATTTGGTCATCCGTTCAATGTTTCTGTTACTTGCTTCTGTTGTGCGCCATGCCTCAAATCTCATCTTAGCTGCTTCTAATTGCCATCGTAGAGCTTCTGCTTCTTCCGTAGCTACTCCAATGGCTTTGCATAGGTCTTGATATTCTTGACTTGCATAGGCTTCCATTTCTTTTGCGGCAATGCTGTTGCCCTCTGCTTTGGAAGCCTTAATTGCTTTAAGAGAATGTCTAAAATTTTCCAACTCTGCCAGTCTGCCTTTTGCAGCCGCATAATCTGGCGCTTTCTTGAAAATGAAGTCAATCGCATCATTAGGGTCTTTCATATTAATTCCATTGCCGTTTGTTGTAATCTTTCTTTTTGCAAAGATTCATATTCTGGATTAAGTTCACAGCCTATGTATTGTCTGCCTAATTTTTGTGCAACAGCACCTGTTGTTCCGCTTCCAAAAAAAGGGTCTAAAACAATATCTCCAACACGACTACCAGCCATTACGCATGGTTCAATTAATTCTTCTGGATAAACAGCAAAATGTGCGCCTTTGTATGGTTTTGTATTAACAGTCCAAACATCACGCTTATTTCTCATTCCATCATAAATTTTATATTCTGGAGGTCTTGAATTAACTCCTTTTTGATTTTGCCTTTCTTCGCTTCCTTTGGCGGCTTTTGTTCCTTCTGGAATTACGCCTTCCTCTCGTATTGCTTGGTAATCAAAATAATAATGTGATTTTTTGCTTAATAAAAATATATATTCATGGCTTTTAGTGCATCTGTCTGTAACGGATTCTGGCATTGGGTTTGGTTTGTGCCAAATAATATCTTGCCTAAGAGTCCAGCCAAAGTCTTGCAAAGCAAAAGCTAAACGCCAAGGCATGCCCATTAAATCTTTTTCTTTGTAACCATCAAGTTTATTTCCACGCCTTGCACATTCTTGTGGCAAATCTTGATTGTTATTGGCTACCGTTTGTTTATTTAATGCTTGACCTTTACCTGGTCTGTAGTTGTAATAGCTATCGCCAAGATTTACCCAAAGCGTTCCATTATCTTCTAAAACATCCCAAACACAAGCAAACACTTCTACAAGATTGTTTATAAATTCTTTTGGGGTTTGTTCATTACCAATTTGCAAATCTTCGCTTTTTGCGCCACATTTTTTACAAATATCTTTGTATGTAAATATTTGGCTAGTTTGGTCACGATTTGCCCTTTCTCCACCATGAGCTTGTATTTTTTCAACATGGTCGCAATTAATGCTGCCACCAATCCAATTAGCAGTTCCATAATCACGCAATCCATAATAAGGTGGACTTGTAATGCAAGTTTGCACTTTTATGCCGTCTTTTGCCATTTGGCGCATGGAATCACGGCAATCACCAAAATAAACTTTATTCATTTGAGGTTCATCCATAAACCGACTTGTGCGGCAGCATAACCTAACCAAATAAATGCGTTAGAAGTTGAGCCTTTAAAGTATTGTGCTAGACCAACGACTAGATACCCAAGCCCCGTTGCTGCGACAATGTATTTTTCAATATCCATTTTCCCCATTCTCCCCTGTTTCCTAATGCGTATTGTTCTTGATAATCCGCAAAATATTGATGTAAAACTTCTTTACCAATGATGTATTCCCTAAACCACTTTAAACCTTTTTTGTGCCGTAAATAACACAAATACCTTACAGCACACTCATGCCTAGCTTGTTCATACATTTGCGTTTAAGACTGTCGTAAGAGTCGTATCCAGTACCCAAGACTCCAAGCTCTCTTGCTTTGGCCTCAATACCTTCATTACTAAACATCCACTTTTTGTCAATCTTTTCTTTCTTAGGTTCAATTACTAATTCATCTTCGTAGCGTTCACCATTTAACCAAGTGGCGGCATGAGGTATAAATTCTAACTCGGTTTCTTTTGCCTTCCAGTATTGGCAATGTGTGTCAATAGCTTTTGCAGCCATAAGTTGTTGCTCTGCGGACAATTTTGCCCATGCTTTTCTTGCAGTTGCTTTAGCAATTTTTCGTGGATATAAAGACCAGAATTCATCAAACATTCCTATGATACCTATTTAAAGGGTTAGCCAACATTGATTTTAAAAGTTCATCAACAGTAGAAAACCATTGAATTTCTTTCATGCCATCATGCGTATAAATGGTAAAACTCATTGTAAAACACGAGGACTACTAGGTGTTGATGGGCTAGGCGGTACTGTGTAGCCTGTATTACCAACAACGCTTTGTGTGTAACCATTTGGTGTCGTGATTACGACTTGGTTAGGATACATTGTAGCAGTCTGAGTTGTGATGCCCATTGGGTTTACAAACTGTGCGGTGTTGCCGTTTATTTGCACAGTCCCCATGCTATAACCACGACTATCGGTCAGTTGAACTGTTTGTGCTTCAGCTATTCCATAAGCAAACATAGCACCTAGTGCTGCACCTAATAAACAAGCTCCAATAAAGTCTTTCATAAATCCCCCTTAGTTAAAGACCATAGGTTATTAAGATTAGGTTTTAAAGTCTATTAGTATTTATACTTAGTTGTTAAAAAACCACTTCCAAGAGGTTTGAGCGAACCTAGCCTACCTAGGTTGCCTTCAAAGTTCTTCCATTGAGGAATCGCTCACCCGTCAGTCGTTCATGGAATAGGCACTAACTTCGCCACCTATATTGCGCTGTTTCATCCATTACCCCCAGTAGCGCTTTAAATCCTATCCCCTGGTATGTCGTTAGAGCCTCGAGATAGGAAGGTAATTCTACTCCTCTTCTGAATCTGTTTGCAGACCAAAAGCGTTGCTTTTTTCCAACATTTCAGGCCATATTAGCCAAAAGTTGTTTGGAAACAAATCTTTACGAGTTACAAGTCCATGTGATTCTTTTTCTATTCTGGCGGCTAAAAACATTAAATGTTGCCTAGGTATGCCATCTTTACGCCAAGTAGACACATTGGATGATGCAACTTTACATAACCTTGCAACTTTGTTAGTGCCGCCCATAAGGTCAATAATTGCTGATTCGGATATTTTTAATTTTTCCATTTCTAAAATAATAGCACAAAAACAACATAAATAAAATACTTTGACACAAATGCTATTTTTATGTACCATTTAGGTATAGCAATTTCGCTATGCCAATAAAGGGGATTTAAATGGGTGAATTAAACCAACTAATGCTAGAAATGGAAGAGCGCTTAGAGATAGCGCTAGACAACATGGAATTTGGCACAGATATATCAGCCGATGATATAGATGTTATTCGTGCAGCTTGCGGCAAACCTAAAAAACGCAATGACCATGTAAATCCATTGTTGCGTGATGTTATCAATGATTTTAGCGCAATTTTTGGAGGTGCAAAATGATGCAATCAGAAAGCATTGCTAATTTAGCTAAATCGTTAAGTATCGTACAAGGGAAACTGACTCATGCTAAGAAAGATTCTGCAAACCCTTTTTTCAAATCTAAGTATGCTGACCTTGAGTCTGTTTGGGATGCTTGCCGTGACTTATTGGCTAGTAATGGTTTGGCGGTGGCTCAATTCCCTGGCACTTATTCTGATTTAGACAAGTCCATGTCTTTGACAACAATTCTGACTCACAGTTCTGGCGAATGGATTAGCCACGAAATGTCTGTGCCTGTTAGCAAAATAGACCCACAAGGGGCGGGTTCAGCGCTTTCGTATATGCGTAGATATGCCCTTTCAGCAGTAGTAGGTGTAGTCCAAGCAGACGATGATGGTAATGCCGCTTCGTCACCTAAACCCGTAGTAAAACCAAAGGAAATTTAATCATGGCTTATGTACCAAAAGAAGGCTCTGGAAGTTTAT
>Ga0209500_10002667_pt1 | contig 12462 bp, 3 predicted proteins | sample S_140212_EF_Meta_FD_187323 | JGI IMG/M metagenome (GOLD analysis project Ga0209500, IMG submission 187323) | Freshwater microbial communities from Lake Simoncouche, Canada to study carbon cycling - S_140212_EF_MetaG (SPAdes) (version 2) | ecosystem: Environmental > Aquatic > Freshwater > Lake ...
ACAGGTGCAACAGGTGCGACTGGTACAATAGGATCAACAGGTGCTACAGGTGCAACTGGATATGATGGAGCTACAGGTGCAACAGGTGCTACAGGTGCTACTGGTGCAACAGGTGCGACTGGTACAATAGGATCAACAGGTGCTACTGGTGCTACTGGTGCTACAGGTGCTACTGGTGCTACTGGTACAATAGGATCAACCGGTGCTACTGGTGCTACTGGTGCTACAGGTGCTACTGGTGCAACAGGTGCGACTGGTACAATAGGATCAACAGGTGCTACAGGTGCAACTGGATATGATGGAGCTACAGGTGCTACAGGTACAATAGGATCAACAGGTGCAACCGGTGCAACCGGAGCAACTGGTGCTACTGGATACGACGGAGCAACTGGTGCTACTGGATATGATGGTGCTACTGGTGCAACTGGATACGACGGAGCTACGGGTGCTACTGGATACGACGGAGCTACAGGTGCTACTGGATATGACGGAGCAACGGGTAGCACAGGTCCAAAAGGCGATCCAGGAACAAGCGTAACAATTATTGGTAGTGTACCTACGACAAGTCCTGATCCTCAAGTAATATTAAACGCAGCATTCCCGTTAGCAGTAACTGGTAATGGTGTACTTGCTGATGATACCGGTAATCTATGGGTTATAGCAGATGGAGTATGGAGTGATGTAGGTAATATACAAGGTCCTGCTGGAGCAACCGGCGCTACTGGATCAGGAGCAACCGGTGCAACCGGAGCAACTGGTGCTACTGGATACGACGGAGCAACTGGTGCTACTGGATATGATGGTGCTACAGGTGCAACTGGATATGATGGTGCTACAGGTGCTACCGGATACGACGGAGCTACAGGTGCAACTGGATACGACGGTGCAACTGGTGCTACTGGATATGATGGTGCAACTGGTGCTACTGGATACGACGGAGCAACTGGTGCTACTGGATACGACGGAGCAACTGGTGCTACTGGATACGACGGAGCTACAGGTGCTACCGGATATGATGGTGCTACAGGTGCTACCGGATATGATGGTGCTACAGGTGCTACTGGATACGACGGAGCTACAGGTGCAACTGGATATGATGGTGCAACTGGTGCTACTGGACCAGTGGCAGGAGCAAACACACAAATTATATTTAATGACGAAGGAAACGCAGGTGCTAGTGCGAACTTAATATTTGATAAAACAACTAATTTATTAACTGTTTTAGGTAATATTTTAATTGATAATGGTGTCGACGGTAATATTGATTCAACTGGAAATGTTAATATTATAGCAGCTGGCAATGTATGGAATTTTGGCACAACAGGCAACTTAACAGTTCCGGGTAGTATTGTCTCTGATAACAGTATAACTATTGAGGCAAACTCAAGTGGAAACATAAGTGGACTAAGTGCTTACGGTGATGGAGACGCAAATCTTTATGCACATAGTAATGTAACTATAATTGCTGACAGTGGTGATACTACTCCAACATGGACATTTGATACAACTGGTAACTTATCGTTGCCAAACGGTGGTTCTATCTACAGTCAATCATCTACTCCAAGTGGTAACCCTGGGAATACGATTATTCTTCAGCCGGCAGGATCAGGTGTTTCTACTAATCAACAGTTATTGGTATATCCAACAGCGGGTGATGGCGATCACATTCATTTGACTAGCGGAAACTTGTATGAGACAGAGTTATTCTTGGGTAGCGATGATCTCTTTGTCAAGTTAGCAAACACAGGTAATATTGTTATCAACAGTAATGATAATACCGGTAATGTTGGGACTTGGACGTTTGGTAGTGATAGTAACTTAACTGCACCGGGCAATATTACAACGACAGCAAATATAACAGCCGGGTATTTCTTGGGTAACGGTAGTCAATTAACTGGCATAAGCAGTGCAAGTATCAGCAATGGCAATAGTAACGTAAATATCCCATCAGCAAACGGAAATATTAACTTAAGTGCTGAAGGTAATGCGAATGTAGTAGTTGTTACTGGTACTGGTATGAATGTAGCAGGTACAGGTAACTTCAGTGCTAATGTAACCGCATCATATTTCTTAGGTAACGGTAGTCAATTAACTGGTATAGGTGGTTCAACTCTAAGCAATGGTAATAGTAGCGTAAGTATCCCAACAGCAAACGGCAATGTTATAGTAGCCGCAGTTGGTAATAACACATTAACAGTCACTGGCATCGGCGCAAATATTTTAGGTTATGCAAATATAACCGGAAACTTAATCGCTAACACTGCCATAATCAATAACAGCTTTGTAACTGGTGCAAAATTAATCTCTATTGGTGGATATCCAAATGGATCCCCTCTAACTTCTAATGATGGTCAAGATAGAGGTCAACTACTAAACTACTTTACACCAGGTGGAGCGGGATTCCCGGCAACAGCCTTTATGGGCTGGGATAATAGTAATGCAGAGTTTGCTCTAGCCAGTGAAGTTACTGTTGCTAGTAATGTAACAACTATCTATCAATTGGGTAATGTAAGAGCTAACACCTTTATTGGTAACTTTGCAGGTAACATAACAGGTAATATTATAGCTCCTGGTGCTAACACACAAGTATTGTATAACAATGACGGTAATATAAGTGCATCTGCCGGATTAACATTTAGCAATACTACTAATGCGGTTAGCATGACTGGTACACTGAATGTTACTTCAACTATTACCGGTGGGAATTTATCTACTGCGGGTCTCTTAACAGTAACCAGTAATGCAACAGTAGGTAATTTGTTTTCATATGGAGAAGTGAACGCTATCGGAAACTTATCAGGTAATAACATATTAGGTGATGGGTTATTATCAGTAGTTGGCAATATATCCGGTGGTAACATAACTACTAGTGGAAAAGTAATAACAACAGGTAACATATCTGGTACTAATCTTATTGCATCGGCCAACTTATTTGTTACAGGTGATGCTAACATCACAGGTGATTTAAGAGTTATTGGCACTGCAACTTTTGCTAACATAGATGCTGCTGGCAACGTTGGTGCACTTAACTTCAACACCGGTGGCAATGTAATCCTTGGTGGAGAATTAAGAGTATCTGGCAATAGTAATGTAGGTGTATTAAATGCTAGTTTTGGTAATTTCAGTGGCATGGTAAATGCAATTGGAAATATTAATACAATAGGAAATATTAATGCAGCCGGAAATCTAACAGCATTGAACGCTAATCTAGGTAACTTAGCAAACGCGAATTTCTTTAGTGGTGATGGTTATCTATTAACTAACTTGACAATAGCAGCTGGATCTGCAATTGTAAATGGTAACAGTAATGTACAAATAGCTCCAAATGCCAATGTAACTATATCAGTAACAGGTGTTTCAAATGTACTGGTAGTATCAAATACCGGAGCAAATGTCACAGGTACTGCTAATATTAGTAGTAATTTACTTGTAGGGGGTTTAATTTCTGCTATAGGTAATATTTCGGGACAAAATTTTATAGCAGGTAACGTACTGAATCCCGGTACCATAAAGGCTTACGGTGATATTACGGGACGTAATATTACAGCAGGTAACATAGCTGACTTACTTAATCCCGCTACATTAACGGTTACTGGTGATGCTAACATTGTTGGTAATATCAAAGCTAGCATTGCTAACTTCAGTGGCAATCTAACTGCACTAAATGCTAATTTAGGTAACTTAGCAAACGCGAATTTCTTTAGTGGTGATGGTTCTCTATTATCTAACGTGATTGCCATTCCAGGACCTACTATTGTTAATGCTAATAGTAATGTAAATATTGCTGCTGCAAATAGTGATGTAACAACAAGTGTGAATGGTAATCTAATATTAACAGTTTCTGCCACCGGAGCAAGTGTCGTAGGTAATATTGCTATCAGTAATAATTTAGCGGTAAGCGGTTTAATTTCTGCTGTGGGTAATATTTCGGGAGCTAATATTAGTGCAACCAGTGAATTAACAGTTACCGGTAATGCCAACGTTAGTGGTAATATCAAAGCTACTGTTGCTAACTTCACTGGTAATCTAACTGCACTTAATGCTAATTTAGGTAATCTAGCCGTAGCAAATTTCTTTCAAGGTGACGGCACTCTATTAACTAACTTGACAATAGCAGCTGGATCTGCCATTGTTAATGGTAACAGTAATGTACAAGTAGCTCCAAATGCCAATGTAACTATATCTGCTGCAGGTAATGCAAATATTGTTACAGTAACAGGTGATTCAGTTATTATTAATAAAACAACTACTATAGGTAATTTATTTGTTACTTCTAATGCTAATATAGATATTGTAAATGCTAACATTATAAACTCTAATAGTAGTTTGTACTCAAACGGTAGTATAGCTGCAAACGGTGGTATAACCTCAAACGGTGCATTAACCGCAACACATTTGACAATCAACAAAACTTCTATTGGAGGTGACGGTGACGGAAGTATTGCCGGCAATCTGACTGTTAGTGGCAGTGGATTTTTTTCAGGATTAGTTAATGGTGTTACAGGTAATTTCAGTACTGCTCAGGGAACTTATATAAATGCTGGTTATGATTTATCTGCGCCAAATGCTAATATTGGCATATTACGTGCAAATGGTGCTGCTGTAACTATATCCGGTGATTTAAATATTAATAATGTTAATGCCAATATTGGTAATTTTACAGGCAATTTAACATCAGCAGGCAATTTAACATCAGCAGGCAATTTAACATCAGCAAACGCTAACTTAGGTAACTTAGCAAAAGCAAATTTCTTTCAAGGTGACGGTTATTTGTTATCTAATTTAATAGTCAGTGCTGGTTCATCATTGGTCAATGGTACTAGCAATATTATAATTCTCGCAAGCGGTAATGTAACAACAAGTGTGGCAGGTGTTTCAAATGTACTTGTAGTAACAAGCACCGGAGCAAATGTCACCGGTACTGCTAATATCACTAGTAATTTACTTGTAGGAGGTACATTAACAGTTACCGGTAATGCTAACGTTGGTAATATCAACGCTACTGTTGCTAATTTCACTGGTAATCTAACTTCACTTAATGCTAATTTAGGTAATCTAGCCGTAGCTAATTTCTTTAGTGGTGATGGTTATCTAATAAGTAACTTGATTGTTCCTGCAGGTACTTCTATTATTAATGGCAGCAGTAATGTTTTTGTAAATTATAGTGGAAATATCAACTTAACTGCAAACGGAGTTGCAAATGTATTAGTAGTTGCTAATACAGGGGCAGCAGTTACTGGCAATTTAAATGTATCCGGTAGTATCAATGCATTAAAATTTGCAAATGGCAATAGCAATATCAGTATCGCAGCTAACTCAACTATTTCACTATCGGCTGAAGGTAATAGTGATAGATTAACCGTAACAGGGTCAAACGTCAATGTATATACTAAATTCAATGCATTTTATGATGCAGCAATTTCAGGTAATGCTAATGTAGGTAACTTGGGCACAGTCGGAACAATAATAGCATCGGGTAATATAACAGGTGGTAACTTAGATACAGGTGGTGTATTAAGTGTTGGTGGCACTGCAACTGTAGGTGGTATTAGTACTACAGGTTTAATATCTGCGACCGGTAACATAACTGGTGGCAACTTAATCACCCCAGGTTTTGCTAATGTTGTTGCTAATGCTAATATAGGTACTACTTTATCTGTGGTTGGTAATGCTAATGTAGGTAACTTGGGCACTAGTGGAGTAATTATTGCAACCGGTAATATAACCGGAGGTAATTTTGTTGGTAGATTTGCAAACGGCAATAGTAATGTTTATATTAGTACTGCAAACGGCAATGTAACTATAGCAGCGGCTGGTAATACCACATTAACGGTTACTGGTACTGGTATGAATGTTGCAGGTACAGGCAACTTCAGTTCTAATGTAACCGCAGCATATTTTATTGGTGACGGTAGTCAATTAACTAATTTGACAATAGCTGCCGGATCTGCAATCGTTAATGGCAACAGTAATGTACAAGTAGCTCCAAACGCCAACGTAACTATCTCATCAGCAGGTAATGCGAACATTGTAGTTGTCACTGGTACTGGCATGAATGTTGCAGGTACTGCAAACATCACCGGCAGTGTGATATTAGGTGGCAATTTAACTGGTGCTAATGTTATTGGTGCTAATACTGGAACTTTTAGTGCAAATGTTACAGCAGGTAATATAAATGCTGGTAATTTATTAACAGCAAACTATACAACTGCGGTAATAACAACAGCAGCACAACCTAACATCACTAGTGTTGGTACACTAACTAGTTTAGATGTTAATGGTACAGTAACAGCAGTAGCTTTTACAGCAAATACAGGTGTATTTACTGGTAATGGCAATGGATTAAGTTCACTAGTAGGTGCCAATGTAACTGGTACTGTAGCAAATGCAACATATGCAATAAGTGCAGGTAGTGCTACTACAGCAGGTACAGTAACTACTGCGGCACAACCTAATATTACTAGTCTTGGTACATTATCAAGTTTAGATGTATCTGGCAACACTACATCAGGTAATTTTGTTGGTGTATTTGCAAACGGAAATTCAAATGTAAGTATTGCAGCAGCAAACGGCAATGTAACTATAGCAGCAGTAGGTAATACTACATTAACGGTTACCGGAACAGGTATGAATGTAGCAGGTACTGCAAACATCTCAGGTAATTTACTAATTGGTGGAGGAGCCGGCGGCAATTTTACCGGAGCTAATATTATTGGTGCTAACACCGGTACTTTCAGTGCAAATGTTACAGCCGCATATTTCATTGGTAACGGCAGTCAGTTAACTGGATTATCTACCGGTTCAATTTCAAATGGCAACAGTAATGTAAACATACCAGCTGCAAATGGTAATATCAACTTAAGTGCAGTTGGTAATGCGAATGTAGTAGTTGTTACCGGAACAGGTATGAATGTTGCAGGTACTGCAAACATCACAGGCAATGCAAACATCACAGGCAATTTAACAATTGGTGGAGGAGCCGGCGGCAATTTTACCGGAGCTAATGTAATAAGTGCTAATACTGGCACTTTCAGTGCAAATGTTACAGCCGCATATTTCATTGGTGACGGTAGTCAATTAACTAATTTGACAATAGCAGCCGGATCTGCAATCGTTAATGGCAACAGTAATGTAAGCATACCATCAGCAAATGGTAATATCAACTTAAGTTCAGCAGGTAATGCTAATGTAGTTATTATTACCGGTACTGGTATGAATGTTGCAGGTACTGCAAACATCACCGGCAATGTGATATTAGGTGGCAATTTAACTGGTGCTAATGTTATTGGTGCTAATACTGGCAATTTCACCGGTAACGTAACAGTTGGTTCTGGTACTGGTGGGAATTTAACTGGTGCTAATGTAATAAGTGCTAATACTGGTACTTTCAGTGCAAACGTAACCGCAGCATATTTCATTGGCAATTTAACTGGTGCAAATGTAATAGATGCTAATACTGGCAATTTCAATGCAAATGTAACCGCATCATATTTCTTAGGCAACGGCAGTCAGTTAACTGGATTATCTACCGGTTCAATTTCAAATGGCAACAGTAATGTAAACATACCAGCTGCAAATGGTAATATCAACTTAAGTGCAGTTGGTAATGCAAATATAGTAGTTGTTACTGGTACTGGTATGAATGTTGCAGGTACTGCAAATATCACCGGTATTGTAACAGTTGGTTCTGGTACTGGTGGTAATTTAACTGGTGCTAATGTTATTGGTGCTAATACTGGTAACTTCAGTGCTAATGTTACAGCCGCATATTTCATCGGTAATGGTAGTCAATTAACTGGTTTAGGAAGTTCAGCTATCAGTAATGGCAATAGCAATATAAGCATTCCATCAGCAAATGGCAATATCAACTTAAGTGCTGTAGGTAATGCCAATATAGTAGTTGTTACCGGTACTGGTATGAATGTTGCAGGTACTGCAAACATCACCGGTGCAGTAACATTTGGTTCTGGTACTGGTGGCAATTTTACCGGAGCTAATGTAATAAGTGCTAATACTGGTACTTTCAGTGCAAATGTAACCGCAGCATATTTCTTGGGTAATGGTAGTCAATTAACTGGTTTGGGCAGTTCAGCTATCAGTAATGGCAACAGCAATATAAGCATCCCATCAGCAAATGGTAATATCAACTTAAGTGCTGTAGGTAATGCCAATATAGTAGTTGTTACCGGAACAGGCATGAATGTTGCAGGTACTGCAAATATCACCGGCAATGTGATATTAGGTGGAGGTACTGGTGGCAATTTAACTGGTGCAAATGTAATAGGTGCTAATACTGGCACTTTCAGTGCAAATGTTACAGCCGCATATTTCATCGGTAATGGTAGTCAATTAACTGGTGTGGGTAATGCAACTGCCATAGTTAATGGCAACAGCAATGTAAGCATCCCATCAGCAAATGGTAATATTAACTTAAGTGCTGTAGGTAATGCTAATGTAGTAGTTGTAACTGGTACAGGTATGAATGTTGCAGGTACTGCAAACATCACCGGTACTGTGATATTAGGCGGAGGTACTGGTGGTAATTTAACTGGTGCTAATGTTATTAGTGCTAATACTGGCACTTTCAGTGCAAATGTTACAGCCGCATATTTCATCGGTAACGGCAGTCAATTAACTGGTATAAGCAGTTCGGGTATCAGCAATGGCACCAGCAATATAAGTATTCCAGCAGTAAACGGTAACGTAAACATCTCATCAGCAGGTAATGCTAATGTAGTAGTTGTTACTAGCACCGGGGCCGCTGTAACCGGGACACTGAGTGCAGCGGGTGATTTAACTTTAACGGGTACAAATCGCACTATAACATTACCCGGAGATGGTAGTACATCAAGTGGCAGCATTAAATTTACAACTCCGATATATGGAGCAGATACCGGCGCTAGTTTTGGCACTAATGGAGGTTCAGGCAGAATACTTTTCACTGGTGAGTTGGGGCTTTATGGTGGGGCAACTTTAAGTACAGCTACACAAGTTGTAACTATAAGTACGACGGGTGCAATTACCGGCGCTAATGTTATTAGTGCTAATACAATAAATATATCTAATGTTGCTAATTTCTCATCTGCATCTAATGTTACATTAGGAAATGTAAGTAATTTACATATTAGCGGCGGTACAGCAAATTATTTACTTTCAACAGACGGGTCAGGAAACTTAAGTTGGTCGGCGCCAGGCGCCAGCAAAGCAGCCGCAGTAGGCTATTCATTAATATTCGGAGGATAATATGGCAGCACCAAACATAATAGGCGCAACAACAATCAATGGTAAAACAACGGGTGCAAACCTAACAACAACCGCGGCAACTACGGTATTAAACAATCCTAGTGGCAGTGGCAAATGTTTAAAAGTAAACACACTAAATGTAGCTAACTATGGAGCGGCTACAGCTAACGTAACTGTTGCTTGGTTCAATGCAGCCAACGTTGGCGGTACAGCATTTGCGATTGCAGGGAATGTTACTGTTCCTTCAGGTGGTACAGTAACAGTTGTACAAAAAAATACACAATATTATTTGGAAGAAAATAATAGTTTAGGAGCAACTGCAGGAGTTGCAAATACTCTTATTGTAACCTGTAGTTATGAGGATATAAGTTAAAATGGCTCAATTTCCATCAGATTCTAGTGCTAGTGGCATTTGGTCATTAACAGATGTACGTAACAGTTTAATGGGATCAAACTGGCCATTAATTCCAGCAAACACAGCGGCGTGGTTTGGCGCCGGATATACCCCCGCAGCGCCCGCCGGAATACGTTCAACAGTAGACCGAATAACATTTGCAACCGATACTGCCACTGCTACAGTACGCGGTCCACTTAGTTTGGCTATAAATAATTTAGCCGCAGCCAGTAATTTTACTGATGGCTGGTTTGGAGGCGGGTCAGGAACATATCCCAGTTTTTATTCAACAGTAAACCGAATAACATATGCAACCGATACTGCAACAGCAAGTGTACGTGGTCCGCTTAGTCAGGCTAGACATTTGTTAGCGGCTGCAGGTAATACAACTTATGGCTGGTTTGGCGGCGGGTATAACACCAGCACAGCACCTCTTAGCAAATCAACCGTAGACCGAATTACATATGCAACCGATACTGCAACTGCTAGTGTGCGTGGTCCACTTAGTGCCGCTAGATATGCGTTAGCCGCAGAGGGTAATACAACTGATGGTTGGTTTGGCGGCGGTGAGACGCCAGGCGTTTCAACAGTAGACCGAATCACATATGCAACCGATACAGCAACGGCAAGTGTACGTGGACCACTTAATCAGGTTACCTATCGTTTAGCCGCAGCAGGTAATGATACGGATGGCTGGTTTGGCGGCGGCTATACTCCTACTACCGTGCGTTCAACGGTAAACCGAATCACATATGCAACCGATACTGCCACTGCTACAGTACGCGGTCCACTTAGTTTGGCTAGACAGCGTTTAGCCGCTGCAGGTAATTTTACTGATGGCTGGTTTGGCGGCGGTAACAGCGGCAGCCCTGTGTCAACAGTAGACCGAATCACATATGCAACCGATACTGCAACCGCTAGTGTACGCGGTCCACTTAGTGGGGCTAGATATTCTTTAGCCGCAGCCGGTGGAATACAATAATAAAGATTATGTTACCTTTACCTTGGAGTAATTAAAATGGAATTAACCGGAATGACATTAACTAGTGGATTTATTTACACACCACCACCACCAGAAAACACAGCGGGTTGGTGGGCCGGCGGGTACTTGTCACCTACGTACTCACGTACTTCAACAGTACAACGAATCACATTTGCAACCGATACTGCAATTGCAAGTGTGCGTGGCCCACTGAGTGGAGGTAAATCTGATGAAGCCGCAGCTAGTAATTTTACTAATGGCTGGGTTGGCGGAGGAAATGGGCCGGGGGGCGGATCAACAGTTGACCGAATAACATTTGCAACTGATACAGCAACTGCAAGTGTACGTGGTCCACTTAGTTTGGCTAGAAGTTATTTCGCTGCAGCGGGTAATACTACTGATGGCTGGTTTGGTGCCGGTGCTGGGGGCCCCCTTTCAAGTGTAGACCGAATTACATATGCAACCGATACTGCAACTGCAAGTGTACGGGGTCCACTTAGTATGGCTAGATATCTGTTAGCTGCTACCAGTAATACAACTGATGCGTGGTTTGGAGGAGGGTACATCCAAACCGATACAACCACCAAATCAAGAGTAGACCGAATAACATTTGCAACTGATACTGCAACCGCTAGTGTACGTGGTCCACTTAGTGCTGATAAACAGCGTTTAGCCGCAGCAGGTGACAGCGATTATGGCTGGTTTGGCGGCGGCAGATCACCAGGTGGCAACAGTTCAACAGTAAACCGAATAACATATGCAACCGATACTACAACTGCTAGTGTACGCGGTCCACTTAGTGCGGCTAGATATTTTTTTGCTGCTGCAGGTAATTTTACTGATGCGTGGTTTGGTGGTGGCAACGGTCCGGTGTCAACAGTTGACCGAATCACATTTGCAACCGATACTGCAACTGCTAGTGTACGTGGTCCACTTAGTGCGGATTCCAGGCAACTAGCCGCTGCCGGCGGCATACAATAATACATATAACGATCCCATTTAAGGTAATAACCCACAATGCAGATGTTAACAATAAATATACAATAGGATTAACAACATGGCAATTACAATTGGAGGCGGGATAGACATAGGTGGAAATATTAATATAGGTACTCCCCCGCCCGCACCTCCAACAATTAATTTTACTACGCCAACTATAATGAATTCAGGTGCATTTGTATCTCTATTGCAACCTAATGCTAGTGCTATTGATACTTCAGGTTTAATTACAGTGATTGGGTCAGACAACGGTAACTTTGGTAGTGCTGTGTCAACGAACGGTACTACTTGGACTGGTCCAACTCAAGAGATAACCGGTAGCACATTCTTAACTCACATTACATGGTCAAGTTATCATAATTACTTTTTAGCAATAGGTGTTAATTCTAGTTCAAATGCTATATGTTCTACCTCAAGTGATGGAGTCACTTGGACTACTCCCACTGTGATAAGCGGCGTGATTGCCGTTGGTAATGTACATACTATCACTGTTAGTAGTGCTGGTGTGTTTGCAGCAATTATGCTACTATCCTCCGGTGGTGTGGCTGCATACTCTACCTCAGCAGATGGCTCAACTTGGACTACACCAACAGCTTTGCCCGGTGCTGCAAGTGGAATATTCTTTAATACTGCATCTATTGCAGTTAATTCGTCTGGAAATTTTGTTGTAACCGGCTATAACGGGTTTGATACTACTCCCTGGTATTCTTTCTCAGCAACTGGCAGCAGTTGGTCTACTCAACAAATGTTCAGTTCAACATTTCAACTAAAAGCAGTTACTTGGTCAAGTTACCATAATTTGTTTGTAACCGTTGGTAATATGTCCGGCGGTCTTGGTTATTCT
>Ga0209500_10002668_pt1 | contig 12460 bp, 20 predicted proteins | sample S_140212_EF_Meta_FD_187323 | JGI IMG/M metagenome (GOLD analysis project Ga0209500, IMG submission 187323) | Freshwater microbial communities from Lake Simoncouche, Canada to study carbon cycling - S_140212_EF_MetaG (SPAdes) (version 2) | ecosystem: Environmental > Aquatic > Freshwater > Lake ...
AGAAATTATATTAGATACACCAATGCTGGAAATGTTTTGGAAATCAATTGAATATAATTTATATGATAATGATAGAAGATATCAAACATCAAAAGAAAATGGAGCTAAAGGTGGTGCACCTAAAGGTAATAAGAATGCATCAAAACAACCTAAAACAACCGAAGAACAACCTAAACAATCGTTGGTTGAACAAAACAAGCTTAATGTAAATGTAAATGATAATGTAAATCATAATGTAAATAATAATGGTAAGGTTAATGACAATATAAATGATAATGTTAAAGCTAAATTATTTACTGTATATAATGCTGAGCCATTAATTGAAATTGAAAATACTGATGTTGATTATATGATTGATGAATCAGATTATGAAATAACAAGACCTATGTTAGAAAGAATTATTGATAAGTTTATAGCAGTAGATAGTAGATTTAAGTTTCAATCAGTAATCAGAGAAATAGATGAAGATTATGGTGGTTTTGATAACTTAATACAATTATATTTACCTACTGATACATCAGCACAAAAGAATTTTAAAAATCAATTAAATCAATATAAAAATGGAATATTTGCCTAGTAAGTTTTTTGATGTAGAGGACATCAAATCAGAAATAAAAAAAGTAAAGATACAACACGTTGAAGGTATCATAGTAGATGAGAATCATAAAATATCAGAAGATGCAAGATTTGGTTCTGAGTTAGCAAAGGATAGTGCTGCATGGTATAGATACTTTGGATTATAAAATAAATAAAATATATTTACTCAAAATAACGTTTTGGAAAATCTTTTTAATATTTATAATTGTAAAGAATACTATAAATAAATGGCAATATGATAAAATGTAAACAATGTGATAAATCAAAAGCAGAATCACAATACTCAAAATGTAGTTCAGCAAAGAATGGATTACAACCAAAATGTAAATCCTGCAATTCAAAAGATAATCTAAAATTCAGAAAGGAAATCAATCCTGAACACCATGCAGAATGGCAAAGAGATAATCCTCAAGCATTTTATGAGATAGTAAAAAAATATCGTAAAGCAGATAAATCACCAATAATTTATTCAATAAAGAACCCTGATGGATTTTTTTATATTGGAAGAACTGAAGCATTCTTAACCATAAGAGCAGCTGAACATAGAAGACATTTCCAAAAAGCAGAAAAAGGTAAAGCACACCCATTACCTTTATTGCACCAATCATTCAGAAAGTATGGAATTAAAAATCACGAATTCAAAGTAGTGCTTGAATTGGAAGGATGTGATACAAAACAATTAGCATTTGTAGAAACTGCATTTATTAAATCATTTCAAGAATTAGGAAAATCATTAAATATAAAAACAAAGTAGTTATGAAAGAAGAAAAGAAGTATGCAATGATTCAGATACCTGCAGAGATACATCAGGCATTGAGAGAACATTGTAAGAAAAACGGATTTAAGATAGGTTCGTTAGTTAGTATATTAGTTAAAAAACATTTAAGAAAATGATTTGTATAATCAAAGTAGGTAATGTAGTTGAAGGATTCATCAACATTATCACAGGGGGCTGGGGGAAAGAGTTCGCCAGTTTCGTAGCAAAAAAATTATTTGATAGTGATGATTGTGGTTGCGAAGCAAGAAGGATATACCTAAACAAACTATTCGGTTGTAAAGAAAAACAAATAAAATTATGGTAACAGTAGTAAGAGAGATTGAAAAGGATTGGTATCTTATCCAATTAAATGATACAAGGAATTATCAAATATGGAACAAATGGGACTTGTTTGAAATTCTATTAGAAAGAGGGGTAACTTTATTGGATGAAGATTTCCCAATGACTCAAAAAGAATTAAATGAAAGATTACAAAAGATTAAAGAAGTAAGAGATTTTGAAACTAAATTAAACAAACAGTAAGTTATGAACACACAATTTAAAATAGAAAAAGGAACATTAGATGGTAAACCACCTATAAATCCAAACGCATTATACTTAGTAGATTTCACTAAGATAGCATCAGTAAATGATTTGGTTTTAATCTTAGCATCTATGGGGATTAGCTTCCCTGCTAACCACCCACACTTTGAGCAGGTTAAAGCATTTCTTAATTTAGATAATCCTATTCATTTAAATCAAGAAAGACCGGCAGAATCAAAGCAAATGAATTTACCAAAGTTAAAAAAAGTAAAGTAAGATGGAAGCAGTAACAACAACAATATCACCTGAGCATTATTTTCTACCACTCACCTATGATGAGTTTTGGGAATTAAAAGGAATATTAGAAACCATTGGAGTTAATTTGCCAGAAAATAGATTAGCATATCTTTGGGATAAGTATAATTATATTAGAGGAGTTAATCAACCAAGACCCTGTGCTTGTCAATCAGCAGCATCTCATTGGATAGGATGTGTTGAGTTTCTTAGAGAGTGGGTTAATTCTAAAGGGATTTAATATGAATGAAGTAACCAGTAGTTTAAGTAGAGAGTGTGAAAGAAGATTAACTAATCTATACACCGAACATCACAAATGGTTATTACAAGCATCATATAAAGTAACTAAAAACAAATTAGAAGCAGAAGATTTAGTAAGTGAACTCTATGAATGGCTTCATAATAAGAAAAACCCTAAATTATTTTGGGGTGATTCTTATAATATAATGTATTGTTCTAAATATCTTAAATGTAGGTATCTTAACAAAACAAAAAAACTAAATCGGACAATATACGTTGATAAAATTTTTGACAAGAATGAAGAAGATATAGAATACGATATAGAAAAAGATTTAGCAATTCAAACTGCATACGATGATGTGATAAGAGAACTTAAAAGATTAGAATCAACAAAAATGTGGGCAAGTAGTAAGATATTTCAGTTGTACTCACTTAGTGATAAGACATTAGATGAAGTAGCAAGAGATATAAAGATAAGCAAATCTACAACGTATTTGGCTTGTAAAAAGATTAAAGAACATCTCAATCAGTTATTAGAAAATCCATTCAATGATAACCCGCAATAGAAAGTGTATAAAGTGTAGTAAAGATTTTGTATTAAAAGAAAATGAGAAATCATCTAATATATGCTACAAATGTAGAAGAGATTATCAAAAAGCATATGCAAGAAAGATAGTAGAAGAACTACCAGAAGATGAAAGGTATAAAGCACCTTATCCATATAGTGATAATGAAAGATTAAAAAGATTTTCGGATAGAAGGAAACTCCTACATAATATGGAAGATAGAAACCAATGGAGAGAGTTCTATAAAGAAAGGTTGGATTATATGGAAGAGAACGAAAAAGAAATCTTAGTTTGGATATACGATAGAAGAGACCAAGAAAGTAAAAGTAAAGATGCTTTACCAAAAGTTAAAGCAGAGTATGAAAACGAAAGAAAACTTAACGAAAACAAATCCTGGTTTGATGTATGATACCTAACATAGAAATAGAATGGAATTACTTTAAAGATATAGATGAAGTATTGGTAGATGATTTAAGACCTTTATTCGGTATTATATTACTGACGTTAATAAAAAAAGATGACTTTAAGTTGGTTGCTTATGATACAGACGAAAAGGTATGGGCATTGATGCATTAACTACAAATCAAAATAATAATGTTAAAATAACATAACGAAACATATTATGCCATTTGAAAAAGGAAACAAATTAGGAAAGGGAAGGCCTTCTGGTGGATTAAACAGAAGTACAGAACAGGCAAAGCTGACTATTGCAAGATTAGCTAATAGAGGATTAGATAATATATCAGAAGATTTAGATAAGATACGGAAAGAAGACCCATTAGAAGCTGCAAAGTTATATCTTAAATTATTAGAATATATTGTACCAAAGAAATCATCTATTGAAATGAAAGCTGAGATAGACCAGAGGATACAACAGATTAGTATTAACATAAACAAATCAGGTAGTGGAGATAACCATTGATACCACAGTTACGTTTGAGCATCTGTTAGAATCACAAAGCAGAGTTATACAATGTATTGGTGGAACTCGTTCTGGTAAGACTTACGCAATACTGCAGTTTCTCATTGTAAAGGGGCTAGAATCAAAGCAAACTATAACGGTGGTACGAAGAACTATCCCATCTCTTAAACGTACTGTAATCAAAGACTTTAAAGATATAGTATCTAATTTGGGAATATGGAGAGAAGATAATTTCAACATAACAGATAGAATCTATACTATAGGTGAATCAACCATTCAGTTTATTAACTCAGATGACCCCGAAAAGTTAAGAGGTCTTAAATCAGATATTCTTTTTATAGATGAAGCATCAGAGATAGATGAGGAATCTTATTTTCAGTTATCAGTTCGGACATCAGGTAAAATAATATTAGCTTACAACCCAACTGTATCACCGTATCATTGGTTAAGACAGATGCAAGATTGTGAGAGATACGTTACAACATACAAAGACAATACATACCTACCTAAAGATATGGTAGATGCTATTGAAGAATTAGAAATTAAAAACCCTAAATACTGGAAAATATATGGAAAAGGTGAATTTGCCCCTAATGATAAAGCTGTATTTCAGTTTGACATTATTGATGATACTGATGGTGAGTTTGTTGCCTTTGGCTTTGATGTTGGCTATAGTTCTGACCCCTCTGCATTGGTTGCAATATACAAGAAAGATAATGAACTACATTTGGAAGAACTACTTTACGAAACAAAGCTCGTTACTTCTGACATCATTGACAGGCTTAAACGATTACAAATTGACAAATCACACGAAATCTTCTGTGATAGTGCAGAACCAAGACTCATTGAAGAAATCTACCGAAGTGGATTCAACATCAAAGCAGTTGTTAAAGGACCAGATAGTATCAGATTTGGAATAGGTGTAATGCAGAATTATAAGATTAAGATTCTTAAATCATCACAGAATCTAATCAATGAGATGTATGCCTACCAATACATAACGGATAAGTATGGTTATGTAACTGATAGACCTGAAGGAGGATTAGACCACTTAATAGATGCTGCAAGGTATGCATGTATGATGAAGTTATCAGTTAAAGCACAAGCAAAAGGAAAGTACGCAATATCAATAGGAAACTACAAATACTAATGGAACAAATATATACATCAGAAGAAGTAAGAGATTTATTACGATATGTAAAAGAGATGAATGATATTAACGAAGATTTAAGAGCAGGTATTGTATTGATGCAAGCTAAATTAGATAATGAAGAAGCAAAGGTAAAGAGGTTATCTCTTTACATAAAGCAATTAACAAATGTAAATTAACAATTGTAAACTATGAAACAAATATTAGAAATAAAAGTACCCAATGATTATTCAGCAATAACACTAACAAAGTTCTTAAAATTACAAAAGGATTTAAAGGTATATAGTGATAATGAAGAAGCTAAATTAGCAACTTTATTTTATCACCTATGTAATGTGGAGCCAGGTATAATGCAAAAGATAGATACATCTACATTCATTAAGATAAAAGAACAATTACTTTCATTTATAGCAAGACAAGATTTTCAATTAAAACAATTTGTAAATGTAAATGGTGTAGAGTATGGATTTGAACCAAACTTATCACAGATTGCTTATGGTGCGTATGTAGATATATCAAAATATAATGAGCTGACAATAGATGAGAATTGGGAAAAGGTAATGTCTATACTATACAGACCTGTTAAAAAGAAAGTAGGTAAATTATATGAGTTAGAACAATATACAGGTAATGAACCTTCAGAACATTGGAGAGATATAAATATGGAGATACATTTTGGAGCTCTGTTTTTTTTTATCAATTTATCAAAGGCCTTATTGAAAAATACCCTGAAATCTTTGATTCACAAACATCAGGAGATTCCTCCCAACATCAAATCAATTTTGGCCGCAAGTGGGGAAGTTATCAATCAGTCATCACTCTTTGCGGTGGAAACCTCCTTAAAATAGATGAAGTAGTTAAACAACCATTGGAGAAGTGTTTATTCTTCTTATCATATCATTCAGATTACAATACATTACAGAACTTAATGCATAAAGAATCTTTAAAGAAGGTGGGATAATGATTTATCCTACTTTTGTTGTTAATACTAATAAACAATACTGATGGCTAAATGGAGTAATTCACGCAATGGAAACTTACGTTATTCTGTAAACAGAGAGAATGCTAGTGGAATCTATATAGGTCCTACACAAGGTCTTTCATCTCCAAAGAATAATCGTAGGGGATGTTTGTGTCTAAATGAAAATAGATACGGAAGAGATTGTTGTAATGGTGCTCTTATGGCACAAGGTATAGGTAATATACAAGGAACAGGTTTCCGTATAACACCAGGTTTCTCTGCTGGTTTCTCATTAGGATTCCAAAGATTTGTAAATGAATAATAAATAAATTAGCAATATGGCGATTTTAACAAAAGCACAATTAGAAGCATTAAATCAGAGTTCGTTTCCAGACCAATCAACGGAAGCGATTACTCCTGCAATACTTCGTAATTATAATACACAAACGATAGATACGTTAGTGGATAGTTTAGATACAGGTAGTTTTGCAACAACTTCATCTGTTAACGCATTTACTTCATCACAGAATACAAAGAATGCAACATTGGGTGGAATTACAGGTTCGTTATTAACAACGGCATCGGTAAATCTAAATACAATTACATTTACAAAGCAAGATAGTTCTACGTTTGCTATTACAGTTAACACAGGTAGTGGAGGAGGAGGAACAACAGATATAAGTGCTTTGAATGCAGCAACTGCATCATTAAACGCTTTTACTTCATCTCAAGCAACACAAAACTCAACACTTGCTTCTATAACATCTTCTTTAATTACTTCGGCAAGTAATTCGGCAGTATCTAATTCGGTATTTGCAACAAAGTTTGCTACAATAGGAGGACAGACAGGTTCATATGTAACTTCAGCAATTACTGCAAGTTCATTAGTAACTGCAAGTGTTGCAATAAATGTTATAACATTCACTAAAGGTGATGGAACAACATTTAATTTATCAGTAGCAGCAAGTGGTAGTGTAACACCAGGAACTGTTTCAGGCTCAGCACAGATTGTTCAATTAGGATTCTTACAAACATCTTCATTTCAATCTTATACTGCTTCACAAGATACAAAGAACTCAACATTAGCAACTTATACTGCGAGTGTGGATACTAAATTTACTGCAGTAAGTGCAAGTACTGCATCATTGAATAGTGCAACTGCATCTTTATTTACTTCTGCAAGTTTAGGATTAACAACTGCATCGGTAAATCTAAATACAATTACATTTACTAAGGGTGATAAAACAACATTTGCTATTACAGTTAATACTGGTAGTGGTGGTGGTACAACTGATATAAGTGCTTTGAATGCAGCAACTGCATCATTAAACGCATTTACTGCTTCACAAGCAAACGTAAACATTGCTATTGGTGCAAGTACTTCATCATTGAACGCATTTAGTGCATCTCAAATAACAAAGGATTCAACATTAGCAACTTATACGGCATCTGTTGAAACAAGATTTACGGCAGTAGGAGCAAGTACTGCATCATTGAATAGTGCAACTGCATCTTTATTTACTTCTGCAAGTTTGGGATTAACAACTGCTTCATTTAGTGTTAATACTCTTACATTCAGAAAAGGAGATGGTACAACATTTGGTATAGTAATACCTGATGTTAGTGGAAGTGGTGTTCCAACAGGTACAGTTTCAGGTAGTGCACAGATAGTAGGATTAGGATTTTTACAAACTTCTTCATTCAACGCATATACTCAATCTAATGATACTAAATGGAATACATTAGGTGGACAAACTGGAAGTTATATAACTAGTGCACAGACTAGTTCAATGTCTGTTGCAACAGCATCGGTAGCATTAGCAGTATCTACTTCTATATCAACGCAAAACATACAACACTTTGTGACATTTGTAGATAATTCAACAGGCACTCAAGCAATATATGTTGATGGTGGAATAAAATACAATCCAAATCAAGACTTATTATTAGTAAACAATATAACTTCATCTGGATTTATTAGTGCAAGTAGTTTAAACTTAACTGGAACACTAACTGCATCATTACAAAATGGATATGTATTAGTAGGTAATGGTAGTAATATAACTACATTAGTTGCTACATCTTCATTCGGTACAACAATAAATACAGGTTCTTTTGCAACAACAGGTAGTAATGCATTCTTTGGTACAAACTCATTTAGTGGAGCAGTATCATTTACAGGCTCTGCACCTACTATATTAAGTTCATCATTCTCTGGTAGTTTGATTACAAATTTAACTGATATATACACAAATATTCCGCCAGTTCAACAAATAGTAACTTTAACATCGGCATCATATGCAGGATTAGTTAGTGGTTCGTTAACAAATCCTAATACATTATATGTAGTATCAGGTAGTACTACTTCAACACCAACCATAGATACTGGCTCATTTGTAACTACTTCATCGTTTAATTCATATACGGCATCACAAGATACAAAGAATATTACATTAGCAAATGTAACTGCATCTTTAAACGCATTTACTGCTTCACAAGAAACAAAAGATGCAACATTAGGTGCATTAACAGGAAGTTTTGCAACAACAGGTAGTAATGTATTTACAGGCATACAAACATTCCAAGATGCAGCATTGAACGCATCATCATTAGTATCTACATCGGGTAGTTTAATGTTAGTAGCAAAATCATTTACATCTGCATCTTCACATATAAGCGCATCATCAAATGCATTAGTAAACTTAATATTTAAAAATAATAGCAATACACCTGATACAATATTATCAGGTAGTAATAATATATTTGTTAACGCACAAGCACCAACTGCAGGATTTAAAAGATACTTAGGCCCTGGTAATATAGCATTAAATCCTTTTAATGTACCACAAATAACTGGTAGTATGGGATTTAGTCCTACTTTAAGTACTAACTACTTTGGTGGTAATGCAACTACATTAACTATGAGAGGACCTGTTAGTTCTTCTGCATGGACAATATCAGGTAATAGTGTTTTAGGAACAATAAATGTAGGAAGTAGTGATGCTAATCATGCAAGAGGTATACAAAGTGGATTAACATTAACAGGTAATAATGTAGCAGGAACTCTAAACATTATTGCAAATAGTCAAAATTTATCATCATCGGTATCTATCACCAATACTGTCCTAAATGGAACTGCAACAATTAATGCAAATTCATCTTCGGTTACAATGGCGAATAATAATATCAATGATGCTGGATTCGTATTTACTAATAATTTCTTTACTGGTAGTGCAGGACTTGGTTCAGTAGCAGCAAATAGAAATAACATTGGTGGACAGGTTCAAACCATATTGGTACAAGGAACTCAGCCAGCAGGAACAACTACTGCACATTCCATTTCTGACAACACAATGTTAGGTGGAAATAATACTATTTTCATTGATGCAACAAACGCAAGAGTAAGTGGAAGTACTGCATACTTCAACGCACTTAGAAACATAATAGGTGGTAATCAATTAATTGTAAGTGCTAGTTCTCTTTTAGCTGATGTAAGTTCATTTGGTTCTGCATACTTTGGTAGATATAATGCAGACGATGCTATAAGAAATAAAACCTCTGATATAGTATTTGCAGTAGGTACAGGAACATCAACAACTAGAAAGACTGGATTCTTAATTGATTCAGGCTCTAACACATTTGTTGAAGGTACATTAAACGTAAGTGGTTCTACTACAATGACCGGTAGTTTGATATTAAGTTCATCAAACGCAGTTGAATTATTTGTAATAGGTAATTCTGAATTTACAGGCAGTGTAGCAGGTAATCTTATTTCAGCAAGTATCACATCTAATACGGCATCAATTGATTTTAATTTAGGTAACTACTTTGAATTAACATCATCAGTAACGCCATTACATTTGAATATAACAAATATTAAACCAGGAACTACATCTACTTTAATATTAAGTGCAAGTGCAAGTTCATCAATACTATTCTCACCAAACGTAGCACAACCATCAGGAAGTGCATACTCTGGAAGCTTAGGAAGTATTGATATCCTTTCATTAGTAGCATTTAGTACATCAAAAGTAAATTTAGTAGCAACTAAAGCATTAGTATAATGATATTTCAAAACTTTGGATTTAATAGACAAATAGTAAAAGCTGCAGTAGCACCTGCAGGTGACCCTAACTTAAAAGTATGGTTAGATGCAGGCAATGCTTCATCATATGCTGGAAGTGGAACAACATGGTCTGATTTAAGTGGTAATGGAAACAATTTAACTATTAATGGTTCTCCCACATATGATGCAACAACAGGCTCATTCTACTTTGCAAATACTACATCTCAATATGCAATTAATAACTCTATGAGTAATATGTCAATAGGAACTGCAGATGCATCTATTGAAATATGGCAAAGATATCAAGGACCTAATGATGATAATTATTTTTATTCATTTCAATTAGGTCTTTTAAAAACAGCTGATGTAACTGTAGGTGGATTTTTACAATTCTATGGTGATAATGGAGTTAATGGTAGAGCAATGGGAGGTAGAATTGGAGGTCTTGGATTAGCATATATAATCCCTTACTTAGGTGACCCTTCTATTACTTATACTAAATCAACTGATTATAATATTTGGAGACAATTAGTATTGACAAGAGAAGGAAGTAGTGGTGATTGTAAAATGTATGTAAATGGAAGTTTATATAAAACAATATCAGCAATGTATACAGGAGATATTTTTGAATCAAATAGATTAAACATAGGTGGAACGAATGCAGCAACTTGGCCGTTCGGTGCACAACCTTGGTATGGTGATGTAGCAATATTTAAAGCATGGAATGGTAAAGTAGTTTCATCAACTGAAGTAACTGATTCATATAATGCATATAAAACAAGATTTGGACTATAATGAAAGTAGCTAAAGTAATAAAAGGAGATAAAGAGTACATAATGCATTTAGGTGCAATTACAGTTGCAATAGATTATGCAGACTCTTGGGAAATAATAGAAGTAGAAGAAGATACTCAATTAAGTTCTTCAATAGAAATAATAAATTAATATGGCAATATATTTAGGAAACCAATTAACAAGCCAGTATTTAGGTAATATAGATACTACTATATATTCAGCAGAACAACCACCACAAGTTTTAAACATAGGTGATTATTACGAAGGTGGGTATATTTATTATCTTAGTGGTAGTTATCCAAATTATAGTGGATATATAATATCGCAAGAACAATCAACAGTAGCTAATACTTGTTTTGGATGCTATGGTCAACAAGTAGTTAATGCAAGAGGTACAGGCGTAGGAGCAGGATTAGCAAATACAGAAGCAATTGTTAATGAAGGGTGTACATGCTTTGGAGCTCCAACTGCAGCACAAGTAACTTTGGATTACACAGGTAGTGGATATACTGATTGGTGGTTACCTTCATCAGGTGATTGGCAAGCAATATTTTCAAATTACTCTTCATTTAATTTTATAACTGAATCTTTTTCATATTGGACTTCAACTGAAAATGGCTCATTGAATAATGGATTATATTTTGCATATAGAGCCAACTGGGCACAGAGTATACAAAGTGGTAGTATTAATTCTACATCAAAAGATGGTGGTTTATATTTTAGAGCAGGTAGAGCATTTACAACTTAAACATAAAAAAAATAACTATTTTTCAACGAACTATTGTTAATACTAATAATAGAATAAAATTAATAAACATGAACTCAAAATCAGTATTAAGCAAAATAATGACACTTCTTTCATTAGAAAATGAAGTTTATTTTACAGATGCAAAAGATGCAAAAGGTAATATTTTACAATCACCAACATTTGATTTAGATGAATCAGTTGAAGTAGTTTCAGAGGATGGAACTAAATCTCCTGCACCAGATGGTGAACATGAAATTGAACTAACAGATTCAAAAGGAAAGAAAGTTACTATCAGAATTGAAACTAAGGATGGTAAAATCGTTAGTAGAGAAAATGTAGAAGAAGCTAATCCTGCTGATTTGGCAGATGCTGAAGTAGAAGTAGAAGTAGAAAAAGAAGCTGAGATGGCTGATATTACAACAGTAGAAGCACATCCTCTACCAAACACAACTGATGAAGACCCTAGAAACTCTGTGGGTAATGATACAGATGAATCAAAAGACCCTTTAATCTCATTAGGATATAGAATAGATGAGATGGAAACTAAATTAAAAGGTTTAATTGAAAAGATGGAATCAGCATATCCTGAAGAAGGAATGCCAGATGTAAGTTCATTAGACCCTACTCAATTAGCTGCTGAAGAGGAAGAAGACCTTCCAAAATTAGATGGAGCACCTTTGGAAACAAAGTTATCATCAGAACATCTACACAAACCGAATAACTATGGTAAGAAAACAGGCTCTGCACAGGGTACATTCTTATCTAAATTATATAGATAAACAATTTTTAACTCATTTAACAAAAACAAAATGAAAGCAAAAC
>Ga0209500_10002669_pt1 | contig 12460 bp, 9 predicted proteins | sample S_140212_EF_Meta_FD_187323 | JGI IMG/M metagenome (GOLD analysis project Ga0209500, IMG submission 187323) | Freshwater microbial communities from Lake Simoncouche, Canada to study carbon cycling - S_140212_EF_MetaG (SPAdes) (version 2) | ecosystem: Environmental > Aquatic > Freshwater > Lake ...
CAGTGGTGCGTCACCCCACGACGCACTTCTCACCAGTCTGCAACGGCACCAGTTTCGTAATCCGTGCTGGCTGATTCTTTACGACAATGTGGCTGCGATGCAGTCGTGTCACGACGCAATGGCCACGGCGCGGGAATCCTCTCAACCACACAGCAATGACGCAGAGTGCCTCTCACTCCTTGAATCTGCAATGGTCCACGGGAACTTTGTTCCCAGTGCTCTTGATCACGCGTCCTCTGTGTTGCGAGATCGCGCCGCATGTAGCACCGAACTTGCGGTGGCAGCATCACAGGCTCAATTATCCGCTCAATTACTTTCCGCTTTGCCGTTCGTACTCCTCGGAGGCGCAGTTTTTCTCAGTTCACAATTCCGATCCTCCCTATGGTCACCCATTGTTCTGTGTCCCGTGCTTCTTGGGTTCGTGCTGAATCGAATCGGATGGCGATGGATTTCATCGCTTATCTCTCGGGCTGTTCACGATGAACCAGATGACATCGGACAACTCACTGAGCATCTGTGCGTGTCATTACGTACGGGTTTGTCTATGACCCAGGCGTGCGAACGGTGGCGCTCAGTTTCACCCACCGGCGACTCTGTGGCTGATCTCATCAGTGCTGGTGCCCCATTGGAGGAGGCACTGCTTCCGCTTGCAACTGCGCATCCGATATCAGGCAAGAATCTCGGTCACACAATTGTTGAGGCCGAACGCGACGGATTGCCCATTCTTGACACGGTGACGCGGCTAGCAACAGATCACCGCATTGAACGGCGCAGGCAGATTGATACACGAATTCGCCAATTGCCTACACGGCTTTCTATTCCTTTAGTGCTCTGTGTTCTTCCTTCATTTCTTCTGCTGTCAGTTGCTCCACTTGTTCTTGCCAGTCTTAGTCAGCTCTCAATCTCGCTTCCCTCAGTCACTTCATAACGAAAGAAGAATCATGTTTCATCACACACCAGAACGCTCAAGAGGCCAAGCCACCACCGAATACGCACTCATCTTGCTGGTTGCGGCCATTATTGCTCTGCTTGTCATCGCATGGGCCACCGCAGGTGGCGGAGCCGGAAAAATCGGTTCCCTCTTTGACACCGTGTTTAACGACATCTTTGATCGTGCATCAAACACCACGCCGTGACAATCGCGGACAGGCAACTGTTGAATTTGCTTTGATGGCACCGCTGGTTGTGTTGTGCGCTCTGTTACTGCTTGCAACGTTGTCAGTGTGTCTCGACACATTGCGATTAAGCGACGTCGCTCGCAACGCCGTGCGGTCAGCAATCACTTCCGACAACCCAACGGAAGCAGCTACTGCTATCGCTGAGCTGTCTCATGTCTCTGCAAAGACAACAACAGACGACCTAACGGGGCTCGTCACGGTTGATGCCACTATGAAGAAACGATTTCCTTTACTCGGCCGTTGGCTCCCTTCGCTGTCGTTACACGGAACAGCAACCATGATGCGTGAACCACCATTGGTACTTGGATAAACAAAACCGGAGCCCGCATTGCTGCGAGCTCCGGCTGTTCTTAAGGGGGAGATAATCACACCAATTGGTGTGCGATGTTGTTATGCCGAAGCAGAAGTGTTCTGAGCTGTTGGTGCGCCTTGTCCCATTGGGCCATTACCGCCCATCGGGCCGTGTCCACGACCTTCACCGCGCATACCGCCTGCAGGACCAACACGATTCACCATGGTGTCAAGGTTGGTCTTGAATGCAGCAAGCTTTGCATCGGCTTCAGCTTGTGTGTGCTCGCCAGACGTCACTTCTTCTGCAAGATGTGCAGTGAAATCTGATGTCAAGACAGTCTTTACATCTGCAATGTCAACACTCTGTGCCTTTGCAACATCAGCAAGTGATTTTCCTGAATGAAGTTGTGTCTTCAATTCGGTAGTAGTCAGTTTCAATACTTTTGCAACTGCTTCAGACATCATCTTGCCAGGGCCGCCCTTGCCTTCATGACCGCCCATTCCTTGTGGGCCACGTGCTGGCAAACCAGCGGTGGTCAACATGGTGTCGATACGTGATGTCACTTTTGCGAGTTCAGCTGCACCTTCAGCAGCGGTGTGCTTTCCAGCGGCAACTTCAGCATCAATGTGTGCCTTGGCTTCAGAAAGGAGAGCTGCCTTGACCGTTGCAAGGTCAATGTTTTTTGCCTTGGCAACATCAGCAACTGATTTGCCTGCTTGAAGTTCTGTCTTCAATTCAGCTTCGGTGACTCCCAAAACTTTTGATGCAGCTGCAAGTGGAGATGGTCGATCACCTTTCATTTCAGATGGCATCGCGGTTGGGGCATCTACTGATGGGGCTGCTGGATCAACAGCAGTTGTTCCTGCTGCAGGATTCGTTGGGAGTGTGGTGTCGGTTGCCTGTGCAACCGCTACAACATTGCTTCGCTGTGCAACTTGGGCACTTGCAAAACCAGTCATGCCGAGAACGGCTGCTCCGGTTGCCACGATGAGCCCTGAGGCCACCGCAATTTTTGTAAAACGAGATTTGATCTTCATTGTTCTATGTTCCTTTTTGTGGGTGTACTCCAGAGTTGTTCTGGCGTGACTCCACTTTCACGGGGCTATGTAAGAAGTAAACATGAACAAGGTAAGAGGAAGTCAAGAATCGGGCCAAGGTACGGCAAACCGTTGCAAATCATGGGTACCGTATCTTTATGGACAGCCGCAAAGTACTAATTGCCGAAGATGATTCCTCTGTTCGCAAGGCCGTTCAGCGGGTCCTTGAGCTTGAGAATTATGTGGTCACGGCCGTTAATGACGGCAAGGCAGCCCTCGAGGCTCTTGCCAATTCACGCTTTGATCTTGCAGTACTCGACGTGATGATGCCTTTTGCCGATGGCCTGACCGTGTGCCGTGAAGCACGCCATCGTGGCTTTGACATCCCCATCTTGTTGCTTACCGCTCGTGTTGAAGTGGGCGACCGTGTTGCTGGTCTCGATGCAGGCGCAGATGACTACTTGGTGAAGCCATTTGTTATTGACGAACTTCTTGCACGGTGTCGTGCGCTGCTTCGCCGTTCACAACCGACTGGTGCAAGTACTCAACTGCGCGTCGGTGATCTCACACTAAATTCACTGACGCGAGAAGTGCACCGTGGCGAGCGTGCAATCGAATTAACGAAAACAGAATTTGACTTACTCGAATTGCTCATGCAGCAACCAGGAATCGTTGTTTCTCGAGAGACCATCTATGAAGCAATTTGGGGATACAACTTTGAGACGAATTCAAAATCACTCGATGTGTACATCGGGTACCTACGTCGCAAGACTGAAGAGAACAATGAATCACGTGTTGTGTTTACGGTACGTGGTGTCGGCTATACGGTGAAGCAATCATGAACCTGCGGACACGATTCGTTCTCGTTTCAGCAACTCTTATGTTCGTGCTCGCCACCGGCATGAGTATCGGCGCATACCGAATCGCATCAAATCAACTGCAACGTCAAGTTGAGAGTTCTCTCGATCAGCGTGCTTCGCGCATTCTTCAAATTATGGGCCGACGAGGGTTTAACTGGAATGATGCATTTGGCCAAGGCCCTGTAAACCAAGCAATCATGCAGACAGAAGTTGATGCCATTACACAGATAGTTCTTCCGAATGGTCAAGTGCTTGGACGTCGTGAATACCCACGCCTACCAATTGAGAAAGGTGACCGCTCCCTGTCGGTTGGTGGCAAACGAATTCATCGATCCTCTACCATCATCGACCGCCATGAATTTCGTACTCTCACCGTTGTGGCAGATGATGGTTCACTCATTCAAGTCGCCAAAGACACCCAAATTCTTCTGAATGCCCAACACGGTATGCGCATGTGGTTCCCTATCTATGCCGCTATCGCCGTTGTAATTTCCGCATTGTTTGGTTGGCTCTTTGCTCGTCGTATCAGTAAGCCCATCGAAGACTTGGCGCTTACTGCAGAATCAATTGCCGCAACTCAAGACCTGGACCGCACTATCAGTGTGTCTGGTCGTGATGAAGTGGCACAGTTAGCCACCAGTTTCAACACCATGCTCGAGGCGCTGCGAGGCAGTGTCGCCCGCCAACGACAACTTGTACAAGACGCAAGTCACGAACTTCGTACACCATTAACAAGTCTTCGTGCCAATACCGAATTGCTCGAGCGAGGCACTTTGTCAGACGCCGACCGCACATCAATCCTGGCGGATATGCGCGCAGAGGTCGACGAACTTGCAGATCTCAGCGCCGAATTGAGCGCGCTGGCAATCGATAATCGCGCCATAGAAGAACCAGTATCTATTGACCTTTTAGATGTTGCACAGGAAGTTGCAACTCGTGCTTCCCGTCGTTCCGGGGCTCCAGTAACTATTCACTCAACTCCTGGCACAACCGTCGTTGCACGCCCTAATCAGCTGGAACGCGCACTCAGTAACTTGGTCGATAACGCCATTAAATTCACTAATGATGGGTCCGAAATTCAAATTCATTGCGGTTCATTCCGCGTAGAAGTTCGCGATAAAGGCATTGGAATTTCTGAAGCTGACAAGCCTCTTGTGTTCGACCGTTTCTACAGAGCAACTGCCACTCGCTCAATGCCAGGGTCTGGACTTGGCCTGTCAATCGTGTCGCAATTCGCCACTGATCACAATGCCAGTGCATATGTCTTAGACAATGCAGGTGGCGGAGCAATCGTCGGATTGCAATTCCCTATTCCAACGGTTTAGGCGCTTTTCGAAACCCACGGCGATTTTCTTGACGCTCGCGCTCGGTTTGTTCTTCTTCAACATTGAGTTCTTCTGCCACCAACCGGCGCATTGATTCAAGTCGTATGGCCGGCAAAGCACCTGTGGCTATCGCCGCTGTCACAGCACAGTCCGGTTCGTCAAGGTGTTTGCAATCACGAAATCTGCACGAACCTGCCAAATCAAATACATCAGGAAATGCGCGTTCGATTCCGTTACTGCTTGTCCACAAAGTAACTGCACGTAATCCCGGTGTATCCAGCAACCATGCATCACCTGGCAAAGCAATTAGTTCGGCTGCAACTGTGGTGTGACGTCCGCGTTGATCATCTTCGCGTACTTCAGCCGTGCGTTGAATCTCGTAGCCAACAAGCGCGTTAACCAAAGTTGACTTACCAACTCCACTTGCACCAATAAAAACAATCGTGGTGTGTGGTCGTGCGTATGCACGTATTTTTTCTAGACCTTCACCGGTTACAGAACTCACCAATGCAATATCAACATCAAAAGTGATCTCTGCAAACACTGCACGAGCAGCTTCAGCTGCTTCAGGACTAATGGCGTCGATTTTTGTCAATACAAGGACTGGTGTTGCTCCACTATCAAACGCCAGCACCAACTCACGCTCAAGTCGTCGCTGATTCGGTGGAGAGTTAACAGAATGAACCAAAAATACTGTGTCAATGTTTGACGCAACTATTTGACGCATTCCTCGTGCACCTTCAAACGAGTTACGTCGTGTTAACGCACTCCGCCTCGGATGCACCATATCTATACGTTCAAAATCGGCAGAGACAGACACCATGTCGCCAACAGCAACTTCTACGCCAATATTGCGCACCCGGATTGCCTCTGCGGTATCCAACAACACCGTGCTCCACCCACGATCCAAGCGAGTGATGCGCCCAGATAACACCTGATCTTCAGGCGCATTTGGCGGTGTGACATGTGTTTCCATCTACCGAAACGGTACCGCCATGTAGCCATCACAGTGTTTGGTTTCGTAACCTGAGAGCATCCCCTTTCCCCCGAATTGGACCCTCATGCTCTCTTCACTTGCCCGTTTCTCTGTGCGCCACAAGCGCATCGTTGTTTTTGCTATCTGGATCCCATTAGCAATCGCGATGGTTTTCGCTAGTTCCGCGATCGGCCCGGATTTCCGCACTGAAATGGCAATGCCACAAAGTGAAGCTCGCCAAGCTGAACATTTGCTTGCGCAGGTTAACCCCAATCAGGGTGGCGTGTCATCGCAGTTGGTCTTCCAAGTCTCAACAACAATTGACGACGCACAGGTAAAGAAAGCAATTACAGATGCAATCGCAGCGGTAGATGCAATCGACCAAGTTGACATCAATTCGCCGTATTCCGCGCCAAGTCAAGTCAACAAGAATCGCTCCATTGCATTTGCACAAATCAGTGTTCCGCGTTTGACTCAATCTGAATTCACCGCTCTTGGAACAAAGATCAAAGAAGTAACTGCTCCACTTCGTGCATCAGGAATCAACGTCGGTTACGGCGGATTGATTTTCCAACAAATGCAATTACCAAATACAGAGGCTCTCGGCATCTTGGCCGCAATCGTGATTTTGGTTCTTGCATTTGGTTCCATCATCGCAATGGGTCTTCCCATCGGTATTGCGCTCATCGGCCTCATCATCGCGACGTCCATTGTTGGTATCGTCAGCAACTTCATGTCCATGCCTGATGCAGTGACGTCAATGGTCGGCATGATTGGGCTAGGTGTCGGTATTGACTACGCCCTATTTATAGTCACCCGTTTCCGCGAAGCACTTCATGACGGCTTAACGGTCGAAGATTCAATTATTGAAGCAATCGATACTTCTGGTCGCGCAGTTGTCTTTGCAGGCGTCACCGTCATCGTGGCTCTTCTTGGTTTGCTAGCTATCGGTCTGTCTTTTGTAAACGGCCTAGCCGTCGGTATGGCAATCGGTGTAGCAGTCATGATCATTGCGTCTGTCACCTTGTTGCCAGCACTACTTGCCATGGTCGGTAGTCGCATTGACACAACGTCGCGTGCAGCTGTTGTGTCTCTTACCGTCATAGTTGCTAGCGGTTTTGTTGCTGTTTTCGCCAAGAGCATCGCAATTTTCCTTGTTGGTCTTGCACTGGGCATTCTCGGTCAATTAGCCCGGTTTGTTATCCCGTCATTGCGCACCGAAATTCCGCATCGCGCTCAAAATGATCACCAGAACACAATCTGGTGGCGATGGAGTCGAGTCGTGCAACACAGACCATGGATTTCATTTGTGGCTGCATCACTCTTTCTCATCATTCTTGCAATACCTATGTTTTCAATTCGTCTTGGCTTTGGTGATGCAGGAAATGATCCAAAATCATCAGACGTGCGCAAGGCATACGACATGATGAGCGAAGGTTTCGGTCCTGGCTTCAATGGTCCGTTGTACATCGCAGTCACGGGTGACACCGTGACAAATGAAAAAGCATTGGCGAAGTTCGCAGAAACTATTAGCAGTACACCTGGTATGGCTTTTGCAGGTGTTGCACCAATGAAAAGCGACAAAGTCGCTCTTGTTATGGCGTACCCGACAACATCTCCTCAAGATGAAGCAACATCACACTTGGTTCACACACTTCGCAACACCGTCATTCCTTCAACTGGCGTTGAAGCGCGTGTCGGCGGTTACACGGCGGCATCTGTTGATTTCTCTGATTATCTTGGAAAACGTCTGCCATTTCTCATTGGCATTGTTCTCATCGTGTCGTTCCTTCTTCTCATGGCTGTGTTCCGCAGTTTGCTTGTTCCGTTGAAAGCAGTTCTTATGAACTTGTTGTCAGTTGGTGCTGCATACGGCGTCATTGTTGCCGTGTTCCAATGGGGTTGGGGTGCAAGTGCAATCGGTGTTGGAAGAGCTGGTCCCGTCGAAGCGTGGGCACCAATGTTCCTCTTTGCCATCGTGTTTGGTTTGTCGATGGACTATGAGGTCTTCTTGCTGTCACGCATGAAGGAAGAGTTCAATCGCACCGGAGACAATGCCACCGCGGTTGCCGACGGTGTAGCCGCAACGGCCCGAGTCATCACCGCTGCCGCCCTTATCATGGTCTGCGTTTTCGGCGCCTTTGTCCTCGCTAATGACCGCCAATTGAAGCTCTTTGGACTCGGAATGGCCGTGGCAGTCTTCATTGACGCCACCATCGTTCGAATGGTTCTCGTGCCCGCCACTATGGAGCTCCTCGGCGCCCGGAACTGGTGGATGCCCGCCTGGCTTGATCGCCTGCTGCCAAAGATCAATGTGGAAGGCAAGCACCACACAAAGCCGGCTCCGATACCCTGATGAAATAAGGGTTTGCGCCTATTGCCTTGACAAGGGGGTAGCAAATCACATAGCCCTGAAAAAGATATGGCCAAGTTTCTCGTAATAGTTGAGTCCCCCGCAAAGGCAAAAACGATCTCTCAATACCTCGGTTCGGACTTCAACGTCCGCGCTTCAGTCGGTCATATTGCCGACCTCCCGAGCAAGGGAATGGCAGTCGACGTCGATAACGGATTTACACCTACTTATGAGCTCACCGAGCGCGGCCGCACTGTTGTCAAGGAACTCAAAGATCTACTCAAGTCATCCGATGCCTTATATCTAGCAACGGACGAAGACAGAGAAGGCGAATCAATCTCCTGGCACCTGCTGCAACACCTCAAGCCCAAAGTTCCGGTGCACCGCATGGTGTTCCACGAAATCAATGCGAAGTCCATTCAGGAAGCCGTTGCAAACCCTCGCGAACTTGATCAGCCACTTGTTGACGCAGCTGAGACTCGCCGCATCCTCGACCGCTTATTCGGATACGAAGTGTCTCCAGTGTTGTGGCGTCGCGTTAACCGTGGCTTGTCAGCCGGCCGCGTGCAGAGTCCAGCACTTCGCCTCATTGTTGAACGCGAATGGCAGCGCATCAAATTCATCTCAGCTGACTACTTCTCTCTTGAAGCCGTCACTGACACCACACCTTCATTTACGGCAAAATTGCTTTCTGTCAATGGCACTCGCATTGCAACAGGAAAAGATTTTTCTGAACAAGGTGTTGTGAACCCTGATGTCACCATTCTTACTGCAGCTCGTGGTGCCGAAATCACAGCTGGCCTAGACAAAGTTGATCTAGTAGTTCGCACCGTTGACGAAAAGCCATACCGTTCATCGCCGAAGCCTCCATTCACCACCAGCACACTGCAACAAGAAGCTGGCCGTAAATTGCGTTTATCTAGCCGTCAGGTAATGAGTGCAGCACAGAGTTTGTACGAACGCGGATTCATTACGTACATGCGTACCGACTCTATTTCACTGTCTGATGAAGCAATCAACGAAGTGCGCTCATACGTACAACGCGATTACGGCAAGCAGTTCCTTACTGATGGTCCTCGTAAGCACAATTCAAAAGTAAAGAACGCACAAGAAGCTCACGAAGCAATTCGTCCTGCATTGCCATTGCGCTCACCAGAACAACTTGGCGGCGAACTTCGCGGACAAGACGCTGGTGTGTACCGCCTCATTTGGCAGCGCACCCTTGCTTCACAAATGGCAGACACTCTCGGCACCACTGTCAGCGTGCGCCTTGGTGCAACAGCAGCAGATGCTCAGCGCACAGACTGTGAGTTCTCTGCTAGCGGAACCACTATTACGTTCCCTGGTTACCGCCAGGCATACGAAGAGGCCCGTGACGAAGACGAAACCCCGGCAGACGATGAGAACGCATTGTTGCTTCCCGTCCTTACTCCTGGTCAAAATGTTCCTGTTAGCGAGTACTCACCAACGTCGCACTCCACCACTCCTCCTCCTCGCTACACCGAAGCGTCATTGGTTAAGGAACTGGAAAGTAAGGGAATTGGTCGCCCTTCAACATGGGCAAGCATTATTTCCACCATGGTTGATCGTGGCCATTACTTATGGAAAAAAGGCACATCTCTTGTTCCTACGTGGACCGCGTTCTCCGTTATTCGTTTGTTAGAAGAAAACTTCGACACTCTTGTTGATTATGAATTCACCGCCAAGCTGGAAAGCGGCTTAGACGCCATTGCAAATGGCGAAGTGAAAAAAGGAACATGGCTTCATGATTTCTATTTCGGAATAGACGGCAAAGAAGGTCTGCACGGAATCGTTGCGGCGAAACTTGAAGGCGGCTCAATTGATGCAGCTGCTGTCAATACGTTCGAACTCGGCGCGCACCCCGACACCGGTGAAGTAGTTATCGTCAAGCCTGGCTTATACGGCCCTTACGTTCGCTCCGGTGAAAACACGGCCAGTGTGCCTGACACAATGACACCAGACGAACTCACACTTGATGCTGCCGTCACATTATTGAAAGCACCAAAGGGAGACACCCCAATGGGTGAACATGAGGGTTACCCAGTGTTCGCAAAGTCAGGTCGTTACGGCCCATACGTTCAGTGGGGAACCATGGATGTTCCACCAGAAGGTATGGAAAAGCCAAAGATGACTTCCTTGTTCAAAACAATGAACATTGATCGGTTGTCAATGCAAGACGCACTTGACCTGTTGTCATTGCCACGCACAGTTGGCGCAGACCCAACTGATGGAGAGCTAATCACTGCACAAAATGGTCGATACGGCCCATATGTGAACAAGGGTAAAGAAAGCCGCACGCTTCAAACTGAAGAACAACTTCTCACTGTCACTTTGGAAGAAGCACTTGCGCTTCTCGCAACACCACGCGTATTTGGTAAAGGTCGTGCAGCCGCTAAGCCACCACTTCGCGAATTCGGCATTGACCCAGCGAGTGAAAAACCAGTTGTTGGTAAAGAAGGCAAGTTTGGTGACTACATCACCGATGGTGAAACCAACGCCGGACTTACTCGCGGTGACCGCATGGAACAGATGACCAACGAACGTGCATACGAACTATTGCAATTGCGTCGTGAATACATCGAAGCAAACGGTGGACCAAAGAAGAAGAAAGCTGGCGGCCGCAAAGTTGCCGCAAAGAAAGCTCCTGCAAAAAAGACCGCTGTCAAAAAAGCTGCCGCAAAAAAGGCACCAGCCAAGAAGGCCACAGCAAAGAAAGCTGCTCCTAAGAAAAAGGCAGCAACAACTTCTTCGGATGACGAGTGAGCACACCTGCATACATTGCGCTTGAAGGCTTAGAGGGCTGCGGGAAAAGCACGCACACCAAGCGACTCGGCGAACATCTAAACGCAGTGCTCACACGTGAACCTGGTGGCACTCGTATCGGAGCACTTCTTCGCGCCATTTTGGCAGACCCTGAAAACACAGATCTTGCACCACGTACCGAAGCATTGTTGATGGCAGCAGATCGTGCACAACACATGTCTGAAATCGTGCAACCTGCATTAGATCGTGGTCAACATGTTGTTAGCGATCGTTCTATTTATTCCACGCTCGCCTATCAGGGGTATGGCCGTCGTCTCGGCACACCAGACCTTTTGAATATCTCTACCTGGGCACTGAACGGTCGACTTCCTGACATGGTGGTCTTCATTTCTGTTCCTACCGACATTCTGAATGAACGTCTCGCCAAGAGAGATCTTGACCGCTTCGAACGCGAAGGCGCTGATTTCTTCGCTCGCATCAATGACGGCTTTACCGAATTGCGTGAAGCAGACCCAGATCGCTGGATTGTCATTGACGGCACCGTTCCAAAGGACGATGTCGAGGCAGCTATCCGCGTTGCCGTTCTTGACAGACTGAATTAGTAGCCTGCCTACATGGCTTCAGTATGGGATTCAGTGGTTGGCCAAGGCCGTGCTGTTGAACAATTGCAACACGCCGCAGTCTCTCCCGTTCATGCGTATCTTCTTGTTGGCACAGAAGGGTGCGGCAAAGACGAAGCATCTCGTGCATTCGCTGCCATGTTGTTGTCGGGTTCCGACAATCCAACAGACCGCATTAACGAAATGACGATGCGTGGTGCACACCCTGATGTTCATGAAGTTCGCCGCGATGGTGCATCGATTCTGAAAGAACAAGCAGAAGACATTATTAAGATCGCATCAATCACTCCTAGTGAAGGTGCACGCAAAGTCATCATTGTTCATGAGGTTCATCTCATGGCACCTGTCACCGCGGCAAAACTTCTCAAGACTATTGAAGAGCCACCCTCTGGAGTTTTCTTCATCCTGCTTGCTGATCAAGTCGACGATTCTCTCGCAACTATCGCATCACGTTGCCTCACTGTGCACTTCGGTTTGCTCGAGAATGCAGATATTGAACAAGCTCTTATTAATTCGGGCATCGCTCCCGCTCTTGCAAATGCAGCAGCGCAATCATCAGCCGGCAGCATGTCACGCGCAAAGTTGCTTGCATCAGATCCGCAACTTGCACAACGCCGTGAATTCTTCGCCAACATTCCTCGCCGCATCGATGGAACTGGTGCAACCGTTGCTGCCATCGTTGAACAAATCCTTGCCCTCATCGATGATGCAGTTGAACCTCTCAGCAATCAACACGCACAAGAAGTTGTAGACACCGAAAAGACTCTCGCTCTCATGGGTGTGAAACGCGGCGGCAAGAAAATGTTGGAAGACCGCCACAAGCGTGAGATCCGTCGGTACCGAACAGACGAGCTTCGTTCGGGTCTTACTGCTATCGCCAGTATCTATCGTGATGAACTCGCACGTAATCCAAACATCCATCGCCCCGAGGCCTACGTCACTGCAATCACCAGACTTCATGAAGGCATGCGCCGATTGTCGCTCAATGTCAATGAAGCCATCTTGTTGCGCGATCTCATTTGGTCACTTCCCTCC
>Ga0209500_10002670_pt1 | contig 12460 bp, 10 predicted proteins | sample S_140212_EF_Meta_FD_187323 | JGI IMG/M metagenome (GOLD analysis project Ga0209500, IMG submission 187323) | Freshwater microbial communities from Lake Simoncouche, Canada to study carbon cycling - S_140212_EF_MetaG (SPAdes) (version 2) | ecosystem: Environmental > Aquatic > Freshwater > Lake ...
TCCAGGTTTTCCCAGGGCGTGCTGCGGGCCTCCTCGAGGATATTTATCCCCGCCTGATTGCCAAGAAACACATTGCTGTTTCGATGCCTTTCGTGAAAACACCAAGCAGTTGTTTGCGCTATTACTACCATAACGATAGCTAAAATAGAAAACGAAGCTATAATTTCTACGAGAGTAAAACCGCTTCGCCTAAATTTAATTCTGTTTGGTTTCATGTTCACGACAACTCCACCATCATTTTTATCAGTGGCATGAACATGGCAATTGCAATAAAGCCAACCATAACGCCTAAAAGCAACATTAATAAGGGAAATACGACCAAAGAGAAGCGCTGGGCAAACAATGAAGCGAGCCTTAACCTTTGGTTTCCGATTTCTTCCAATGCCCAGGGAAGATTGTTCACTTTTTGAGCAGATTGAACAAGGGGTTTCATGGATTTGGGCAACCACCCGGAAGCATCAAGACTATCTTCAAGCGAGTGCCCCAATTTGATGGAAGAATTAAGCTTTACCAACTGTTTTTGGGAAGGCCCGGAAAAACATTTCGATTCTTCTAGAAAAGTGAGCGCCTTCGAAACCACCACTTGCCCCTGCAAGGTGATTCCCATCATTTTCAAAAAACTCCCCTGCAGGTGAACACGATAAATAGAACCAACAATAGGAAAATACCATCTAGCGGTCATATTCCAAAATGGCAGTGCCACAATAACTGGAACAAGAACGACAAGCGCAATCCATACACCTGGAGCAAAATCAGCGATGACATTACCTTTCTGGCCAAAGGTAGGCAACCAATTAAAAAACTTAAAAAGTAGAAGAGTTGCCCAAGGAAGGGAGTAATCAAAATCTTTAAAAATGCGCTCAAATTTAGGAGCAATAAAAACCATAAAAAAGACTGCGACATTCAATGTTGAAATCACCATAAAAAACAAGTATGCCATGCGAGGTAAAACAGTGAGCCAGAAAAGATCCTTCTGCCAGCGCCCGATAATCGAAAGACAGGAAGAAAAATTTCCCGTGACTTCGCCTAAAGAAAGTGCAAGAAACACTTCCTGCGAAACCAAATCGGGGTATGTTCTCAATGCCTTGGTCAAAGAAAACCCCTGCTGCAATAGTTCGATCAATCCCGCCACTCGCTTATCAAAGCGCCAAAACTTGTAGTAAATAAGGTAATAAGCTGGGTTCATAAATGAAAGAAAACAAATAATTATAAATTCGCGAACGTATCCTTTGGGCCTATCAGCAATGTAAGCGTTCAACATGGGGACAATGGGTTTGTCGGCTTCAAAAGTAGACAGTAAAAGGTTGTGAAACTCTTCCTGCCTGACATGCCTGTAATAAAAGAAGGAAACCATGGCCCAGGTAGAAAAAGCAAAGTACATCATCGCATAATACAATGCCAAGACTTGAAGCCTCATTACGCACAACATGATAAAAACCAAAACAGGGAACAACAACCCTACGAGGATCATGGTGATAAGTAATCGGATGCTTTTATTCTTTTTGTTCATTTTAATGTTGAAGTAGGGTTTTAAAAACTCAATTACTCAATCCCTGAAGCAAATTTATCAGGGGAAGAAAAACCGCAAACACAAAAATCGAAGTAATGAACCCCGCACACAATACAACCAGCAAAGGTGGAAAAATACTTTGAACCATTTGTGACCGAACCGCAACCTGCCTGGAATACATTTGCGCAGCTTGCTTTAATGTTTGAGACAGATTACCGTTTAATTCCCCCATGCCTGCCATCCATGAAACAACTTCTGGGAGGATTTTAAATTCTTTAAGCGCCTGCGCAAGAGAAGAGCCCTGACGCAATTTTTCTGCAATTTGAATCCCACCTGCTTTCAAAATCGGATCTGAGCCGGCTTGGGCGGCAAGTTCAAAAGCTTCAGGCAATGGCATCTGATTTTCAACTAAGATTGCAAGTAAATCCGTAAACGCAGCCAACCTTGCAGAGCGAATTAAAACCCCAAATACTGGAAGGGAATAAATCAGTCTGGCCCAATTACAACGCCCTGCTTCCGTTGCATTAAACACCAGGCGCAACCCAATTGCTGATATCCCAATCACCCCCAAAGGAATTACCAATGTTGGTATCGGATTTCGGCAAACATCAACAATCAATTGAGTAAAAAAAGGCAGGCGCATACCAAAGTCGTTGAAAATTGAAATGAACTGCGGCATGACAAATATCATGATGATAACGGTCAATAATATTGCAATCAAGATAACCATCATCGGATATAGCAACGCAGTATAAACCACCGAAGAAAGATCAGAAAGGCTTCGTGCATAGGTGGTAAGCAAGGAAAGCACCTCGGGAAGGTTGCCCCCGCGAATTCCAGCATTCATGAGGCTGGAGTAAAATTTCGGCACACGGCCCTGCTGTGCTGCAATCGCTTCGGGAAGTGATTTACCCTGTTTTAGATCTTGTGCCAAAAGCTGAGTGGCTTCTTTTAAATTCCCCCGCGACATTTCCCGGGCTATTGATGCAAGGCCTTCCTCTAATGGCAAGCCAGCCCGTGCCATACCTGCAATTTCCTCGTTCAGGTAAATCAACTGATCTGGGGTCAGGGCACCAAATTTCTTTTCTGAATAATCTATACTCATTAAACACCTTGATTACTGTAAAGAACCTTAGCGCAATCTGCAGAGCCTAAAACTCGAAGCACTTCTTCTCTGGTGGTTTGGCCTTCTTTTACTACTGCTATCGCATGGCTTACAAGGGTTATTCCGCCATTATTTACAAAAATCTCTTCCAGCGTCGTACGATCGGCTCGGTTTAAAATCGCCCTGCGCATATCTTCGTTTAACACCATCGCTTCCAATAGTAAAAGCCTTCCTTGGTAGCCTGTATTATTGCAATCTGCACAACCATTACCTTTACATTTAGGGCAATTCTTTCGCAACAATCGTTGGTTTAGAATCAACCGAAGCGAACTGGTCAACAAGTAAGGCTCAATCCCCATTTCCAACAATCTTGAAATAACTCCGCAGGAAGAACCAGCGTGCAGGGTGCTAAATAACAAGTGGCCTGAAAGTGCAGCTTCAATTGCAACCCTTGCAGTTTCAGGATCTCGCATTTCACCCACGAGAATCACTTCTGGATCCTGCCTTAATAAACTCCGCAAACCCAAAGAAAAATCAAACCCGGTACTGGGCGATACTTGCGTCTGGCTTACGCCCTCGAGAATTTGTTCTACGGGGTCTTCAAGGGTGACAATATGCCTTCTAGTTTTTTCAGTTTTAGCAATGTGGCTTAAGCACGAATAAATGCTAGTAGTTTTACCACTCCCGCCAGGGCCTGTAAAAAGAATCGCCCCGGTGCGCTCACCAATCGCATCTTTAAGATTTTTAAGCACTCCGGGTTCAAGCCCAAGTTCTTCCAAAATGAATTGCCTATTCTCACGGCGGAACAATCGGAGCGCTACTCTTTCGCCATGAATGGTCGGAAATGTACTGACTCGAACCTCAATCCCTTCCAGCGAATCAACCTGAACTATGCGCCCTTCTTGGGGGATATCTTGCCTATAGGAAAGTAAGTTTGCGAGAAACTTCAAGCGGGCGATGATATTTGGCCCCAACTCTCTAGGCAATTCTGTCGAAGGCAAAATTACACCATCGACTCGAAAACAAACTTGAAGCTTGTTCACCCATGGTTCGATATAAATATCGGTTGCCTTGCACTTATCGCCTTTTTCAAGAATGTTGGCAACAAGCAACGCTACCCGTTCTGGCCCGTGCTTTTGGCCAGGGTCAAAACTTTTTAAACATAGTGAATCTGCATTATTCATGTTCATCAGAATGACTTAAAAAAACTAGGAGATGCAATCGGTATTCTTATATATCAAATGGAAGGCAAGATAACACTTAAATTATGAAATTATGTTCGCCCTCCGCAGGAGATAACGTTTAAGATCAAGAGATTGTTTTTACTGGACTAAAACTTATGCTCGACTCTAAAAGCAGATCGCTTCTGGCAGCAATATTCTTGCGTACTCGCAAGGCGTTGGAAGGGCGACCTTCTGGCCCCATGAAAGCAAGGATACCCTGTGGCGGCATGGATTTTGTCGAACTACGCGAATACGAACCGGGCGATGAAGTCAGGCATATAGACTGGAAATCCTCTTCACGGTCGGGCAAAGTCCTAGTCAAAAAGTTCATGCATGATCAAGAGATTTCGATCCGAATTTTTGCATGTACTAGTGAAAGCATGCATTATTCCACAACGGGGTCAACTAAACTTGATGTGGTTGCAGAGTTGGCAACTGCACTGGGTTGGATAGCGATCAACTCTGGGAACAGATTCTCTATGTTTAAATTCGACAAAACTGTCGAACGAATCATGAGCCATGCAAACAGCGCAAAAAAAGTACAAGCGATAGGTGCAAGCCTGCTCAAAGATAAACCACTACTGAAGACCTCAAATAATTTTTTATGGAAAGCCCTTGCAGAAAAGCAAACGCCTCGAAGCATGGTTTTTGTATTGTCTGATTTTTACGAACCAATAGACCCTGTGCTTTTTAGTGCTTGTGCAAACAGGCATGATCTTCACCTGTTACGAATTCTTGACCCAAGGGAAATCTCGCTCCCGGATACCCCTGATATTCATTGTAAAAACCCTTGGAATGCTGATTCCATTTTAGTCAAAAGTTCAGATAAAGATTTCCGCAATCAATACCTTCAGCTATTTGCTGAACACGAGAACAAAGTGATTGGGTTATGCAAAAGTAATGGTGCGGGGTTTCTTCGCATAAGCACATCCGAACCCTATCTTTCAAGCTTAATAAGTTATTTCAATCAAACATTCAAAGGTTATTAATAATAACGATGATAGGTTCTCCGCTTTTAATATCGATGATAGGTTGCTTTCTATTTCAGATAAATACTGAAACGATCATAGTTCCTGCGCTATCATCTCCCGAAGGAGTCGATGCAGCCATTCATGTTAAATTATTGGAGGAAAGGTTGCCTGGTGCGGTTTTCTCGATCCTTCTAAAATTCGAAACCACTAAAGAGGTTGTTGTTTCTGGATTCAGCTTGGAAGAGAAATATAAGAAAGATTGGGAATTGTTACCGGCAGGCGAAGCCCTGAAAACCAAATCCGGAGGCCAAGAAGCGCAAACCATTCCCTTTATTCTTCGGGCAAAAAAAACCGGAACGATAGATATTCCCACGTTGGAAGCATTTGCATTACTTGGTGCAAATAATATCACCCTAGTCTGGGAAAACTGGCTCTTTCCGGAAAAGCTATTTCCCTTCAAGGAACTTGATACACCAGAAAAAAACGATGGGCTTATTATTGAAAGAATGTCGCCTTGGTTTGCAATTGGATTGCTAATATTGATTGCATTGGGTGTTTTCGGACTGATAAAAAAACCGCCCATGTTGATTCCATCAGAATTAAATATTGCAAAGGGATTAGAAACTTGGCTAAAAAAAGTTGATTCCCTTTCTTTGGAAGAATGCATCACAGCAATTGAACCCCTGCTTCGAACGGAATCTCTAAAACAATCTGATACTATTGCATCGAACGAACTTGAATCAGCAAAGTTCAAAGAATTGACACCATCCCAAAGATTACTGCTTGAAAGTGCTTTGCGGGCAATCGAAGAAATCAAGTATTCAAAAAACAAAGACCGAGCCACTTTAATATTCACCATCAAAGAATTAGTAAAAAGCCTTTAAAATCATAAAGTTTGCGCTCTTTTAGCATTATGCCAATTACTCCGGTTGCTAAAATCAAGAAGTATAGCAAAGCCTGACAAATAGAGTCATCTAGGAAGAATGGGGGGCCGATATATTAAGTATCATTCTTGCAACCAATTTTCGAATGTCATCGGAATGGCTGAAAGAATAATTAAATCCAAACAAAACGGAGCTTTAGTTATGAACGAATTGAAACCTTCGAATCGAAATTTGTTAATCGCAATTGCAGTAACTCTTAGTATTTGGGGGTGTTCCCAAAACCCGAGCCCTTCACCTAAAGTTCAGGCCGAAAAAATCAAAACTCTTGAAGAGCGCTTATCCAAAATGGAAAATGACCATCAAATTCTTTTATCAACTAGAGATCAGATGAAATCACGGATCAGCGCTCTCGAAGAAGATCGTACAGCTTTAGAAAAGAAACTGATCCATCACAAGGAAGTTGTTCAAGAAAGGGATGAGCTTAAAGCCCTTACAGATGTCAGAACTAGTGAACGAGATGCCAGCCAACTACGCTGCGAGTTATTGAAAAAGGGATTGCAAGAGTTGCTAGGTCAGGATGATTCTATGATTTCGACATCCAAGCCAGTGCCCAGCAGAGCAACTGCAGGCATACCATTCACATCAAAATAAAGTGCGTCAAAAAAAACGCCAGCTTGATCTGCATGATGCAGTTTAAGCTGGCGTTGCTCTTTTAGTCATGAATATATTCGATAACCGCTTGTCGTTTCATATCAGAAAGCATGCGCTTCATCTCATACTGCCCTGCTTCATTTCGCAAACGATCTCGAACCTGCTTTTGCACCTTCTCATCAAAAATCTTTATCCCTGCATATTCTCGTTTAACCAGCATGATAACATGCACACCGGTGGGCAATTCGACCAGTGGACCAACTTCTCCGTCCTTTAATTCAAAAAGGTACTTTTCAACTTGAACTGGTTTGATTTCGCCCTTCTTTCTGCCTATCCCCTCTGCATTTCTAAATGCGCCATCCCCGTGACAATACTCTTTGCTCAGCTTGGCAAAATCTTCACCCTTCTTTGCTCTTTCGGCTACTTTTTGAGCTATCTCCCGCGCTTCTTCATGCGATTTGGAATTTCTATAACTGATAAAAATGTCCTTCCACTCTACACTGTCTTGAATTTGGAATTCTTCAGGATGGCTTTCGTAATAATCACGAATCTGCTTGTGCCCTATGCGATCCAAATTAGGTAAGATTCTGGTTTGCATATACTGCATTGCTATAAAGTTTCTTTCCGATTGCCTTCGAAGCAAATCAATTGATATGCCCTGCGATTCCAAAAGAACCTTGAATTCTTGATCACTCAATGATTTGTTTCGGTCCTTGAGCAATCGCACATACCGATCAAACTCCTTACCTGCCATTTCTTGCAGCTTATCCAAAAACTTCTTTGCTTGTGGATTCTTAGACAACCTTGTGTAGGCATCCTGAATAACAATTTCTCTTTCCACCAACTGATTAATCGCAGCTTTTCTTTTTGCAGAATCATTAGCCCCTTCCCCTATTCCCTGACTAAGAGTCAACAAAACTTCTTCTTCCAAAACCGCTTCACCATTAACTAATGCAACGATATTACTGCCTGAAGTCTTTAGTCCAGGTTTGGCTATGGATTCTGCTGCAACTACATTTATCTCATCCGCAGATGCAGATAAATCATTTTCAGGCGACTGAGCCCTAACGGCATTAGAAACATTTGCGGGAGGATAATTTTTGGCAGTCTCTTTAACAGGTGTGGAAACACAACCAATCAAACCAAGACTTATTATTGATAAAGCAGCAAATAATCTTCCAAGCAACATAACTTCACCACTATATTTAGGAACCATCTTTAACCGAATGCACCCGGCTTATAACGATTTCCCCAACGAAAACAAGAGGAAGTAATAGAAGAACAATTCATGTAAAGCTAGGTAAGTTCTTTTGTTTTGGTGGGAAGATAGGGTTATAAAAAGCGCTAGACCATAGAATCCTTCCTGCAAACCCCAATTTATCTAGACACAAGGTCATATGTCTGGTTACTATCCTGAAATATTGAAAACAAGTTACTAAGCTTGCCTGTTCACCATAAACCTTAGTTATGTTGAATTTAGATACAGCTTTAGAAACTCTCCCCGTGTTCCTATTTCAAAGGGCAAACCTTTATGTCTAGTGCATCCGTTTCAAATCAACACCCAAATGCAATGCGATTGCTTTGGGCGGGTTTCATGGCCATTTTGGCCGCTGGCGTCGGTTTCGCAATCCGAGGCGGTATCTTCGATAACTGGGGCAAAGAATACGGATTCACCGGGGCACAACTCGGCGCAATCGGTGGCGGTGGCTTCAGCGGCTTCTGCTTCGGCATTATTATCGGTGGTGTTATCGTTGATAAGGTTGGCTACGGAAAGTTAGTCGCCCTCGCTTTAGTTGGTCATATTATTTCTGCTTTTGTTACTTTTGGCGCAAGTACTCCTGAAAACGCTTATAACTTCCTATTCTGGGGCATGTTTATTTTTGCCTTTGCGAATGGAACACTCGAAGCGGTAGCAAACCCCTTGGTAGCGACTCTTTTCCCTGAAAACCGAACTCATTACCTCAACATTCTGCATGCTTCATGGCCCGCAGGTATGATTCTAGGCTCGGTTGCAGGCTGGATTCTTGACGACAAAATGGAAGTACCATGGAAGTATCAACTTGCTTTGTACCTGGTTCCAACCGTTCTTTATGCCCTCATGTTTTTGGGCCAGAAGTTTCCCAAATCTGAAGCTGCTGAAAAAGGCGCTAGCTTTATTGAAATGTTCCGCAGCGTAGGCATACTTGGCTCACTAGTTGCTTGTTACCTTCTTGCCCTTTTCTTTGGCGATATCTTCAAGGGTTTCAACCCTGAAAATGCCAAAATGATTGGATATGGAATTGGTGGGCTTCTACTTATCATTGTCTCTGTAATGACTAATTTTTCTATTGGCTCTTTCCTTCTTTTTGTTCTGTTCGTGGTTCATGCGATGGTTGGTGCGGTTGAACTCGGTACCGATGGTTGGATTCAAAACATCACAGGGAACTTGTTCAATTCCGAAGAAGGTAAATACCTCTTCATTTGGACGTCTTCCATCATGTTTGGCCTACGCTTCTGCGCTCATTTCATCGAAACCAAACTTAAATTATCACCTATTGGACTTCTGCTTGTTTGCGCAGGACTTGCTTGCTTGGGCCTGAACCTCGCAAGCGGGATGCAAACATTCTCGATGGCACTTGTTGCACTTGGCATTTATGCCGTAGGCAAAACTTTCTTCTGGCCCACCATGCTTGCAGTAGTTGGCGATCGCTACCCACAAACCGGCGCGGTTGCGATGTCCATTATGGGTGGTATTGGTATGCTTTCCGCAGGCCTTATCGGCGGCCCAGGCCTTGGCTATTGTAAAGATCGCTTTGCAGGAGAAGAACTTAATAAGACTAACCCTGCAATTTATGCAGAATACAAAGCTAAAGAATCAAGCACATTCTTGAACCTAGCGAGCACCGAAGCTTTTGGCCTTGATGGCAAGAAACTCGGCGAAGCCAACGATAAGCTTGGAGCAATTCGCAAGAAAATCGAAGCTGAAAAAGGCGATTTAAACACTGCACTCAGCAAGCTCGAACCAAATGATAGAGCGATCATTGAAGCAAGCACTCATGGCGATCGGGCCACTCTGAAAGCGGATGCATATATTCCGCTAACCATGGCTGCGATATACCTGATTTTGCTGGTATATTTCCAATTGATTGGCGGCTACAAGCCTGTCAGCATTGGGGCCGACTCAGGAAAATAACAAACTGTATCAATTTGTTTATAAACCGAACGCATACTCGATATACTAATCCTATATGAGTATGCGTTCTTTTACTTTTCTGGGTACTGGTACTTCTGTTGGAGTGCCAATGATTGGTTGCGATTGCAAAGTTTGCACTTCGGATAACCCACGCAATCACCGGTTTCGCTGTGCTGGCTTAATTAAGCTTCCTAACGGAAATATTTTAATCGATACTCCGCCCGAACTAAGGCTGCAGTTACTGCGTGCTAAGGTTGGGGCGATTCATAGCGTTCTTTTCACCCACTATCATGCCGATCACCTGCATGGCTTAGATGATCTTAGGCCCATCCAGCATCTTTTGGGTCAACCTGTTCCCCTCTACTGCGCTGAAGATGTTGAAGACCGAATCAGATCTGCTTTTTCCTACGCTTTTGAAACCGTTAAGTCGGGAAAAAGCAAAACTTATGTACCCAAGCTTTCCTTCGAACGCATTAATACTTCGCCCGTCAATGTCCTTGGCGAAATGGTCACCCCCGTGCCTTTGGTGCATGGAAATTTTGATGTTTTGGGCTTTAGGATAAAGGCTATGGCGTATTGCACCGATGTGAACCATATACCCGAAACAAGCATGGAACTATTGCAGGGTTTGGACATTCTGATTCTAGATGCGTTGCGCGATAAGCCCCATCCAGCGCACTTTAATTTGGAACAAGCACTTGAAGTAATTAAGCTGTTAAAACCCAAGCAGGCGTATTTAACCCACCTTTGCCACGACATGGATCACGATGAAGTTGAGTCGAGGTTGCCTAAAGGTGTCAATCTGGCCTATGATGGCTTCTCATTTGAGTTTTAGTTTGGATTTTCAGCCCAGGAGGGGCGGGACTTGCGACAGGATTTGCACCAAAGATTATTATCAGCCAACCAACTGGGAATACTTTCCCACTTAGCGAAGCTTTCACCCAACGAACAATCTTTGGTCGAACGCCAATTAGAATCAATCGATCTAGAATTTCTTACGGACCTATTTGATAAGAGAAACAGTCCGTTTGCATTACCTGAAACAGAAAAAATTGTACCAGTTCCTGTACTACACCCAACCAAGAACTCACCCGAACCAAAAATCGAAGGTCTAAAAGCACTTGCAAATGGCGAGGTCGCAATCCTTATGGTGGCGGGGGGGCAAGGTAGCAGGCTAGGAACATTGCAGCCAAAAGGCACTTGGCCCATCACACCGATAACGCAAAAAAGCCTGTTTGAACTTCACTCTGAAAAAGTGCTAACCCTTTCAAAAAAAGCCAATCGGGCTATTCCCTTTTTAATCATGACCAGCCCAGCAACACATGATCAAACCGTTAGTTTTTTCACATCGCACGCGTTCTTCGGACTTAAAAAAGAACAGGTGATCTTTTTCACCCAAGGGACAATGCCTGCCGTTGATCTAAATACGGGCGCAATTCTTTTTGAAGAACCTGCAAAAGTATTCTCTAGCCCAGATGGCCATGGCGGCACTCTGATCGCATTAAAAAAGACTGGCCTGCTAGAGCAGCTTAAATCTCAAGGCATCAAACATTTATTCTTTTTCCAAGTAGACAACCCTTTGGTTCAAATAGCGGACCCTGTTTTCATTGGGCACCATATTTCGCATCGATCTCAATTATCGAGTAAAGTGATTCTCAAAGATTCACCGACTGATAAACTTGGAAACTTCATTCAGGTGAATGGACGCTGCCAGATCATCGAATATTCAGATCTTCCATTAGACTTGGCGAACCGAAAAAAGCATGATGGGTCACTTTTCATCGATACCGGAAATCCAGCGATCCACTTGTTCGATGTTGATTTTTTAAATGTTGTATCCAGTAACGGTGATGCATTACCTTTCCACCTTGCTCGAAAAAAAGTCCCGCATGTCGATGCAAACCTTAGCAAGGTTGTTCCTGAAAAAGAAAACGCCTGGAAGTTTGAGCGCTTCATCTTTGATATCTTCCCACTTGCAGAGCGATGGTTGTTGGTTTCGACCAAAAGAGAAGAAGAATTTGCACCTTTAAAAAATGCCCATGGGGACGACTCACCAGAAACAGCGAAGCAGGCGCAATGCAAACTCTTTATCCAATGGCTGGAAAAAGCTGGGATAAAAATGCCAGCGTATTCGGCAACACCTGAAATCGAGATCTCCCCTTCGTTCGCAATGGATGCTGAAGAGCTATCTAGTAAGCTTCCAGGTAACTTCCAAGCAAAATTCCCACTATTATTACAAGATAAACCCAAGGAGTTTTAAATGTTACATGCAATGATCATGGCAGGCGGCGGCGGCACCCGGTTCTGGCCACGAAGCAGACAAAAAAAACCAAAACAATTCTTGCAACTCGGGGGCGACCGATCTCTCATACAACAAGCCTACGAAAGGCTCGAAGCTGCTGTTCCTCCTGAACGCATGTGGGTGATTACCTCAGAAGCTTACCGACAAGAAACACAATCTCATCTGCCCGCACTTGCAAACGATCACATCATTGGCGAGCCCGTGGGTCGGGATACCGCGCCCTGTGTTGCTTTAGGAGCAGCGTTGATTATAAAAAGCGATCCCGAAGCGGTGATGCTGGTTAGCCCCGCAGACCATGTAATAGAGCCAGTGCAAGAATTTCGCAGGGCAGTTCATGCAGCGCATGAAATCTGCAAGGATAGCCCAAACACTTTTTTAACTTTTGGAATCCCACCCACTTATCCATCGGTAGGTTACGGGTATATTCAAAAGGGCCCCGAAGCAGCACAAAAGCAGGGGCTGACAGCCTACAAAGTTTCCGCATTCAAAGAAAAGCCCTCGCTTGAAATAGCGCAACAATTCTTTGCATCAGGAAACTACTTCTGGAATAGCGGCATATTTGTTTGGCGCGCTAGCACCGTGCTTGCAGCGCTAAAAGAGCACAAACCAGCAATGCATGATGCAGCAATAAGAATAGCAGCA
>Ga0209500_10002672_pt1 | contig 12454 bp, 11 predicted proteins | sample S_140212_EF_Meta_FD_187323 | JGI IMG/M metagenome (GOLD analysis project Ga0209500, IMG submission 187323) | Freshwater microbial communities from Lake Simoncouche, Canada to study carbon cycling - S_140212_EF_MetaG (SPAdes) (version 2) | ecosystem: Environmental > Aquatic > Freshwater > Lake ...
TTACTATTTCAGTTTCTTCTTTGTTTAGAAGATTGTGATAGCGAACTGCTTTCTTCAAGTCTTTGCTTGCGTTTGCATTCTTTGGATCACCTGCTTTGTCAAAATGATCGTCTGCTTTTGCTTTTGCTTCAACACCACGTTTAATAGCTTTAATTTTGTTCATTAAACCTTCAGTCATTTTCTTTCTAGCGGCTAGTGCGGCTAGCTTTGCACGTTTGGCGGCCGCTTCTTTATCATGCGGCTTATTGCTTGGCTTAACGTCTTTGTCGTATGCGTCACTCTCTTCCATGTCTTTTGGCTTCTTACCAGCCTTCTTCATTGCAATAGCAATGGCCGCTTGCTGTGCAGGTGATGCCGCTTCTTTAGCTAAACGTTTTTCGGCTCTGTTCTGTCCAATGCTTCTCATTGAGAATTTGTGACCAGCTTTGTTTGCAGACTTTGGATTATTGTCTCTAATGCCTCTACCAATTTTATCGTATTGTTTGTCTTGATCTTTTTCAGATTTATTAACATAAGAGTGCAATGTGTCTTTGTTCAATTCATCCAATTGAATCTCTTCAATGTACATGTTTAACTCATACTTGTGATTGTCCATGTTGTACACTTGCATTTGCAATTTCTTCTTAGATGGTTTGCCATCTTTCATCAAATTGATTGAGAATGAATTTGTTTTACCAGATGATGGCTTCTTAGGACCAGTAGCAACTTTGTCGTGCCAATCGTCCATGTCCACTTCAAAGCCACGCTTCTCTGCTTGCTTGATAGCGGCTTGTACTGCTGTAGAATAATCTTTATGATAAACTTCGTAGTCAGACTTTTCGTTGATAGACTCTTCACCAATATCAAACTCTTCTTTAGTGAGTTCGCTTGCGGTTTTCTTTGGATACCCTCCAAATATATCACCTACTTTTTTATTGGGACCTGTGTAACCACTAGTATGGTTTGGATTAGCTTTTACATGTTTAACCATACCAGCCTTGTTGCCAATATATCCAATTTTACCAGTTTCTTTATGAAATGATGCGTAATAGCCTCCACTCATTGCTTCATCCAATTCAATGTTCTCATCCATACGACCACTTGACGCCATTCTTTCTTTGCGTCTTTGTGCGGCAAAGTCTGCACCTTGTGGCTGTTTCTTTTTGCTACGTAGGTGCGCTAAGTCGCTACCATCAATCTTACCATTTTTGTTTTTATCAATTGCTTTCTGTGCAGGAGATAATTCCTCACCACGCAACTTTGCTAAATCGGAACCATCAATCTTTCCGTTTTTGTTTTTATCCATTGCTTTTTGTTTTGGAGACAATTCTTCTTTAGCGTCATTGGCAAATTGTTTTCTAGTAGCTTTCATAATGCCAGAGAAACGTTTGTTGCCTGTCTTTGTGTCACCTGCTTTGTCTGCGGCTGATGCAGATTCACCAGCTTTCTTTTTATAGTCTGCTAGTTTTTCGTTAGACAATTCATTAATTTTTTTATTTGTTGAAGTTAAATCCAAACCAATTTTACCAACTCTTACAACTCCATTACCACCCTTTTCTTTTACTGATGCTAAAAACTTATCCGCATCATCTTTTGATTTATAATGTGCAACTGCAATTTTTGGATCAGTTTTTTTCATTTTATATAAAACAGAATGTTGTTCATCAATAGATTCAACTTCTTCAACCTTTAGACTTATACTCTTTTTTAATTTGTTAACATCTTGTTTGTTTGCTTTTCCTGCGCTAGTTACACGGGCTGGACTTCTGTGTGCGAGTTTATCATAAGACCCAAGAGTATGCCCTGGTCTTGTATAGTGACCTTTAGCATCTGCGGCACCTTGAACTGCGCCCGCAGATTTTGCATCTTTGGTTTTCTTAGCACGATCTGCAAATTTTTGAGGATCGTGTGACTTACCATAATGATAATCTGAATCGGGATCGGAAGCGGCGTGTGCGGCTTTAGCTAAAAGTTTCGTTGAAATTTCATCAAGCTGAACATCTTCTTTTATTTTTTTATCAAACTTTGCAAACTTACTAGGTGCCACTTGGTCAATAAATGAATTGCCCATTATTTTTTTATATTTTTCCATTTCGTCTTGGTGACGTTTTTGTACTATACTACTTGGCATAGCTTTCATAGCCGCAACAAAATGTTTATGATACATTTTTCTTGCGTTTGCTAGGTCTTCGTTTTCATCAAGTTGAACGTCTTCTTTTTTCATGCTCTTTCTAAGAACACGATTCTGTGCAAGTTTAGATACAAACTTGATTTCAGCGCCAGCAAGAGATTTCAAAGATTTCAAATCTAATCTGTCAAGCATAGCAATCAATTTCTTGTATGTGTCGCTATCTGGATCAATTGTATTAATCTTAGAGTACTCTGCTTTCAAAGCGGCAATCTGAGATGGGCTAAAAGATTCTTCAATGTCTTCTTTAACACGTAAAGATTTCTTTTGTTGTTGAAGTGCCGCACGTTCTTTTTCTTGCTTCAAACGTAGCTGAATTGCTTTTAAAGTTATTTGGGCACGTTTCTCAGACTGCTTTGTGTCTGAAATTTTTGTGCCTGAACCAACTTCTGCTTCTTGTATATTATCTGTCATTTGTATCTCCACTTTAATCTAAATCGCTTACGCTTTTGTCTGAACGCCACATTTGGCAAGACCAGTAGTTTGCTTTCCACTTTGGTCCAGGATTGTCGCAACCGTGTCTAGCACGATAACTCTTTAATCTTGCAGGATCGTCACGTTTGATTTCCATATTGGGATCACCGAAACGAACAACAACTACGTTGCCGTTTGGACCCATAGTGTAGACACCAAACTTCTTCGGACCATCAGGTGTTCTGAATGGGTCATTTAACTTAACAGACTTACCTTGATATTCTGCTTCGTTGACAACTTGTTCCCAATCAACTTCTTCTCCAATTGAATCTTTTTCGCAATCACCGCAACATGCTTGATGGTCTGCATTTTGAATTTCGGTTGGTTGACCAGGAGTATCTGCGGCATACTTTTGACGCAATGCATCTGTGCCCCACTCTAATGCTTCAGCGAATTTAGAGAACTCTTCGTTCTTGTTAACTTTAGCCGCTAAGTCTTTATCTGCTTTACCCCAAGTGCCACTACCTTTTGTGATGAATGAATTCACTCTAGCAAATGCCCATTGTTGTGGTGTTGTTCCGGGACGATGGCCACCTTGCCATGCCGCCATGCCTCTGTCGTAAACTGCTTTGAGAATGCTATAAGCAATGCCAGACTTTTCTGATTTCTTTTTCAATCCTTCAATCTCTTCTAAGATTGGCTTGAATTCTTCGTATGCATCACCAAACTCATCTGGTCCCATTTCGCTTGCGTACATATCTAATTCTGCACCAGAAAACTCACCATCGTCTTCTTCTTCGCCTTCGTCATCATCTTGATAATCAAAGCCATCTTCAAATTCTAAGTAGTCACGTACTGTTGAAACGTAATCAGCCGCCTTGGTAATCTTAGATAGAACCCAAGCATCTGGTTCTTCATCCATTTGGTCCATCATGTCAAGCAAGTCTTCTGCATCTTGAATCATGTTAGACACTTCAATCTGTGCCATTGAAAGCCCATCAGTCTCATCGTAGTCATATTCATCATACTCATGGTCTTCGCCCATGAGTTTCATACCAGTAACGTCTTGAATCATTTTCCAAGCGGCTGATTGATTTTTATCTGCAATAAGTTTTTTGAGTTTTTCTTTTTCTTGTGGTGTTGCAACTTGAAAGAACTTCATCATCTCCATTGCACCAATGTTGCCTTTGTATGATGCTTCAGACATTGAGCAATCATCTTTACCATGCATCTCACACATTGTACCTTCTACGGTGTGATTGCATTTTAGATATGCTTCTTTTTGTAGCTGTGTCTTTGTCATTCTAAACAATGCATCGCTTGAAGTTACCATATCAAGTAGCGTTGTCAACAAATCATTTGTGACATTGCGCTCTGACGGATTTAACATGTCGCCAGATTTTAATTTCTCAACAGAACGTTTAATGACTGCAAGAGATTTTGTGTCTGCTAATCCCAAACGAACCAATTGGTCTAATCTAGAAACTTCTTTTCTTTGTTCTGGTGTCTTTACAGCTTCACCATACATCTGTTTGAATTTGAGTGTATGCTTAGACTGCTTCATACCTTTTTCTCTAGCTTCTTTGTCACCTGGCGCATCATTGTATGCACTCTTGTCTGAATCCGATTTTGGTCCATTTGTTGCAAAGTGTGATGCTCTAGCATCTTTAGTATCTTTGTCTAAACCAACATAATACTTTTTAGGTTGTGTTCCGTCTTTCTTCGCAACATCTTTGTCTTGCGGTAGAGTTGGCTTCTCAACAATGAATTCTGCAAAGATGTGATTCAAATCTTCTTTTTTCATCATCATAGTTGCTTTACGTGCAATCTCTTTACTTCTAGCGGCTGGCACTAAACGTACTGCAAACTTTTTAATTGCAGGCAACATCTTTTGCAATCTTGTATCTATTGCAATTTTTTCTCCAGTACCCAAGTTTGCATAGTTCTTACCACCAGCAAGGCGCCCTCTGAAGAATTGATATGCCATTTTAGCGGCTCTTCTTTTTAATCTCTTGGGATCAGCAAAACGTTTTGCTTGCATTGCTCTTGCTCTCACTAAACGTTTTTGAATTCGTTTAAATTGTTGCGCTCTTTGTCTACGTTGTGAATATCCAAGAACGGCTTCGTCTTGTTGTTCTAGTTCTTCTTTCAAATTCATTCCCCTTTTAACTGCATCAAACAATGCTTTTGCATCCGAGTCAGATAATTTTGATGGCACACCTTGCTTAAAACTGTTGAAGTCGTCCGATGTAACAAACCCACGCATCTTAGAACCTGACATACCAGAGACACCTTCTGCATCTGGATCACGTTCGCCGGCTGAAACAACTTCAATAGTTTTAAAAGTGAAATCTTTTCCATTGTACTTATTGAGTAGAGTTTTAAACTCTGGAATTCTATCACTACCGACAACAACAATTAAATCATCATACTTACCAGTAAGTTCTTTAGCCACTTCAATGATTGTTCTTGCGGCGGAATTTTGAACCATTGGTCCAAATGCCTTCTTTGCAAACTTAACTTTAGTCTTAAAGTCTAGTGGATCTTTTTTTGGATTTGTGCTGTGCGATAGATACAGTTTAGCATCAGCGTTACGCTTTTTTGCTTCTGCTTTGATTTTGTCTGCAAGTTTTTCGTGGCCATTTGTCATTGGGTTCATGCGCCCAAATGAGACTACAACTTGCGATTTTGTTGCTTCTGTCAAAGAAGCCTTGAATGTTTTCATGCTTTTAGAGTTTTCCGTAGACTTATCTGTACAGGTTTGCCTTAGCCTAACTGCGTTATAGTTTATTTATAATAATATCAAATTAGGGTCTCAAATCAATTCTAAATGCCAGTCCAGTAATACCACTTCTGGACTTACCACGAACATCAAATTTAATTTTGTTTTTGACACTTTCAACATATTTTTTGTCGATAACATAAAATCCTTTAGGACTAATGATGCTATCAGCAACGGCACCTTTGTATTTTGCTAAAGAAAGTTCACCTGTCATTGCTTCATATAGTAATGCAGTCGCATATTCTTTGTCTGAGTTAATATACTTCAACAAGGATTCCATCAGAAGTTCTTTATTTGCTTTCATCCAATACTCATAGCTTTTGTCTTTGATGATCTTCCCACCTTTGATAAACTCATTGATAACTTTTTCTGAAGCATCATCAAGAATTCTCTTCTTGTTAGATTCCGATAAAAGTCGTGTGGGCATTGTCTTTAACTCTTTAATGATAGAAAGTAAGACTTTACTTTTTGATGCCCCTGGAACTTGCTTTGCGGCCGCTTCAAATAATTCTGCTGTGGATGAACCTTGTCCAGATGCAAGTTGAACACCACCTGCCATTTTTACCGATACTGAATATACCTTTGTTCCTATTTTCAACACCAAATCTGTCTTTGGTTCAGGTTTCGCAGAGATTGCAACACCAAAAGGATTTGTTGCATCATCAGAATGCCATGCGTCAACGTTTTTAGATCCAGCAAACTTATAGATGTGTGCAATACATTGTTCCGCTTGAGCTAAAATATTAGCCGAGAGTGGGCGTGAGTGTTTTTTAATCTTGTTATTTTTGATTTGAATCTTTTCGGCTATCGCCCATTCCAAATCTACGCCTTCTGATGCCGCCATTTTACTCTCCGTCTTTTAATTATTATACACTAAATTAAGGTTGCAACTTATGCGTAAGTCGCAACTAACTTACCCATTAACGGACCCTTCTCTACATAATTTCTTATGTATTGTTCTCCACTTGGTTTATTTTCTGTTTTTGCTCTGACAGTCAATAGAATTTCACCTGCATCGTCCTCAAAATTAACTTCAGGATAAGTTTTGGACGTATTTAATTTAGCTGTTATTTTTGTTTCATTTGCTTGAAGTGCATTAAACAATAAATCAAATTTATATATTTTAGCCTCTTCTTTGTTAAGCTGAACTAATGTAACGTTCTCTTCATTCATTGTTGCAAAAAACTTAATACCCAAGGCTAGTTTTTTATACACATTCTTTTCAGAAGTTTTAATTTCAGCATTAAATTTATCAGCCGCTTCACCATATGAAGTTTCAATGGATTTTAATGCTTTTTTTTGTGATAAAAGTTTTACGTACTCGGCTTCTATTGCTGAGACATTTAGTCCCGCAAGTGTTTTCCAAAGATATTCTTGCTTGTCAAAGCCAGAGCCTCCTACTTGACCAAACTGCTTTACATCTCCAGCTTTTAGCGACACATTAACATTTGTAGCAATATTATCAACTCTTAATCTAACGTCAACTTTTGTTCCCGTTTGATCGCCAATACCATCCGCAATAATTTCAATAGCGTTTCTTTGGTTATTTTCATATAACATCTTAGCCCACTTCACTACAATAGGAGCATTTGCATATTTTATTGCAGATGCTACAACATCCGATAATGATGCACGAATTGTTCTATCTTGAAGGGCAACTAAATTTGGAATAGCTAAACCCACTTTTAATGTGACAGAATCTATAATTTTTGGATTCATATTTAATCCTTCGTATTCGTGCGTTTGTTGCATCTTATCTGTGCGGAGTTTATCCAATAATGCATGAATATGAATTGCGGTAACATTTTGGTTTTTAGTCATAAATCTAGCCGTAATTGCGGCTGCAAATATAGCCTCTGCCATATCACCACGATTTCCTTTAGCGGCTTCTCCTGGAGAGCCGCCACTACCTCCAAATTCACTAGATTTCAATAGTTTACCTATAGGCGCAGAATCGCCTTTTTTAGAAACAAGCACTATTTTTTTAGCCATTTCTATTGCTTTAATTATTTTTGCGGTGTCGTTCTTATCATAAACTTTATCATTTATGATAACAGTCTCGGCAATAATACTACCAGATGGTGCTATGGCAAATGCTGATCCCTGTTTTAATTTTGTTGCAAAAGTCTCTATTCTACCTGGACGTTTTTTAAGTTCTGAAATGCTTAGACCTGCCATATTACTCTCCGTCTTTTAATTATTATACACTAAAACTACTGCCACAACCGCAAGTGTGTTTTGCATTTGGATTAGTAATGACAAATTCTTTTCTCATAAACTCATCTTTGTAGTCTATGTTTGCATCTTGTAAATACTGCATACTCATTGCATCAACTAAGACTCTGAATTCATCTAAAGGAAATTCAAAATCATCTTCATTCTTAACTTCGTCCATTGTAAATCCGTAATTGAATCCAGAACATCCACCACCCACAACAAACGTTCGTAGTGAAATGTTTGGATTGTTTTCTTCTCGCAATAAGTCTATGATTTTAGACTTTGCAACATCTGTTATTGTAATCATTTATAGCCGCCTTTATAGCATCTTCTGCAAGTATTGAACAATGAATTTTAACCGGTGGTAAGGCAAGTTCTTCAGCAATTTGTGAATTAGAAATCTTTCCTGCTTCGTCAAGTGTTCTGCCCTTGACCCACTCTGTGACAAGACTGCTGGATGCAATTGCACTTCCACAGCCGTATGTTTTGAATTTTGCATCTGTAATTATTCCTTCTTCTACTTTAATTTGAAGTTTCATAACATCGCCACATGCTGGCGCACCCACCATACCAGTGCCTATGTTATCGGCATCTTTATCAAATGATCCCACATTTCGTGGATTTTCATAGTGATCTAAAACTTTTTGAGAATATGACATATTTATTGTTAAAAATAGTTACCCGATGTATACATATAGGTGTCCGGTTTCAATTTAAACCTTATTACCTCTGCCAACCTTTAATGATATCAGGTGAGAAGTTAGCGTAGCTGAATTGCATTCTGTCAACTAACTTGACTGCATTGCCTTTAATCTTATCAATGGCAACATACCCCTCAACACCAGTCACTTCGTAACCTTTCTTTGTCAACAAGAAAGTATTCAACGTCTTAACTTCATCCATCTTCTTAATCAAAATCAACTTCGCTTCTGCTAAGAGATTCATCATTGTGAAAATGTCTTCTAAGTGTGCTTTGTTTTTTGGTGAAAAGAATTTAAGTACTTTACTTTTCTTTAGCATCTGAGTAGCACGTCCACGTTCACCTTTGCCCTCTGCTTGTTTCTCGTAGTATTCGCCAATGTATGTAATCAATTCTTTAACGTGCGCTTTGACGTTAGTGATTTTTAACTGTTGACGTACTTTTGAATTGTTGAATGTCTTAATGCGTTCAATCAAGTCTTCGTCTGTATTGATATAGTTTAGAGTAGGTGCATCTAGCTTTTGGAATATCTTTCCAGCATCAGACAGAATTGCTGTCACTTCGTCATTCTCTGATTGTGTGAGTGTAGCTTTGCCCGATACGTCTTGATAGACTGCACTTGTCATCCAAACGTTTGGTGTCTTTGTGAGTGTGCTTAGAATGTCTTTACCAAAGACTGCTGACATTGATTCAAATGTATCGCCTTCGTAAATTGTATGCCAGACGATGCCAATCTTTGCTCTTTTGATATCTTTAGCAAGTTCACTTTCTGACGGTACTGCATATACTAGAGTGTTTGGATGAAACGTGACATATGATTCACCTTCGATTGTTTCTGTCTTCAAGTCTGATTGTGTGAATAGCAAGTCGCCTTGAATAACACCTTTGATGTTGATCTTAGGCAAATACATCAAACATGCTTTGAGTTTGTCTGCTAAGTCGCCAGAAGTATCTGCATCGATATCCTTTGCAGTCTTATATACTTTGGGATTTTTATTGAAGACACCCTTCTTCGCAACAAAGAATTTGCCGTCTGTTGGGTCTTGTCCTGCAAAGACTGCTGGCGCACCATCCCACTTGACTGAAATGTCAACTTTGCTTTTGGAGTGTCCAGCAAGCATGTCACGCACCGCTCTGAGTGCGTTTATGCTATCTCTAGTACCTTCAACACCACCATTGAGAACATCGTCTTCCGCATGTTCCATGTGAGTGTTTTTTTTCTCTATAAGATAATCTTTAAATTTAAACATAATAGGTCTGTCGTTGCTATAGACCTATTTATAATTATCTTCGCATCAATGCTTGATCTTTTGCGTCATCATCAGAGAAAATAGGAACTGCATTGCTTTTGTGTAACGTGCCGATACCAATCATCTTGTCACCAGTGTAAACTTTGCCATAAACAGGCTTAGTACAACTGTCGCCAACTGTAGCTAAACTGGGATACTTTGGCGTTTCACGAATGTTTTCTTTTGGGGGTTTGTATGCTTCTACTGTCTTAGGTTTCTTGAAACCTTTAGAGAATGAAGTTGTCGGAAGATTCTTTAGCCAAGTTTCATACTCTGCAACTTTTTTTGCAGGAGTTTTTTTCTTCTTTGATTTTTGATATGTGTAAATTAACATGATGTAAGTTCGTCAACAAAGTCTAACAATAATTTATGGTTTCGTTCTTCGTGGCAATGTTCTGATATATAATTTTTATACCAATACTTCTGACTCTCAGGATGACAACCAATCACACCCACACGATTCTGAATGATTGCCATAGCGTCACCATTCGCATAAGTAGATACTATTTTAGCACGTTTTAGATTGCCTGTCAATGCACATCCATCGTAAAAAAACAACGTTTCAGGTTTGCCGTTCCAAGTAACATTTGCTACAGTAGAATATGATCTACGAATATCTGCGGTATTTTGTTTAATATACTGAACAGTTTCAATTTCATCTAGTATATCAAAATAGTGACTGCCAGCCCAATATGCACCCATACATATTCCGAGATAATATCCTTTAGACTCAACAAAATCTGCTATCATATTAGCTTGTTTGCGTCTAAAGAATTTATCATAAGAATCTGCATCTCCGATACCTCCAGGAAATGCAACAATATCTGTATTGTTTAGAACTGTGAGTAAATCACTATCTGTATTGAATACATTAATTTTGTAATTTGACGATAATGCTTTAATCATCCCATCACAACAATCCGTAGAACACTCTGGATGATTAACAAACAATGATATAGATTTCACTCTATGCCATTCTGTCTACATTCTGTCCATTACGATTCATCATACGATTCATTGCAATTCGTGCTTGTTCTGTCACTTCACGTATTTGTTTATTTCTACGTTCTTCTAGTCGTAACTCGTCAAGCCTGCGTTCTGCATTTTTAATTTGCATGTTACGATATATCTCAGCATTGTATTCTGCAATTCTATTGATAGTTGTCATTTTAACACCAAGAATGCTAACATAATACTTTGCAAGAAAAACCCAATGCCGTTTGACAACATGTAGAGTTTATCTTTTGTAATTGCAGAACGAATAAAGAATAATAGTAAACCACTCCAGATTAATATAACCATACTTAATGGTGGCAATACTGTAGGTTCACCTTTAATTGCTAAGTACGTTACTGGTACTGTAGAACCATGAATTAGAATCAATCCAATCCATCCGCAAATCTCACCAAACTGAAGTACAATCCAATTATACCATTCTGTAATTTTAATCATTTCAAATGTCTTTCTTAAGTAATCTAAGAGTAGGTTTAAATTTTTGATAGAGTCCAACTTCACGTCCATATGCTTCAATCTCCCATAATGATTCCCAATATTCATCGCCTTGATATTGTTCTCGCTGGAACGTTACCAAGTTCCCTCTTTCATGGAATTTTAATTCACCTTTTGCATATTGCTTAATGTGAACCATTTCATGTGCAAGGCATTGTAAAACACGCTTGCCAAGTTTATTCCATTCTAGATTAATTACAAATTGTTTTTTGCTCGGCATTCCAATACAATCATCTTTTGGAAATGCTTCACCAAGTACTTTACTTTTCTTGTAAAAATCTTTTATGATGTTTATGTCAATTTCCAACGAATCGGACAATCGCTCACTCATCAAACGGCTTGCATAAAAATGCGTAGCCATCTTTAAAATCTTTCTATCCCTTGGCGTCAAGGTTATCCCTTTTGTCCTGAGAATGAGTTTCATCTTTGAGTTCCTTTCCTAGCATATCTATTGTAATGCAGTTACGGCATCTTGTCAAGGGATATTTAGGGAAAGGGGTATATTTCACATTATGAAATTATACCTTTAGATTGCCAAAGTCTCGGTTTTTTTGCATTCGTTTGCCAAATCCAGACTTATCAAATACGGGTTTATCGTCTTCAATCTGCCCACTATCTGAAATGTTAGTTTGCGCTGACTCTTCTGCATCATACAATTTCATTTTCGCTCTGTCAACACCAATCACAAAACGTTTGTTTGTTGTTGGATCGCTGTAACGATTCTTTAACTGCTTGACCATGATCTGATTTAAGTCTGCAAGTTCATCGGTTGAAATCAAAGCAAACATCAAGTCTGCTGTTGCTGGCAGACCAAATGATTCTGAAGTATCTTCAAGCCCAACGTCAGAGTTTGTGAAACCACTTCTTGTTGTTTGTGTAGCTGATACGACAGGCACTTTATGTTCAACTGCAAGCCCACGCAATTCTTCTGCAATTGCTTTAATGTATGTGTAAGAGTTAATAGAAGAACCCATCTTCATGCGTGATGAAGAACAGATGTTTAGATAGTCAATGTAAATGATATCGGGAATGAATTGTCGTTTCAATTTCAACTCATTCAACAAATGTGCAAAGTGATTTACGTTCGCACTAGCGGTTGGATATTCTTTGATGATTAACTTACCTTTAGTCTTCTCACGTAGAGATTCAACTTTCTTCAAGTATGTTTCTTTAGGCATACCAATCAGTCTGTCAAGTTCAACGTTCATCAAGTTAGCATCAATGCGTTCTGCAATACGTTCTTCAGCCATTTCCATTGTGATGTATAGAACGTTCTTACCCATCGTTAGATTGGCTGCCGCACAATGACACATGAACAAAGATTTACCAACACCAGTACCAGCAAGAACAATGTTCAAAGATTTTTCTGCAAGCCC
>Ga0209500_10002674_pt1 | contig 12451 bp, 14 predicted proteins | sample S_140212_EF_Meta_FD_187323 | JGI IMG/M metagenome (GOLD analysis project Ga0209500, IMG submission 187323) | Freshwater microbial communities from Lake Simoncouche, Canada to study carbon cycling - S_140212_EF_MetaG (SPAdes) (version 2) | ecosystem: Environmental > Aquatic > Freshwater > Lake ...
TTGATTTCCGTTTGCCTCAAGTTCCTACAGATTACAGAATCTTCTTACAAACTGTATCAAAAGATGGATTCCGTTTCGCTGTCAATCACGTTATAACAGATTTAGGGACAACAGAGAACACATTCTCTCGTTTTACAAATCATGCACCTACAACGTTCAATAACTTGAATACAAGCGGGCTCTTAGTAAAACGCAATCAACCTAATATATTTACTGTTGAATATTATACAACTACAGGTGCGCATCAGTTCCAAAATAGTATTGCATTTAAACCCGATACAGAAGCCGGTCAAATAAGTCCTATGGCTCCATTTTATGACGATCGAGGATATATAAATAGAGACTTAGGTATGCTCAGTGTCTTAGTACAAGAATCCACGGCACCTTACATTGCTATCGAAGTCTGTAAGCGTCAGGCACCGTCGACAGGTGCATTTTCCTTATATGCAAATCAAGTTGCGTTTCAAGAACGTCGCATACATAGCCGCGGCTTGGAAATCCAGAAAAATGGTAACCCCTCCTTTTGGACAAGTGCTAGTGACAGAGCGACAGTTCCTGGCTCTCTCGGCTATACACACTTGAATGATGGCGATACATTTACATCCTATTCTAAAATCGCGTTCCAAGCCCTACAAACAATTACAATCTGTTTCCGCGTACCGCAGACATTTCAGACAACAATGAATCTTTTTTCATGGGTGAATCTGGAACGCGGATACTCGTCGCGCATTGGATACACAGTCAATATTCTTGCTAATGGCTCTATACAGATAGAAGTTAAGGGGCAACAGGGGACAACAACGCAGATCTATCCGTCTCAACTCCAAATGGGCTCGGCAGCTCCTTGGTACTTGTTTATCATGCGATTTGATCAATTCCAAGGAAATACACAGGGTCTCAGTGTAGTTGTCGAGAAGTGCTCCACGCTACAAAACACAGGCTCCCTACCCATGAATGGAACGACAACGATTGCAAAGACTTACTCAGAACCCTACTTTTTCTCAGATTATCTAACAAGTTCTCAGCAGAGAGGCGAACTTCGCTTTGGTGGCGTCGGCGCCTTGGACCTCGCCTGGTTCCACGGATTTGACTATAAGATTGAGGAGGGTGAACAATTAAAAAGAGAGGCGCGAGCTGGTTGGATACGGACATGGTATGAAGCTGATTTATAATGCGCCAAACATATGATTCTAAAACCATCTTCTAAAGAAAGAACATGGTTTTAGAAAACGTGGATCAAATATTTTTACTTGCAAATCCTCGAAGAGAATCTGAGCGACTTAATCGTCTCTTGCCTCATTTAATTGAGAAGGGTATCCCCAAAGATAAAATCACGATGAGTGGTCCGACATGGGGCGACGAATTAACGTCCGAAGAGATTTTTCAATATTATGATCCATTCTGTAGAAAAGAACTGCCCGTTTTTACATTTAAAGCGCGCTGCCTTTCACGTGGTGAAATCTCACTTGTTCTCAACTTTATTTGGGGGGCTCAGGAAGCCTGTAGACGTGGTTATAAGACAGTTGTGTTTCTAGAATCAGATGTTTTTCTGCGCGACGACTTTATTTCTCGACTGGATACTATCATAGGATATGATAGAGAATGGGACTATATCAGTTTAGGCGAAGGAGTACGGACACGTCCTACGAACTGCGATATCAGTCAGTTCGGTCCTACTAAACTCTATGAGCCACCCCATCAGTTTGTCTATCGATGTACAGATTCAATGGTCTTTAAAGTATCATATTTACAACGTATTTTACAAACAATGCGTCCGTTTCGTGAATGTCTAGACTGGGAGCTTAATATTCAGAATATGCATCACAAAGGTATCTCTTTATGGGCAGACCCCCCTCTTGTAGAACAAGGAACTTGTTGTGGACGCCTAGAAACAACTTTAACATCTTAGCCTTAGAATAGGAATGGATTCTACCACAGGGGGTGTCCTGGGTATAATGGGATTTTTAATATCTGGCGGAGGAGCAATTTATGCAGCAATCAATCATAAAAAAATTCGTTTTAAGTGTTGTGGACAAGATATTGACATGTCAGTAGATATAGATGAAACGAAACCGAAAGTAAAACCAAAAAAAAAGAGTAGTAAAGATAAAATGAAAACAGGTGAAGGTGAAAGTAAAAAAGACGAGGAGAGTCCACCCGAACAATCGCCCAATGAAACAGAAACAGAGACAGAGAATGAACTAGAGGAAGAGGAAGAGGAAGAAGTTGTTGTTGTACCAGTAGCTCAAAAAAAACCAATTAAAAAGATAGTTCCACCGCCACCTATGCTGCCACCCATCAGAGGACAACGATCCTCAAAAGTTTCTCATTATGACGAAAGTTAGATAAGTTTAGCGGTCTCTGGTTTCTTCTTCCCTGTAACCGGATCAGCCTCCACAGTTCCAACGCGATTTTCAAGCTTCATCTCTTGGTCTGCGACTTCATACATATCAAAACGTACAACCTTGCCCGTCCCAGGATCTGTGAACGGAACAAGTTTGAGTGGACGACCCTTCAGTCTGACAATTTCGAATTTTTTACTCGACGCAAGAGACGGTTGTAAAAAGCGACTCTCTTCAATATCATCCTTCAAAATCGGATTGTACATGAAATCACCCACCGTGAATTTCTGACACACGAATGTACCGTCATGATTTTCATTCAAGTTCAATTCACAGTCAACTGACGCGGACTTCATTGTCTTTTGTAGATTGTCTATGACTGTCTTTTTACGCTGACTGACAACATAGAGGCGCTCGTCACTTGTCATTGTATAGTGCGTGGCTCCCTCTGGGACTTTTAGTCCAGCTCTTTCTGCATCCTCTTTCGAGAGCGCGTCCTTATTTGTGATTGTTTCAGCAATCTTGAATTCGCCGTCCCTGGCTTTCTGTGCCTCTGGACCAAATACAGAGATATAGGTAAAGATTTCAACGTTGCGTTCTTCGGGTGCTAAATCCATGTGCGAACAGATACGAACGGCGCGCCCCTTAACTTGCGCCATACGCACTTCGTTCCAGTAGGGCTCCATGATATGAACCGCACGAACATTCTTGAGCGAGAGACCTTCGGCGCCTGCGCTCGTAATACAGAAGAGACGGCAGAGTTTTCCTAACTTATTGTCAACGAGGTCTTCCGTTTGTCCAAATCCAGCCTTTCTCAATACACTTATCATGGAATCAGGAAGTTCAGAAAACTTCGCGTTAAATATATTCACAGCATACTTACGCACAACTTCTGACTCACCTCCTGTAAATTGTATATAACGATTGACTGTCTTTCCGACAGCAAAAGACTGAATTGTTTCCTCTGAGAATCGCGGTCCCTCTGGACCCGTCACATCAATCTTAATGGGAACCCATCCATTAGCTCGTAAACAAATTGTAAAAATGCCAATGCCTTCCATATCCAAGAATTGACTGTAGACCAAACTGCTTCCTTGTGCTGCATTGATGTTGGTAAGAATCTCGGCGTATTTCGGGCTGATTTTTCTCAACCCGTTCTCACCCTCCAGTTTCAGGTATTCGGGTGTATATTCAAGTAAACACTGCTTACAGCGCTTGATTGCGTCACCGTATGTTTCGCCCGGTTGTATATCAGCCTTACAGCGGAGTTCTTGCTTCTGTTTTTCAACTGTTGATGCTACTGCTACTGCTTTCGCTTGCGGCTGTGCCAACAAAATACCCGCTCTCCGTATCTCTTCATCAAACTTCAGAGTATCAAGTGTACGCGTGATCTCTTCTTCCGATTTAGCCTCCTTCTGAAGTCTAGCGCGCTCGTCTGAAAGAAAAGCTTCGAACGCCTCGGCATCAACCTGATCATCTTCATCATCGGCTGCCTCAGCATCAGCTTCATCATCTAAGACAGATTTAGAATCCTCATCATCCTCAAAGGTTTCTAAGACAGCAGTATCACTAAAAATATCGCGATCACGTCCAACTTCTTCGGTGACTTCTCTAAGGTCACGCGGTCTCGGTCTATTCACGCCAGGTGGAAAGGAAAAATTACAGGCTTGTCGGCTACCCATACGATAATTATTCGTCTGTTTTGCGTTCTTAATATCGTAAATTTCAGCCCATAAACCCGAAAGTTGACCAGCTTGACTATCTTCGCCCTTCTTTTTCTTCTGCTTCTCCTCAATACCAATCTCTTCAAGACGCACCTGACTGTATTTCTCTTGCGCATAGGATGAGAGAGGAACGCGGACAACTTCGTCCTTGGTTACTTCGGGCATGAGATCTTTGCGCGCACCCTTGTAATACGAGATTAATCCTGATAGACGTTTAACAAGAACAAGTTGGTTTTTCACAGTGACATAATCTTTCTCCAAGAAGTTTTCTGCAAATTGATCACCGAACGGCGGAAGAAGTGACTCCGATTTCACTTGAATTTCCCCTTGAACTCCAAGTGCATCTTTGAATGATTTTATGCGCTCATCTAATGTAATTTGAGGCTCTGACATCGGAATTCTTTCCACACCTTCTTTGCCTGTGACTTTTCTAATTCCTTCAGGTAGTGTTGTAAACGTAAATTTTACACCATTGTCATCCACTTTGGTTTTAATAAAATCAACATACGGATTCAGTTTCGCGGCTTTCTCAACCTGTTTCGCTCGTTTTTCCTCATCTTCACTCGTTTTACCTCTACTTAGTCTGCCTTCAGCAACATGTACATATCCGTGTAAAATATTGGCTAAGATTCCAAGTTCTTCCGGAAAGTTGATCAGGGGTGTGCCACTCAGACCAATGATTTTTGAATTTTTCGCACCTATAAGAAGTCTGTAAAGTAAATATCCGCGCTTGTAATTCATTGATTTGCCGCAGAGACTCGGCTTCCATTTTCCAGGCATGATCGGTTCAGGTTGAATCTTTCTCTTGGCGCCAGGGAGATTCAATAGGTAGGGATCAATAGTGCCTTGCATGAGACGAGTTAAATTATGTATTTCGTCAACGACGATGACGGCACCATCAAAAGGATTTTTTTCAGCACAGGCAATTTCTTTCAATTTATTGGCTGTGATACCATTGTAATTGATGAACCAGATTAGACCGTCGCGTGGCTTCTTGGGATCCGGGTCATAAATGAGAATAGCACTGATTTGTTCTCTAATTTCAGATTGTTCCTGGGATGAAAGTTGCTTGTAATTGGGATCTTTCTTAGAGAAATCGGGGACCCAGATACGCTGCGCTTTTTTCAAATGGAGTGCGGGAATTTTCAGGACGGTTCTTGCAAAATTGTATTCCATCGATTGCGTGCTCTTTTCTGGCAGATCAAAGGCTGTCCAGTGATTCTGAAGTCTGTAATACTGAAATCCGCAGAATGTGATTTCGTTGATAAAATTCTTTCGCAAACTGAAGGGCGTCATGACTATGATTTTCCGATTTGCCGTGGAAAAGAGTGCTTCGGAGGCGGCGATTGCCGTACATGTTTTACCTGAACCGAGACCGTGATAGACAAGAACACCACGGTAGGGGCTTTCCCAGCGCATATAGTCACGGACAAACTCTTGATATTGATAGATCTCGGCTTTTTGTGCTCCGCCGGCACCAAGTTTCTTACAGGCATCATAATCCGGTCGTGTATCTGGTAACTTTAATTTGAATGAACTGTAGGTTTGACTAATGAAATCTGTAAATCCACGACGTGTTTGGGGTATAAATCCATCTTCAGGTAATGGAGTTGTATAGGGGCTGCGTGTCTCAAGGTCGCGAATGGCTTCGGCGAGTGATTCAAATTCAGTGCCCGTGAAGTCGGTAGGATCTTTTACTGCTACTGCAGATCCGGGACTAGGACCAGGAGCAAGGGTTGCTATCTTTATAATGCGCTTCTTGGGTTGTACAGGAGCCGCGGGCTCTGAAACAGAAGAAAGAGCAGAAGCAGGCTCTGAAAGTGAAGCAAGAGCAACAACAGGCTTTTCAGAAGCAAGAACAATAGGCTTTTCAAGAGGCTTTGCAAGAGGCTTTGCAGAAGCAAGAGGAGCAGCAGCACTCTTTTTTCCAAACAGTCCCCTGACAACTGTTATAACAGGATCAGCCGAACTCGGTTTCATGTCCAACTGCTCTGCGTCAAATGTCGGTAAACTCGCTTCTGCATCCGTGGCTTTTCTGATAGGAATTTTTGAAAAGCTCTTACCCTTTGGTTTTTTCGGCTGTTCAGCCTGCGGGAGGGGTACGTCTGACATCTAGTTTGAAGAATGATTTTCTCCATCCTCATTTATCACAGTCTTCTGAAGTTCAATCAAAGCCAACCGACTCGCCTCCTGTTCAGCAATTTTCTTGTTTCGTGCTGTAGACTTGGCTATAATAGATCCATCTATTCCAACAACGCCCATTGTAAAAATCCTATCGTGCGGTGGACCAACAACTTCAACTTCCTTATATTTTGGAGGTTGATGATAATGTGCCTGGAACCAACGGAGTACTTGATCCTTGTAATTCGTATCATTGCTGATCAGTTTCCTAAAATTTACATGTTTCTCAATGACCTTAATGAGAAAAGATCTCACTGCATTCCAACCTTGACCACACCGTATATCTTCATGCTCAAAGAGAGCACCCAGCCACGCTTCAAACAAAGAGCCAAGAATCTCCAGATTCTCCCGCCCCTTACAGACTTCCTCTACATGCCGACTAATGATCAAATACGGTGCCAAACCAATTCGTAGACTGAGTTCACCAAGTTCCTTATTATTTACAATCCGTGTACGAATGCGTGTAAAAAATCCTTCACCTTCACCCTTATAGCGCTTTGCCAAATAATAACCCACTATATTTCCAACAAATCCATCGCCAATAAATTCAAGTTCCTCATTGTCTGCATCTTTCAGAGGCAGACAGTTAGAAGGTCGTTCTGTCATTGTCATCTTTTCTCCCTTTTTTTCCCAGACATCCGAACGATCCACATAAGATTTGTGAACACATGCGAGCTGAAAAAGTTCAGGCTTTGCTACAATTCCAGACCAACCATACTTTGTAAGAATTGCTTCAATTGTCTCTTTTTCAATATCTTTATTCCTTGGATTCCAAGGATTAAAGATCTTCTGAGCCTCTAATTCGGTCATTCTATACTATCTTTGTAAAATATGTTTAGACATCTAATAAAAAATTGAACTTGCGATTTTAAGTATTGCTAGTTAGAAATGACCCGTTTTATCCGTGTTGCGAAGACGATTATTCATATCCCGAGTCTGGCAAATGTTACGATGGATACATCGTGCTTCGGAGCTCCTCAACTGAATCTTCATTATCATGTACAGGGAAATAAGACCATTCGATATGGATGGGGACAATGGGATCTCTGCGAAAAGGATCTTATCAGAATCAAGCAATCTATCCTTCTATGCGAGAAGGCACTTGAAAATCTGCCGCTTACGGAAGTAAAGGATGTACAGGTTGAGGTGATGGAAACCCCAAATAAAAATTCGTAGATGTAGAATAGAGAAGGGCTATGTCCGATAATACAGATCCAGAAGAAATACAAGAAAATGCTAAGAATGAGAAAAAGCCTCAAAGGAAATCACTTGTTAATCTTTTTAAAATGAAACGTATTCCAATATTACAGGTAGATATTGACTTAGGTGTTCATGTACCTACAGGATTTAACATGAAAGCACTAAAAAAGAAACTTGGTGTACAAGATGGCGATATATCCTTAACGGGCAGAGAACTGATCTCAGTTGCAGGAGAAACAATTTCTTTTGTCGAAAGTACCGGCTTAGAAAATCTAGAACCTACAATGCTTGATCTTTCAGGATTTATGGCAGTGTATGTACCTGAGAACGACGAATTTACTGAAAGGAAAATAACCACTCTTATAGAAACATATAAACGTATTTTTCCTTATACAAAGCTGGGGAAACCTCTTGATACATTTCTTCCTATCTGTAAAGAGGATGATAATACAACAAACTGGAACTTAACCAATCCCTTATTGAAAAGTCTAGAATACAGATTAGAAAAACTACGATCTGCTACTGTAGAGCAACGCTCTTTACCTAGCGATAGTGTTAATCTACGTAGCCAATTGGCGCAATTCAATAATTTGGATGAATTAATTACATCATTAAGAAAAAATGCTCAGGATAACAACTGTATGAAGAAAGAAGAAGAAGAAGCAGAAAAGGTTGAGGAAGAAGATATTTCACTTCTCTTGCGAAAGTTTGCATTTCTTCTTCTTTTGCGCAAAGAAGATCGCGCAGTTGATAAAAAAAATATCGTAAAACAATTGGAAGAACAATTTCCAATTAAACTTGAAGAGTATGAGCCTGAAATGAGAAAACAAATTAGAAAGTTCTTAGACCTCACATCTCAAAAGACTAGGGGTGGCGGAGATATTGAAGATAATCTTGAAACCCTTGACACAGAAATGAAGGAACTTTCGACTCTAATACAAGCCATTGAAGTCAAGGATACTCCAACAAAAAAAGAGAAACGAGAACTAGTCAAAAAACAGAAAGAACTTAATTCTCTCTTCAAAAAACGTGTAGCCCTTGAAGAAACTCTTTCCGAACTAGAGAATAAGGGTGAATATACGATAGAAACGAAAGAACTTCCCAATCTTGTTGATTCTATCTATCCCGAGCTTCAGAATTCAAAGTTTCTGAAGTTTGAGAAAGAGTTAAATGAAAAATTACGGTAGACTAGAATGCCCTCCGATACCGATGACAAAACTGAACGACCAACAAGAACCAATTTTGCCCTCAAAGCTAAATATGCTTTTTATTCAACGTTAGTCTTCTTTTTAATCGCAAATCCTGAAACTTACAAGTTAATGCAAAGAGCTCTTGGTGGATTCTTTACAGTTGCATCAGAGAGTGGCTGCCCCTCAACATACGGATTCTTTTTTCATACACTTCTCTTCTTCTTTGTTCTCTGGGGTCTCATGCTCTTTCCGCGAGATTAAGAGAGAAGTTTTGCAAGTTGAGCCTCCTTCTTTTTGCTGTATGTAATTCCTTCATAGATTTCTTTAAATACATACATTTCTGCTAATGCATTACTTTCTAAAGGACTATGCCCCTTAGAAAGTGCTGTGGCATAGAGTGATGCCGCTTGAAAGTCATGTTTATTTTGCCAGCCAGGTATATCTTTATGTACTTGTGTATAGATTATAGGATATTGTATCCATACACCACTTCTAAATACGCTTAATGGTTTGCTCATTACTACTATCTAGGGGCTAAAGTTTAAGTCTGATATTTATTTAGAATGAATTTGTTAGGGTTTTTTTCACTCGCGATGGGTTTAGTTAGTCTTCGTGACTGTAGTAATGGGAAAGGACTTTTTACTATGATTTCACAGGGATTCAGTCCGAATCCTCCTGTTCCAGGACAGGATGTCACACTCTGGTTCTATTACGAAGTTCCCGATGGTCTTACTGTAGTAGATGGAACAGCGAAATATTCTTTCTCATTTAACGGAATTCCTTTCAGTCCCACCGTCGACGATCTATGTACACAGGTTGCCTGCCCAATCGTACCTGGGATCTATAATCTCAGCAGTACATCCGAGTTTCCTTCAGGGATCTCTGGAAAGATTGTAACAACTATTCAATGGTACAATGGAGGCGGCGCTCTTCTACTGTGTAGCGAATGGGCAGAGAAAATCTAGTCTATAAGAAATGAAAACGAATATGATTCTACTGTTTGTAGGACTGGTTGTACTTCTTGTTGGTCTCCGGTATATGTGGTTGCGTAGGGAGGGTTTTACCGGTACAAGTACTGGTGCTGATATCTTTTCACTCTACTATGTCGACTGGTGCCCGCACTGTAAGACAGTCAAGCCTGAGTTTCAGGAGTTTGCCAAGAACGGATTTATTACGGTAGCTGGTAAAAATGTAAAGGTTCAGGCGGTCGAGTGCGAGAAGGAACCCGAGAAGGCGGCGGGTAAACCTATTAAGGGGTATCCGACAATTCTGCTGGAGAAGAGCACGGGAGAGACACTGGAGTACACGGGGGATCGCACGACTGAAGCGTACATGGCGTACTTGACGCAACAGTATTCTTAAGGGCGACCGGCATTAATGAGTGCAAGCGATGTACATGAATTTGACGGCTTGGGTAGATTTGTATTCATATCGAGTGGCGGACAGATTGTAAGTACCCGCGGTCCTTGATATTCCGCGAAACGACGGGCGGGATCATTATAAGGTGCATAGTTATCCTGTGTTTGTTGCTGTAGATTCTTAATACGTACGCTTTCGGAGACACCTCGTAGGCTTTGGGCTGCCACTATGCTTGCTTGACTTGAGGTTATTACAGAACAGGAATCCATTTTACCTTGTAGGACAGTACTATTCGGAGGGACTTGTCTATTTGATGTCTGCGGGCAACAGACTGTGGCTCTCGCTTTTCCTATTGCAGCTCTTGTTGCGCAAATTCTTGCGTCTGCCAGTATAGTATTTATACGACCACTTTCAAGATTTCCATAGTTGAGCGGCATTCTTACTTCGGGTCGCGAAAAATTGATACAGTTATTTGTTTACTAAGGTAGTATACAAATAAATGGACGGACAGGATTGGACACCCGTAATTGTTGGTAAGAAGAGTTATGCGTCTGCACTTAGCTCTGCTAAGCTTGCGCCCACACTTGTAAAGTCGAGCCATCAGGCACAACATCTCGCAAAGGTTGAAGCAGCCGAAGCCCCTGTAAAGATGAAGATACTGGCACCCGATGCACGTCAGAAGATTGTAGCGTATCGGACACTCAAGGAGATTACCCAGAAGCAGCTTGACCAGGCGTGTTGTTTTCCTGCAAATACCATGCGTGAGCTTGAGAGTGGTCGCATGACTCCATCAACAGGACAGCTCAATACTCTCAATCGGTTTGTAGGGGGTGGTCTCAAACTGGTTTAACTAGGAGACTGAGTAACGTCGCAGCGGCTTCGGATAACGCGAACCTCTAAAAAAGTCAAGCGCCGCTTTTTTACCAGCGCCAATAAGTTCCTGTTTTTCCTCTTCACTTGCCTCAAAATTCCACGGCGGATAATCACCCTTTGGTACAAGAATAGTCCGTTCAGCAAACATCGTTTCTGTTTCTCTGGCTCTTGGCATGTAATAACAGGCAAATATTTGCATGAAGAACGATCCAATATCAGGAAGTTCATCTACAGTCGTATGATTGTAAGAAAAGGAGAGACCAATTGATTGAGCCTGCTCCTCTTTTGTAAGAAATGACATCGGATAATTATTGATGACACCGCCATCGATGAGCATATGCCCTGTCTCCGGATCTTGAATTGGAATAAAATAAGCCGGAAGACACATCGACGCCTGAAGCGCCATTGTCAATTTCACAGTTGGGCTCTTTTCTTTACTAAATTCTCTGAATGTACACGTACATAAATCTGTGGCATAACAACGAAAGCTTGTTTTTGTTTTCAGTTCTGCAAACGTCGTATCGGGATCTATTCCTCTCTGTTTCATCAATGAATGTAGAAAACGAAGGAGATTTTCTCTATCGTCAATACCATAATTAGTTGGAAATTCCATCATCGTTTCTGGAGTTATACTCCGTATGAATTGAAAATCGAAGCCACATATGATCTGTTCTATTTCTTTCAACGTATAGCCAATACAGAGACAGAAGGCAAACATCGCTCCAGCGGATACGCCGACAAATTCCCTGATTCCTTTCAATAAACCACGCTCTTCAAGCACTTGAACGGCTCCGATATGGGCTACGGCTCGCATGCCGCCGCCGCTTATCACCAGACGGCGCGGTGGTATTTCCATGTTATAAAATCTGAACATTTCTTTAAGGATGTCTACGTCGCAGGTTGAAGTTCCTAAATTGCTGCCCAAAGACCTATTTCAGAAACGCATAAAACGAGACCAGGCACGACTCAAAACCTATAACCAGATCTTAGAACAGATTTACAGCAGAGTCTATTCAACCTCACAGATGAATGGAAATGCCAATTATATTATGTACAATGTTCCTCCTTTTATCCTCGGTCTTCCTGCCATCGATATGGAAGATTGTATTGTCTATATTGTCTATATGCTGAGGCAACACGGCTATCAAGTACGTTTCACATATCCCAATTTACTCAATATCAGTTGGCGCCATCACGAAAAGGATTATCTCTTGACACAGAACCCAATTGTACAAGCTATGCTTCCTGCAGATGCTAAGAAAGCCCAAAAACAGAAAAGCAAAGTCAGTTTTCAGAGTTTAGAGGATCAAACAATGGCTCGTAGCGCCGAACAGCCGCAAATTAGAAAAGCCATCGATTATGTGCCGCCCCCAGCTTTTGTACAGAGTATTCAGCGACCAGTGGCAGATAAAAAGGACACCATTCTATCAGATCTGTGGAACTTTTCATAGATATAAATAGGTAATGGATTCATATATCGTCATTGGATCGGAAATCGCTTTGGCGCTCTATCCAATCTTAATCAAAACCGTCCCTGTAAATCTTGCTACACAACTTGTGGCGAGATTTCTAGTGTATACCA
>Ga0209500_10002675_pt1 | contig 12450 bp, 14 predicted proteins | sample S_140212_EF_Meta_FD_187323 | JGI IMG/M metagenome (GOLD analysis project Ga0209500, IMG submission 187323) | Freshwater microbial communities from Lake Simoncouche, Canada to study carbon cycling - S_140212_EF_MetaG (SPAdes) (version 2) | ecosystem: Environmental > Aquatic > Freshwater > Lake ...
AAAGGTCGGGCAAAATACAACCGTGAGACTGGCTCTCACTTGAAGGCACCCCAACCCCAAGGTGGGTCACGCAAGGACTCCTTCTGCGCCCGAATGAGCGGTGTGGTGGAGCACTCCAAGGGTGATGCGCCAAGGGCCAAAGCATCGTTGAAGCGCTGGAATTGTCCCGGCTGGTGAGGTAAAAAATGGCATACAGCGGAACCGTTGGCCAAACTGTCGTTTCGGTACAGCAATTCATCGACCAGGGTGCCCGTCAAGCGGGAAAACTGGCTGAAGAACTGACCGTTGAACAGGTTCAAGCTTCAAAGCAAGCCCTCTTCTTCATTCTCAGCAACCTGATCAACCAGGGCATCAACTACTGGGCAATTGAAAAGAAGGTCTATGGCTTGAACATGAATCAGTTTGAGTATTTGCTACCCGTGGGTGGCAATGACGTGCTCAACGCCCTGTATCGCCGCATGGAGCGGCCAACTCCTGCCACTGGTGGGGCATACATTGGATCGTCGGGAAACATTGGTCTGGCCTTTGACAACAATGTGTTGACATCGGATGCCCAAACCGCACCCAACGGATACATCGGCATCGACTACGGTGCCAACAACCCCATCTATGCAGGCTCAATCGGCATCCTGCCAGCCACATCGGGCTCATTCCACATCCTTTTGGAGTGGTCGCGGGATGGGATCACCTGGAATTTGCTGGAAGACACCGGGGTGACCACCTGGGTGTCTGGCACTTGGCTTTGGTACGACATCGACCCCGGCGTGACCGTGCAGTATTACCGCATGCGTGAGACTGGCGGTGGCACCCTGAACGTGGCTGAGTTCTATGTGGGCAACAACTCCACTGAAGTCACCATGGCTCGGTTAAACCGAGATGACTACACCAACCTGCCCAACAAGAATTTCACGGCCAACCAGCCCTACCAGTACTGGTTTAACCGAACTTTGCCGCAGGCCAAAATTACTTTGTGGCCAACCCCATCCGACCCGTTCTACCAGATGACCATTTGGTATTCCCGGCAAGTGATGGACATTGGCGACCTCAATGGCGAACTGGAACTGCCCCAATACTTCTATCAGGCCATCCAGATGATGCTGGCCCACCAGATGAGCTTGCTCCTGCCCAAGGTTGAATTGGCGAGGATTCAGTATCTGGAAGGCCAAGCCGAAAAGTACTTCCAAATGGCTGAGGCCGAGAACCGCGACAGATCGCCGATCTACTACGCCCCGAACATTTCGGTGTATACACGCTAAAGTATTACAATGCCAAGGTTCCTCAACACTGAAGGCAATGCAGTAATTGCAATCTTCATTTGCGACCGTTGCAAGATGAAAAGGGCGATTATTGAGGCTATGCCCGACCCCAATTTTCCTGGGCTGAAGGTGTGCCAGCAGGGCTGTGCGGATCAGAAAGATCCTTACCGATTACCGGCGAGGAAAACTGAGCGCATCACTTTGCAATTTCCTCGGCCTGATGTTAGCGTTGCGGTCAACCCCAATGACATCTCTACGGGCGGGTATCAAGGGTATGTTGTGAGCACACAGCAGAACACGCAAACGCCCGAGAATGATGGCAACAACGATGTAATCGGATTGCAACCCTGACATGCCACAAATAACTATTACCCAGCTACCCCAGGCCCAGGCGTTGACCGGGACTGAAGCGGTACCCATTGTTCAAAACGGAGTGACCGTCCAAACCACCACAGGTGCCATGGCTGGTGCCGGTGCATTGAACTACCCGTTCCTGACGGTTGGATCGACCTCCGGGCTGACCAATGCAAGGCAAATTGCCGCAGGTAGCGGTTTGTCACTCACTGACAACGGCGCAGGATCAACCCTTCAGATCAACCTGACTGGTGCGGCCTTGTCTTTAAATAGCAGTCCCACCGGTATACAGGTCAAGACTGGCTCAAATACGCTCACAGGGCGCACTTTGGCGGTCAATGCAGGCCTGAGTATCACCAATGGAGATGGAGTCGCTGGTGACCCCACAATCGGCCTTGGTGCCGTGTTGTCCAATGTGGCCGGGATAACCGGCACAGGCATTTTGGCCACGGCCAGCGGAACATTCAGCCCGGTGACGTTGACCGGTGTGAGCGGCCAAATATCCGTCACCAATGGGACGGGTTCTGGCGGCAATCCAACTTTTGGGCTGTCAGCCTCTGGCGTGGTTGCTGGAACCTACGGATCTGCAAGTATTGTTCCGGTCTTCGCGGTGGATACCTACGGTCGATTGACCTTGGTGACGGACACCACAATCAGCATTTCTGCCACACAGATCACTTCGGGCACCCTAAGCATTACCAGGGGCGGCACCAACGCAAGCACGGCAAATGGTGCGTTGACCAACCTTTTGCCCAGTCAGACCGGGTTTAACGGTCGTGTTTTGGCCACTGATGGCGCATTGACCTATTGGGCGGCAGTTGGCGTTGGCTCTGTCACTCAGATCAATACCGGCACCGGTTTAACCGGGGGGCCGATCACCACCAGCGGAACAATATCGATTGATTCCACAGTGGTGACCTTGACCGGTACGCAAACACTGACGGGCAAGTCAATCAGCGGTGCCACAAACACTCTGAGCGCCATTCCCAATGCCTCTTTGGACAACAGTTCATTGACGATCAATGGATCGGCAGTGTCATTGGGTGGCTCGATTACGGTCACAGCCACGGCCACAAATGCCTTGACCATAGGCACTGGCCTGACGGGCACGAGCTATAACGGCTCTGCCCCCGTCACCATTGCGATTGATTCGACTGTCGCCACCTTGACGGGGACTCAGACCCTGACCAACAAGTCAATCAGCGGGTCAACCAACACCCTGTCAAACATTGGCAACGCCTCCCTGACCAACTCATCGTTGACCGTTGGAACAACCGCAATTTCTTTGGGAAGCTCAAGCCTGACCCTGGGTGGTCTGACATCTGTTGCGGTGACTCAAGACCCGACATCTGCTTTGCAGTTGGCAACCAAGCAATATGTGGATGCAGTGGCCGAGGGGCTTCATGTCCATGCTTCTTGTGCGGCGGCAACCCCTGGAACCCTTGCATCAATCACTGGCGGCACGGTGACCTACAACAACGGCACGGCTGGTGTTGGGGCGACCTTGACCTTGTCGGTGGCCTTGACCACCTTGGATGGGTACACGCTACTTAATGGCGACCGTGTGCTCGTGAAGAACGAAGCCACGCAGGCCAACAACGGCATCTACACCTGGGCGACTGGGGGCACAGTCCTCACCCGTGCAACCGACTTTGACACCGCCGCTGAGATGGCAAGCGGTGACTTCACCTTTGTCACCAACGGCACTTTGTACGGCAACACTGGCTGGGTTCAAACCGACCCGGTGACTGTTGTCGGCACAAGCCCAGTGACATGGGTTCAATTCTCAGGATCTGGCGCATACACCGCTGGCACTGGCCTGACTTTGACGGGTACGCAGTTCAGCATCACCAACACGGCGGTGACTGCTGGGGCGTATGGATCTGCAACTCAAGTCGGTACGTTTACGGTTAACCAGCAAGGCCAATTGACCCTTGCAGGCAACACTACGATCACACCAGCGGTCGGCTCAATCACTGGGCTCGGTACGGGTGTGGCAACCGCCCTTGGCGTTGCTGTGGGCACCGCAGGCGCTTTTGTGGTCAATGGCGGCGCTCTGGGTACGCCAAGCAGTGGCACGGTCACCAACCTGACTGGCACGGCCTCCATCAACATCAACGGTACTGTGGGTGCAACGACGGCGACCACGGGTGCATTCACCACAATCTCAGCATCTGGGGTCATCACCTCGACCGTTGCGACTGGTACTGCACCGTTTACCGTGGCAAGCACAACGCAAGTTGCAAACCTGAATGCGGCGACCGCTGGAACAGCAACAAACGCAACCAACACGGCGATCACAGCCAATTCAACCAATGCCACAAATTACCTGACATTCGTGTCAGCGACTACCGGAAATCTTGGTCAATTGGTAAACTCTGGCTTAACCTGCAACCCGTCAACAGGCCAGATTACTGGTGGTGTGGCGGGTGGCGCATTCTGAGGAAGAAACATGGCACAAACTGGCTACACCCCGATCCTGGTCTACGCAAGCGGCACGGCTTCAAACGTCCCCCTGGCGGCAAATCTGACAAGCAGTGCATTGGGTGCTGAGTTGGCGCTCAACTATGCTGATGGCAAGCTGTACTTCAAAAACAGTTCTGGCACGGTCACGTTGCTGGCTTCTGCCGCAGGATCATTGGGTGATGTGGTTGGGCCAGCCTCAGCCACTGACAATGCTCTGGCAAGGTTTGATCTCACCACAGGCAAGCTGATTCAAAACTCTGTTGGCATTTTGAGCGATGCGGGTGTGTTGACTGGCCTGACTGGCCTAACATCGTCCGGCAACATCACGTTGTCCTCCCTGACCTCGACTCGCGTGCCATACGCTTCGACAGGTGGCTTGCTAGTGGACTCAGCAAACTTGACGTTTGACGGAACCACACTGACCTCTACGTTTGCTGGCCCACACAACGGTACTGTTGGGGCAACTACTCCGAATACGGGTGCTTTTACTACGCTGAGTGCATCGTCTACTGTCACTCTCACAGGCGGCACAGCCAATGGTGTGGCCTATCTCAATGGTTCCAAGGTGCTGACCACGGGCAGTTCGCTGACTTGGGATGGCACAAATTTAACTGTAAATACGGGTACTGTTTCTGCTACTTATGGAAAGCTGACTGTAGCTGGCGGCATTAGCATTACTCCAGACTCATCATCAAAATTTCAAATTGGTAGATACAGTGCGGGTGCGCCTTACAGCTACATCAAGATGGGGTCAACATCGTCTGGATTGAAATTCACAGACCCTGCGGATTCAGTGGATTTAGCTGTCCTCGACTCCAGCGGCAACTTGGGATTGGGTGTTACGCCTAGTGCTTGGAGCTTAGGTAAAGCGTTTGAAGTTGGCAATACAGGAAATGGACTTTGGGGTGTTGGTAGCGGTGATGTAGTAATGTTTGAAGGCGGATACTACAACAGTGGTTGGAAATATGCCGCTACAAGCGTTGCCGCCGCTAGGTATGAAATGAACGCTGGTGTGCATCAATGGTACAACGCCCCCTCCGGCACAGCAGGCAACGCCATCTCCTTCACCCAAGCAATGACCCTTGATGCAAGCGGTAACTTGGGTGTTGGAATTACTTCGCCTTTAAACAGATTGGATGTTCGAGCCGCAAGTGCAGTTATTGGAAACTACCAGACCATCCAAGCATCCAGCACAGACTCTGCGGCAATTGATTTGGGCGGCGGTATAGGTCTTGGTGGTTATTACAGCGGTACAGCATCGTTTGCAACATTTGGCAATATTGTTGGACGCAAAGAAAACGCAACTGGTGGAAACTACGCTGGCTATCTTGCTTTTGGTACTAACGCACAAGCAACTGGTGTTGTAGAGCGTATGCGTATCGACTCCAGCGGTAACTTGCTGGTGGGGACTACGAGTGCAGGCGGTCAAGATGGTGTTACTATTTTTGGTCAATATGCCGCTCAAGGGTTAATTACTATTGGCACAACCAGTGCAGGCGTCGTAGACCTAATGTATTTTCAAGTTAATGGAATTGTTAAGGGTTCAATTTCTACAAATGGCACAACTACATCTTTCAACACATCTTCAGACTACCGCTTAAAGAACGCCATTGCCCCAATGACAGGCGCATTGGACAAAGTAGCCCTGCTCAAACCCTGCACTTACAAGTGGAATTCAGACGGCTCAGACGGCCAAGGCTTTATTGCCCATGAATTGCAAGAAGTGATTGAAGGTTGCGTAACAGGCGAGAAAGATGCAGTAGATGCTGATGGAAACCCGCAGTACCAAGGCATCGACACCAGCTTTTTGGTTGCCACACTGACCGCCGCAATCCAAGAACAGCAAGCCCTCATCACAACCCTCACCGCCCGAATAACCGCTTTAGAAGGAGCATAAACCATGTCAACAATCGTTTGGAATGTGAGTCAATTGGATAGACAAACCTCAGATGGTTTTGTCACCACTGCACATTGGCAAGCAAATGCAACAGATGGGGATTACTCTGCATCTGTGTATAGCACTTGTTCATGGCAACCCGGCACACCCACAATCCCCTACGCCAGCGTGACCATGCAAGAAGTGCTGGATTGGTGCTGGGCAGGTGGCGTGGACAAGGATGCCACGGAAGCATCCCTGCTGGCTCAGATTGAGTTGCAGAAGAACCCTGTGACTGCCGCTGGAGTGCCTTGGGCATAAAGGATAAGGGCAAACCGCCAGCCCCTGATGGCGGTATTCAAGGAGTAAGAGATGGGCAACAACACAAAACCCCAACTCACGATTGATGGCGTTGAATATGACACGGACACCTTCACTGACCAGCAGAAGATGATGCTGGAGCATGTAGTTGATCTAGAGCGCAAGGTGAATTCAGCGCGGTTCAATTTGGATCAACTTCAAGTTGGACGTGACACATTCTTCAACATGCTCAAGCAGTCATTGACGACTGAACAACCGGTAGAAGTGGTTCAATGATGACAGACTCTGTCGAAACCCGTTTGGCTGTACACGAAGCCATTTGCACTGAGCGATACAACTCGATTGATCGCTCTTTGCGGGATGGCGACAAGCGCATGACCAAGATTGAGATACTGCTGTACCTCCTGATCATTGCCGTGCTGTTTGGGCCTGGGGTGGCTGGCGAGTTCGTCAAAAAGATCCTGGGGATATGAAATTGATCCCATCACGGCATTTGCACTTTGCAAGTCGGCCTATGAGGGCATAAAGGGGTGCGTTGCCGTCTACCAAGACCTGAAAAAAACAGGCAATGATCTGACCAAGATCACCAGTGAGGTTGGGGGAGCACTGTCAAGCTTTTTCAAGGGCCAAGCAGAACTGGAAACCAGCCATGAAAAAGCTGAAGTTCAACGGGAAGACAACAGGAAGAAGGGGATCAAAGACGACCTTGCCACACAAGCCATAGACAATGTGATGTATCTGCGGCAGACCAAGCAGTTCTATGCCGATCTTGAGAGAATGGTGCGCTGGGAGATGGGAATGCCCGATCTCTGGCGGGAAATCGTTGAAGAGTATCAACGGCTGTTGGATCAGAAATCGGAGCAAGCGGCTCGTGAATTGCACGAAAAGCGGGTGAAAGCATGGCGGCGACAAAGGTTAAAAAATCAGATGCTGGACAGGGTGTTGGAAACGGTGGCGGTGGTTTTCGTGGTCGGCTACCTAGTCTGCCTAATGTGGCTGATCAGTCTTCATCGTCGGGGTCGTTTGGATACATACTTGTCTTGATCCTTTTTGCACTGGTCTTCGTGCTCGTGCTCCCCCTTGTTGGGATGTTGTATGTAGACACCCTGGTGGTGAAGCGGGAAGCTAAGGCTCAGATGGAAAAGGTTGAGAAGTTGCGGAAACAGGTCGAAGAAGATGCCAGAAGAGAAGCTCAACCCAAATGACACCTTGAGCAAGGTGCTGGCCTATGTGGACAGCCCATTCAAGCTGATCGCCATCCTGGTGATGGGTGTGGTGGCTTTTGCCGGGTACTTCGTCTACAGCAACCAAGAGTTCCTGATCGGCGCATACAAAGAAAATCGGAAGCTCCCGTCCATCAATGAGGAGCGGGTCGAGGATGCGGCTGGGATGCTGTTCAAGCAGACACCAGCGACTGTGGTGGCGGTGTTCAAGGTCAACCCCTTGTTTGGTAGCCGGGTGCTCCACCGGGCGTACACCAGAGAGGGGCGGGATAAATCTGTTGAAGGGATTGATGTTGGCTTATTTACTTCCAATGCGGCAAACAACCACGATGTCATCAAGCTCATGGCAAACGAAACCCCGTGTGGTGAATACCTCAAACCACAATCCGAAGTTGGCCTGTGGTACACGGCACAAGGCGTTGCCTTCACTTGCCGAACATCAGTCCCACCAGAGCTATCCCGGTTCGTTGGACAAATTACCGTTGGGTTCAAGAGTGAACCTGAAGACCTGAGCGGAACGGTCTCCATGATGGAGATCGCCGCCACCATGCTTACCAAAAGGAGCCCTTGATGCTGACCCTGTTTTCAACCCTGATTTCTTTCCTGATGGGCGGCTTGCCCAAGCTGTTGGAATTTTTCCAAGACCGCAGTGACAAAAAGCACGAAATGGCCCTGGCCCAGCTTCAAATCCAGCGGGAACTGGAGATGCGCAAACTGGGGTTTGAAGCCCAGGAGCGGGTCGAACACATCAAGTCCGAACAATTGGAGATGGAAACCAAGTCCAACGATAAGCAAGCCCTGATCGGCGCACAGCAGGCTGAGATGCAGGCCATATACGCCCACGACACGGCTTTAAACGAGGGCACAAGCGTCTGGATGAAGAATCTGAGGGCATCGGTACGGCCAGTCATTACCTACGGCTTCTTCCTGCTTCTGGTGGGCATTGACTGCGCCCTGATCTGGCACGGCTTCAACAGCAGTGTGAGCTTTGCGGAAATGGCAAACCAACTGTGGGATGACGAAACCCAGGCTCTGTTCGCCTCAATCATCGCCTTCCACTTTGGCGGCAGGGCGTTTGGCAAATGAATGTCAGCCCCAAGGCAATAGCCATGATCCAGCACCACGAGGGCATCCGGTATAAACCGTACCGATGCCCCGCAAAGCTGTGGACAATTGGTGTCGGCCATGTGATGTACCCCGAGCAAGGAAAACTCAAGGTCGAAAATCGTGACGAGTTTCTTTTGCGCCCGGAAGACAATCGTGTATGGACAAAGGAAGAAGTCGATGGGATTCTCAGGTTTGATCTTGCAAGGTTCGAGCGTGGAGTGGCTCAGTTTTGCCCAGTTCCCCTTACACAAGGCATGTTTGATGGCCTTGTCAGCTTTAGTTTTAATGTCGGTTTGGGAACACTCCAGCGTTCGACGCTTCGTCAAAAGTTGCTTCGGGGCGATAAAACGGGCGCTGGGGAGGAACTTCTGAAATACTGCATGGCAGGGGGGAAAATCCTCAAAGGCTTGCAGAATCGTCGCATCGATGAGCGTGCTTTGTTCCTAAGTTGAGCGCACTTGATGTACTTACCATCTGGTGTGACAATTGCACCGAACCGAAAGGAATGAAATGACGCCGTCCTGGGTGATGACATATGACAGCCTGACCTCCACTGTCCTTCAGTATTTGGAGCGCCAAGATGCCGCCGTTGTAAACGCCATTCCGACCTTTATCACCCTGTGCGAATTTGAGATCGCGCAGGAGATCAAGACATTGGGTCAGTTGCAGGTTGTAAATGCGACCATGAACATTAACAACCCGGTGATTGTGAAGCCTGCACGGTGGCGCAAAACGGTGTCCATGACCATCGATACCGGCACTTCCACTCAGCCTGTTTATTTGCGCAAGTATGAGTACCTGCGCAACTACTGGCCAAATGAAACACAAACTGGCCTGCCTTTGTACTATGCCGACACCGACTATGAGCATTGGTATGTGGCCCCCACCCCAAGCTTGGCATACAACTTTGAAGTGCTGTACTACGAACGCATCGCTCCTCTGAGTTCAACAAACCAGACCAACTGGCTGACTCAAAATGCCCCCAATGCCATGCTGTATGGGACGTTGCTCCAGGCCATGCCATTCCTCAAGAATGATGCACGGCAGGTTTTTCAGCAAAAGTACACCGAAGCCATCACCTCTTTGAAGGTCGAAGATGTGGCGCGAGTCGGTGATCGTCAGGCCATCGCCGTGGATAGTTGACATGCATCATATTTACATCGTCACTAATTTAATTACTTCCAAGCAATACGTTGGCCTAACAAAAAGCTTGGAAGTAAGATGGGGTCAACATCGCAGGATGAATGGCACAGCAAAGTATTTGCACGCATCAATCAAAATTTATGGCATAGAAAATTTTGTATTCACTCATATCGCAGACGCATTTGATTTGGAATCAGCGCAAATGATCGAAAGACTTTTGATTGCAGAGCGAAATACAAAAGTCCCATATGGTTACAACCTGACGGACGGCGGCGAAGGAACGATTGGGTTTGTTTATTCTGAAGAATCAAAACAAAAAATGCGAGATTCTGCAAAAGGCCAAACCCGTAGCGCAGAATCAAATATGAAGCGTTCTATTGCTTTGAAGGGTAATAAAAACAGTTTGGGAAAATTTCATTCACCAGAAACCAAGGCAAAAATGAAAGTTGCTCAAACCGGCAGAAAGCACACGGAAGAATCCAAGGCAAAAATGAGGGCCGCTAAAGCCATTCAAAAAGCCATGAAGGAATCAGCATGACCTCATATGTAAATCCCTACACTGGCCAGACCATCAGCCCATCCCAGGTGGGATATGAGAGCCTGACCATATCCGCCGACACCACTTTGCAGTGGCCAGTCAACGGCAACACCTCAAGTGTTGTGGCAAACATCATTGATGTGTCGGCCACTGTCGCCAACTTGAAGCTTATTCTTCCACCGGCAACGGAAGTATCTACGGGTCAATCAGTGCTGATCCGAAACACTGGTGCTAACTCATTCACAGTGACCAATCCTGCACTGGCCACCGTGGTCAGCGTTGCATCAGGTATTGCTCAGTACATTTACTTGACCAACAACTCCACACAAAACGGGGTGTGGGCATCGGTGACATTTGGTGCTGGGGTGTCTCAGGCCAATGCCGCCACCTTGGCCGGGTTCGGTTTAACCGCAATCAACACCACACTGAACAGCAGTGTGCCCGTGACTCTGTCGTATTCCAACTACACATTTTTACCCTCTGATCGCGCATCAATGTATGTGTGGTCAAGTGGTGCGGGGACTTTGACATTGCCATCCGCATCGGGCGTTGGTGCAAGCTGGTATGTAATTATCAAAAACGATGGCACCGGCATTTTGAACATTGCCACAAATGGAGCCAACACCATTGATGGAAATGCCAGCGCACAGCTTCAAATTGACGAGTCGTTTGTGGTGGCCTCCAACGGCACCAATTACTACAGCTACGCCTACGGCAGGTCGGCCACGTTTTTCTTCACCCAATTGACCAAAACAGTCACCGGTGGAACGGTAACGCTGACCTCTGCTGAGGCGGCAAGCATCATCCAAGAGTACCAGGGTGTCCTGACCTCCAACTGTAATGTGATCCTGCCTCCCACGGTGCAACTCTACAGTTTGCAAAACAACACCACGGGCGCATTCACGCTGACCTTCAAGACGGGGACTGGCGGTGCTTCAACTGTGATCCTGCCCCAGGGTCAAACGATCATTGCTATTTGCGATGGCACCAACGTCTACAACGCGCAAACCTCAACATCAAGCTTCATCAACGCACTGAGCATTGGCAATGGCTCCGCCGCAAACCCATCGCTATCGTTCCTTGGGGATGCAACAACCGGCCTGTATTTGCCTTCATCTAGCCAGTTTGGTATTGCGGTTGCAGGGGCAAATGCGGCCACCTTTACAACCACCGGGCTTTTGGTGCCTGCCGGTATCCTTGGCGGGGCGTTTTAATGACCGCAAAGGTTGTTCAGTTAACCGTCCTTCCCGGCATACAAAGGGACGGAACCTTATTCAATGCTCCGTCCTATGTGAACGGTTCATGGGTGCGCTTTCAAAACAAGCTCCCAAGGAAGATGGGCGGGTACCGTGGGATGTTCCTGAACGGCACCGGCATATCCCGTGGCATGACCATGTCATCCCAAAATGGCCTGAACTATGTGGTTTCAGGCTACAGCGCTGGGCTGGAGCAGTGGACAACTGACAATGATGATGGCGTGGGGTTTGGCCCCACCCCAATCCTACCGGCAGGCCCAATCCTGACGGTCACAATCACCAACGCAGGGTCGCTGTACACCAACGGAACCTACACCAGCGTGGCCCTGCAAGGCGGGTCTGGAACTGGTGCCCTGGCGACCGTCACAGTGGCCGTGAACAAGATCGCCAGCGTGGTCATCACCAACGCCGGATCTGGCTATGCCTTGACCGACACCTTGACCGTGTTGGCGGCAAGTGTTGGCGGCACCGGATCGGGGTTTGTCGGGACGGTGAGCGCCCTGACCACCTTCAGCCCAAGCTCTGAAAACTTGTGGCAGTTTGACATTGGCTACGACTCCACGGGCGGTGGGGTGAACCAATTGATCGCCCATCCAGGTCAGAACCTGACCGACATCACCAGCACCATCAACACCAGACCCCTGTTTGGCACGTTTGGCGGGGCCACAGTGGCCGCTGTGGGCATATTTACGGCCTCTGGCACCACCACCAACACCTCGACCAGTGTGACCTTTGCAACGACCATTCTGGCCATTGGGCCAGGGGTTGCAGTGACTGGGCCGGGTATCCCAGCAGGCACCACCGTGGTGTCGGCTTCCCTCGTTTCAAGCGTTTGGACGGCGGTCTTGAGCCAAGCGGCCACCGCATCTGCGACCGTGACCCTGACCTTTGACAACAACGTGTCCATATC